>MDSZ01082342.1_pt1 | contig 25690 bp, 44 predicted proteins | sample 811201 | NCBI WGS metagenome assembly MDSZ01 (sample SAMN05326647, study PRJNA326480) | marine metagenome | isolation source: seawater | place: Indian Ocean: North | collected 2010
ATCTTTTCTACTAGGGTCAGTAATCTTTACTATAATGTTTGCTCCCTCATCATTTAATTCTTCTCCATCGGTAGAGTAATCACAATCAATATTCAATGTAGGAGTATCTTCTACATGAGTATCTTCTTTGTAATCAAGAAACCAAACAGGTACAGATAAACCCTCTTCTACTAAATCTTCTCTAATTGTTAAATGACTATTTTTCGCACTCATTTTGCTATATACATTGCGTCAATTTCCTCAAGCTCATCTCCATAGGGATAAACTCTAACTCTTAACTCATCAGCATCGTTCACGATCTGAAGAGAGTAGTCACCGACTTTAAGCCAAGCAAAGTGGCTAGTCATTTCAAAATCTTCACCATGTTCATTGCTAGGAACTATATTCATTTCATTTTGCATATTCACACTCATATCTATTCTCCATTAATTCTTTAATTTTATCTCTTACATCGCACCAAATTTGCTTTTTTTCTTCTTCGTTTTTTGCTTGTAATTTCATTCTGCCGTAACAATACCAAACATCGCATATTTTGTCAATGTTTTTATCATCGGGTTTTACCCTGTAATGATTCCAACATCTTTCTCCATCAATAGTTTCTGTTTCTATCCATTCAGCAGGAAAACCATCGGGAAAATACATTAATTTATTGTTTACAGCAAATTCTCTAGCAAGAGAAACAAAGCTATCTTCTACTTCGTGTGACTCGTATAAGTCTGCATCTTCATGCCAAGACTCATAAACACTAATTTCAAATTGAAAAGTATCTTTGATTGCAACATATTCTTGCTCCCATTTTTGGCGATTATCGTCACCATGTTCTAATATGTCAACGCTATAATCTCTGCCATACCATTTCATGTGTTGCATGACTCGACTATTATAGATAATCCTTTGAAACTCTCTAAGGAGTTGCTGATTAGACTTAGTAGTCGATGATGTTCTTCTAAAACTTACTGATAAACCTTCTCCGCTCATACGATAAATACTATCAAAAAAAAATAATGTTGTCAAGAAATTATTTCAAAAATTTTTCTTATGATAAGATTAATTTAAAATCTCTATGCTTTGCATATAGCTCAACGGCAACTAACTTTTCTCCATTATCTAAAGTTACGGATGGGTCGGTAGCACAAATAACCATATCAGCGCCCCAAGGCGTTAATTTGAAAGACGAATCGTAAACCCCTTCAATCGTAAGAGAATCTGAATTCTTTAAGACAAAGGGAGTCTCCGAGTCTATTAGTTGAACCTTAGCTTCAGAGTCGTACATACTCATTTCAATAGTAGCTATATCCATATTATTTAATCCTTTCTTGTTTGATTAGTTGATTTAATAGAAACATTGTTCTTTCATGACGAGTATCATGTAATTGCTTCATACCAATCAACATATTTAATAGTTGGTCTTCGGTATGCTTGGTTGGAGAGTCTCCAATAGCATATATAATTGTTTCTATGTCTTCGCTTATTTGGTGAAGATCGCTTATTGATTCTTCTAAATCAAATCTATTCATGTCAAACTCTCCCATCTATTTTTCATTGCATTAATTGTTTCTTGAGGTACTCCGTGAACATTTCCAAAATCATTTTGACATTCTACCACAAAAGGAGAGTAGTCATATTTATTTGCCAATGTAAAATAAGGCTCTGCTTCCCATGCTTGGGAAAATGTATTACAGACCGCAATCTTTTGAACATGACCTAAAGACATTGCCCTTTCAACATTCTTTTGGCAATCTTCGTGAGCTTCTTTTAACTTATTTGGGTTGAAGTTATAATTGCCCTCTTCGTCTGTAAAGTAATCATCAGCAGAGTAGTAATGTTTTCTCCAACACCTTGACTTGTCCAAGACTTTCGCATTCTCTAATGAATCATCCCAAATCATATTGGTGATTGCATCGCCAAGACTGCTCTTGCCACTTCCCGAAAGACCTCTAATTATGTATAATACTTTTCTACTCATGCTAATTCAAACTTTACTATATAACATTTTATGGGAGAGTCAAGAAAAATCTCATTAATTAATTCTTTCACTATATTCCAACTTCCCCCTGCAAGCCCACAAGAGATACCATAAGGTAATCCAAGCACAGGTGGAGCAGAAGGGTCATATTCATGCTTCGTAACATTCATCTCATAAAGGTCTTGCTCCACCCCTTTTAATGCTCTTAGGAAGTGTTCGTAATCTACTTGCCTACCTCTGCCAATACTTGCTTGATTATACATATTATATATGTAACCTTTATCATTGGGCAAAAATTTAGAATTTATTTCTGCTTTAGAATATTTCCCTAACCAATGAATATACTGACCATTATGATCGTACTCTTGATTGTATGCTTTTGTATCTGCCTCGTATGCTTGAGGGTAACGATTCTTTATTTGCAAAGCAATTCCACCGCCCATAATATTTCTAGTATTACAAGAGTGAGCGATAGCATTAATTCCTAGATACTTATCGGGATCAGTTTTGCAATATGGAGGAAAATCCAAAAGGTTTCCAAAAATTGTTTCTACCATCCATATACAATAGCAGAAAAATAAAATGTAGTCAAGTTTTTTCCCAACGATTGTCGTAGTTTAATCTAAAACTACCTTTATGCTTTTCGCCCCAAGAGCATTCGTTTGGAGCAAATAGGCTCATAAAATATTTCCCATTGTCTTTTTGGTAAAGATGATATATATTGCCAATCACAGGCTTCATCCTCATCTCTGCATTGAATATTATTTCATTCCATTTAACATCTTCAGCTAATTCTTCAAATTCTTTTTTTAATTTAAAAAAACGTTCCTCGTAATGTTTATTAGCACAATGTACTGCTCCGATTTTCCATCCACCAAGGCTATGGTCGGGACGAATAACAGGCGCGCCTATATTACTAGCATAAGGTAATGAGTGTGGGTTTGGTGCAACATTGTCAGGCAAATCTTTTTCATTCATTACCAATTTTTAATTATATTCGCTATTATAAATAAACAAGTCACCATGTTTAGAACGACTATAATAGTTCTTAGGATTAAACTAAATTGAGCATCCCTTAAAGATAAAATAGGAATATCGGGTTCATCATCATCAGTTCTGCCAACTCGATGGTCTAAAGTTCTAGCCCATATTAACCATAATTTTTTCATTACCAACTATTGATCGTTATATCCTCTCTATTATCTTTATCTTTCTCCATTTTACTTAAAAGTTTTTTAAGTGTTTCTTCACCAGAAGTGTTTAAATAATTCTTTTTTGTAAGCATATCCCTCACCATTTGTCGATAGTATCGACCTTTATAAGACCAACCAAGGTCAAAACCTCTTTGTAAACCTTTTTGATGAGCTTCTTCAAACTCATTATTTATTCCGTTATCAAACATATTTATATATAATATACTAAGGTTAGTATTTATTCAAAAAAAGTGAGCCGTCTATCGGACTCGAACCGATGACCTGTTGTTTACAAGACAACTGCTCTACCAACTGAGCTAAGACGGCATTGGTACGGATGGTGGGACTTGAACCCACACGCCCTACGGGCAACAGATTTTAAGTCTGTAGCGTCTACCGATTCCGCCACATCCGCATGGCACGAGAGGTGAGACTTGAACTCACGACATTCTGCTTAGAAGGCAGATGCTCTATCCAACTGAGCTACTCTCGCAAATATGATTCACATTCTAATAATTTAAATATTTTTTTAATAATTAATTGTTCTTCTTTTTTATATTTATGGATTGGAAAAAAAACATTGTAACCTTCATTCAACACTTTTTCAACATATTTATTTCTGAGAAATCTTTTTATGTCTAACTTGAAATGATTTTCGGAACATTTGAATTTGATACCATAACAAGTCGAATTCGTTCCTGTTATAATACCTCTAAGACTCCTACCTATTGTTGAGTGCATTATATCTTTTTTTCTTGGAAGATTAAGACTTTTAAATACTTTATGTTCGTTTAATTTCAATGCTAATTTATTCACGTCACGCCAATAAAATTCAATGTCACCTATTTCGGGATGATTTATTTTTAATAAAACTTCTTCTCCATTAATATTGTATCTCCACCAAGCATAATAGTCTTTGAATCTACAAGCAAGAACAAAATTATTATGACAAAAATTATCTTTTTCAAAAAGGTTTCTAAATTGATTAAGTGTAAAAGATTTCTTTATACATAGATCAACCACTTCTTCTTTGTTTTGTAGAATCAAATCTTCCACAAGTTTTACATCAATAAGTTTAATTGGAAATTTTAAAGTTTCACAAAAATCAATTATATTTTTCTTGTACCTATAATTTTTAAAAGAATCAAGGTCAGAGGTGGTATATCTAGCAGGACAATATGGATGAACACTAACTTTATGAGGCAAAGTTATGCCTTTCTTTCTGTCTCCTGGGGCAATATATCCTGTCAAGCAATTTGACATTTGTGTATAATTTAATTTAAAATCTTTCGGTTTATCTAAATAGGCATCATAAACATGAGGATTTTTACAAAAAGTTTTTAAATTATCTACTGAAAAAACTTTACCTGTCTCAAGATTTCTGATCCATCTTTCATTTCGAGAAACAGGTTTCCAATCATCAAACGATGGAGTCGCTACATTATAACCTTTAGGGTGGATGCAATCATTCAAGTTCACCCACTTGGCTTCTTCTCTGTTTAAATCTTTTAAAATTACTCCTGTCTGTATTTCCTCTATTGAGAAATTTTCTAATCCAAACTTTTCAATGGACTCTTTTAAATACTTATTATGTGTATTTTCTATGCCTTCGGGGTATCTTTTATCAAGTGGTCGTGAGGATTGACCAATATAATCAGTATCCCAAGCATTTAAGGAGTCATACAGAGGATGTGTGGGGTCAAATCTTATTTGATTAGATATTTTATATATTATACCAACAGACTCATTTTGAATAACACTATCACCCTTAAAATCAGATTCAATAAAGAATGTGCTTTTTCTACTTATCAATTCGTTTGTATAACAATAATAAAAAAAGTTCTTAATTACATTGCCATAAAAATAAATAAGCTGATGATTTAAATTTTTTATCCTAAGATGAGAAGAATAAGAATTCAAATCATCTTTACTAATTTGCTCTAGTATATAAGTTTCTTTATTAAATTTTTTTTTAGATTTTATCCAAGTGATAAAATTATTAACAATGTGCGATCTTGCATTTGAGTATGTAGCCCCCTTAAGATTAAATAAATAATCATGAAAGATCATTATCTCTCTCAGAGGGTCAATATCAATTTTATTTCTTACTCTTTTATTGAATTTATGCGTTTCTCTAGATAGTAAAGGTAATTCTTTGTTATTTTTGTATTCACCCAAATTAAGTGGGGTAATAAAATCAAAATTTGTTTGATAGGACATTAGTCGTTTACTAATTTTCTGATTGCAAGGTCTTTAGCTTTTACTTCGCATTCCCACTTGGCTTCGCTATCGGGATCAATAGCAATTATTGGGGGATGATTCTTGAAGCTAAAGTAATCTCCATGTGCGCGAGGATTGTTACTTCCATCGTTTTTGCCTTCAGACCAATGAAAGACAGGAGATAAGAAATGAGAGCCATCTGTCACATCTCCTTGTTTAACCCATGTGTAAGCACATCTTTCGGCTTGCCATTTAACATCTAGAATCTCAGAAGGGTTACACTTATCATGTAAATTGTCGTAGCATATCGGTATGTTTAAATCGTATTTATTAAATAAATATTCACTAAAAATTATAATATTATCTACATTCCAATGACCTCTATCTTCATTCTCTAATGTTAATCTTTTTATTACTCCTTGATCGCATCTCATTAGGTTTTTGTAAAACCTATCCGCAATCTCTGATATAACATAATTATTAAGAGATTCGGGGTCTATTTCTACTTTTTTTGGAAAAGTAATAGCACAATTAAGATGAATATTTATGGGGCAAGTATGGTCTTGTGGTAAACCTAGTTTATCTAATATACTAGATTGAAAATTTAATTCTCTTATCGTTCTTTCTACGGCATTTGCATTTGGCGAAGCAAGTACATTAAATTGGTCGGGGTGAATGCTTATTGATACTCTAAGCGAGAAAGCCATTAAACCCGCAAGCCTTAACTCTTGGTTAATTGTAGCGAAGTGCGGAAGCTCTTCAAGAGAAATTTCCAAACTTTGATCGGTAATGAGAGGAAAAAGAGCAGAGCTAAGACGATAATGCTTAATATTTGTCCTAGCACAATGATTGATAATATATTGAGTAACAATAATGTTATGCAAAATCCTTTCAGAAAGTTGGTTAAGTGCTTCATTTCTATCAAATTGATTACACAAGGTTTTAAATCGCTTGCGAGTCATTGTCTTGAAAGAATACTTTGCTTTATCTTTCTGTTTAAGTTCTTCGCTGATGCAGGTTAAGCCTAGTATTGTGTCTGTCATAATCCTGTAATACTACCTTAATTAAATGTGATTGTCAATAAAAAAGTGTATAATATTGTTATGGAGATCGAATTATCTAACATTGTTTTCATTATTTTAGGCGGAACAATTTCTATTATAGCTTATTTTTTGAAGAGGGAAAATACTAGAATAGAAAGGATCGGTCAAAAATTAAGGCGAATCGAAGTGGCTTTGGCTGAAAATGGAGCTAGAGACTCTGAGAGATGGATTCAAACACAAAGACTTCTAGAAGATAGAAGGGAAGATGTAATTAAAATATTTGAGCAAATAAATAAAAAAAATTAAGCAGTAACTTTTTTCATAACTTGCCTACCTAGCGGAGTTATTTTTCTTTTTACATCTATTTCCATCAAGTTTTGCTTTAACAAATACTTCTCATGATCGCATCTCAAGGATGTAGAGCTTAATCCTGTTTTTGCTGCGAGCATAGACAAAGTGCAAGCCCCTTTTTCTTTTAAGACTTCAAGGATTTGTCTTTCTGTGCAACTAATTCCGAAAGGCAAAATACCCAATATTTCACAAAAATTGTTATAATGTTTCATTGTGAATCTTTTAACATTTTCGGAGGCTAAATAGAGGTTTATATCTTTAGCTCTCATAATTGCATTTCTAGCATTACCCCTAACCACACTACTGAGTTGATGTAAAACATCTTTATCTACATCACAATCAATAGACAAAGATAAAATCTCACCTAACTCTTTAGGCGAATAACAATCAAAATCAACAGCGGTCAACCTATCTTTAAGAGGCGGGAATAATTTATCACTTTCTGTAGTTGCAAAAAGAAAAGTTTGATTTTTGAAATTGAATGGAAAGGTTGTATCTTTCCAAGTAAAATCTCTGAGATGGGAATGTCTAGTATCTAGTATAGACAACAAAGCCATCGTTAAATCATTTGGCAACTCATGAGCCTCATCAAACAAAACAGTCACTTCATTATTTAAAATGTAAGGAATAAAAATTTGGTCAAAGAAGCTATCATTATTCTTAATAGTAGAACAATTAAGCTCTAGGACAGTTCTTTTAGTTCCGTCTTGATTGATTAGATTTCTAGCATAAGCGTTAGCAAATTCAGTTTTTCCCAATCCTTTAGCTCCGAAAAATCCGAGGAATGGACTGATGCCTGTTTTACGAAAAGCCTTTAAGTAAAAACTGAGCTTTTTCTTTACGTTTTTTTGTCCTACTAGCTTTTTGAATGGATCTCTTTGGTAATTTATATTATTCATCATCTTCGAATTTGTTAAGTGAAAATAGAATCTTATCAGACTCTTCTTCTTTAGTCAAGTCTAATTTAGGTTTTCTTTTTGAAATGGGTTCTTGAGATTCTCCCATATCAGACAAACCTAGGTTTTCTAACCAAACTCTACTAACTAGCATAGGAGTCTTTGCTCCTATGAAATCACTTAACTCTTCAAAGGTGACTCGAACGAAAGAGTTAGCCCCCTTCTTTCTACCGCTACCAGATTTTCTGATAGAACCATCTTTGTTGTACGTTTGTTTTTTATTGTTCATGACAATACTATTGCATAAAAAGCAATAGAAGTCAAGTTTTTTTTAAAAAATAAAAAAAATTAATCTATAAAGCTATCGGGAATCTTATCGTGATCGTCATCATGAGATATGAATGAAGCATTGTTTTGCTCTACGGATTCATACATGATTAAGTCGGGAGATTTTTCGCTAGACTTCATCTTGTTCAAAAAGACTACTACTCTAACTTCCTTTTCTTCATCTGTCCCTTTGTTTATTTTTAAAAAGCCCGAATAAAACTGCTGAGATTTTCCGTCTTTTTTCCATAAAGCTCCCATTTCTCGTTTTCTCCATTCGGACGTTGGCTTAGTTTCTGTGCTGTGTGTATTATCCATGTTGTTATTATAATTATTTTTTGAAATATTGCAAGGTAAAATTAATATAAAGAATGAATCAAGAAGAGAGAAAGTTGAATATAAAGGTGATTAGATTGGAGAAGGAAATTTCTGAGCTTAAAGTTTTAATTGATACTTTGCAAACGAATCTAAGGAGCGCCGTTTCGCAGTTAGATGAAGATAAAAAAGATTCTATAGTAAATGTTCAAAGTTATAAGTGGTGTGTTAATTGGCGACCTTCTTCAAGTTAGAAAAGGCGATCTTAGCATTGAGATTATACTAGAAAATCCCCCTTGGTCAAGGATAACATTTTTAGCTCTCACTAAGGTTGAGAAGTGGTGGTCTATATTTTCTACTTCATCTTGTTTGTTCTCAAAAATGTCGCAGTCAATTATTTTTTTAACACTTGAAAATATATTATTTAATAGATTTATATTTTCATCAACATCCTTTTCCGAATAGATAAAGAGATTTTTTTCTTTAAAGTCACCAAAGTGCATGGCACAAATGAATTCGATTTTATTTATTTGTTTATTTTTTAATTTATTTTTTATTAAAGAAATTAAAGAGCCTTTATTGAATAACCAAAAGTTGCTCTTTTGATCTGCTGGAAGTTGAACGATGTCACCACATCTTATTGTGACATAAAGAGTATCTTTTTTAGGATTGCAGTCTTTATTAATACAATCTCTTAATAAGTTAATATCTAAAATACCTCTTGGGTAAGAAACTTCAGCATTATCAAAAGGGTCTAATGATGGGTAATCAAAATGATTGAGATATTTGAATAAAATACTTTTTCTATATTTTTCACTTAATAATATAGATTCAGTATCCTCTATCCATCTCAACCCCTGTCTGAATACTATATCTCCTATTCTGTAGTGAGAATTAGATTTTAAAACTTTTATTTTCTCTATCATTTTTCACGAGAAATTCTAGTTAGTATATTCTTTTGAACAAAATGTCCTCTTTTTGATCTTATAGCACCAATCGGTACATTTGTTCTTCTCGAAACCTCTTCGCAGGAGTGACCTTTTAAAAACATTTCAAGTATTAGGTCTTCAGTTCTCCTGTCAAATTTATGGCTTGCAGGACGCTCTTTTCTTAAAAAATTTGATATTCCTTGTCTGACTGCACTAGATACTATTTGTCTGTATGTATATTTATTTTTAAAGAAAATTTCAGCTATCGCTTTTGATGTAAATTGATATGGATTAAGATGTAATATTTTTTTAAGTTTCTCCCTATCTTCGTCTGTAATATAATCATTTGATTTTGTGAAAAACTGCTCTACCGCCTGTTTGCCTTTAGATATTTTATCATAAGAATTATCTTCCAATGACATTTGTCCAAAATGGTTTTTAATTTTATTTTTAATTTGAATGTAAATTATTGAAACCATTTGGTGTGTAACCCCTAATTTTTCAGCAATCTCTATATGGGTTTTACCTTTTTCTAAATACGAAAAAACTTCCTTCTCTTTGTTAGTTAAAACATTTGAATATTCTTTTATTATTTTTAATAAATACTCTTGTTTTTTGGAGCAGTCAAACCCTTCTATTTCTTCGTCTTCCTTACCTTGACTTTCAACAGCAAGTTCAAAGGAGGTTTTCCATTCCTCGCCATCGGAAACATAGATATCCTCTCTCCTCTTGTGGTAGGATTTATTTGATATAGACATATGACTCCACTTAACTAGATTTCTTGCATAAATAAAAGCAGAATGTTTAAAATTAATCTGATTGAATCCTTTATTTGAAATATATTCAATTAAATCTGCTCTTTTTTTAAGTAGAGAAAGGTTTATCTCGCTAGTAAGTTCTTCAGCAGTTAATAAGTGATTACTGAACCTATATTTGCCGATAATTTTTACCAAATCTTCTTGAAAATCTTCAAGCCAATTATTGAAACAATTTATTTGCTGTTCTGAAGGTTCAAATGCAGGTTTTTCTTGTCCATCATGATCTTTTTTGTATCTATATTCTTCTATATGCTCCCTCTGTTTTACTAGCTTTGACTTAGGTCTTCCGTTTAAATCAAATTCTTCATAAAGTGAACCTGGGATATATGATATTTCAGTTTTCATTTTACTTTAAAATATTTTGTCGGAAACTTCTCAGCCCAATTAACTTCAGAATTGGTTTCTCTCATTAATTTCCTCAAGTGATTGATTTTTATACCTAAAAAATGCGCCGCATCTACCCTACTATTTTCGCACAACTCTAGTGCATTCATTATCTTCGGCTTCCAAAAAGCAAGCCTGACTTCTGTCTTTGCTTTCTTAGCCTTGCACATATTTTCGTATCTTTTCTTCTGTTGTTCTTTGGACAAACTTGAGAAAGGAATATGACCTTTTGCCATTAACTCTTTCATTACTCTCGCTTGAGTTCTAGACCTTTCTTCTCTAGGCACTCTAGGGGGAGGTGGTCTTTTAATTGGGTAATGCTCATTCCACCACTCTACACCCTCTATCTTTTTCATCATGTTATATAAGGTGTTTCTACCTATATTTAAGTGTTTTGCCGCGCGGTATCTGTTATTATCGCAAGCTATGAATGCTGAAATTATTAGGGTTTTTGTTTCATTCATTTCTTCTTCTTCCCATTCTACCCACTTAGCTCCTGTCCATTTTTTACCAACCCTTTCGGTTATAGGCAAATGTTTACCTTTTCTATGTATAGTCGAGTAACTTTCAGAACCACTTTTAAAACCTATTGTTTTAAGGTGTTCATGATTGGTGGCATTAAACCTATTACTTTTCCATTCCTCTCTAGGAATTTCTTTTTTAAATAAAAAATTATTTTCATTTGGAAACGACGCATCTTTTATTAATTCCCAAGATTTAGTCGTTAATTTTCTATTGCCCATTCCTTTGTATTCTCCATGAAGCATGAAGCCTATAATCGCTTTTGTCTTTATAGAATCTTCTGCTAGTCTTTTATTTAAAATTTTTTTAGCATTTTTATAAGAATTTGCTTTTATGATGGTCTTGAAATCTTTTTCAGAGCCATCTTTATAGCATTCTGTATAGTTAATATTCCAATATTGGTCAAATTCATACGAGGTATCCCTGTATACTTTTTGACAATTAGGCTTCTTGCGTTTTTTTCTCATGCTCAAAAAGGTCAGTTATTGCTTTTTTTCCTTCCGATATTTTATTCCAAGATTCATCTTTTAGAAAGTTTTCTTTAACCCTACACTTTAGTTTCTTTTCTAGTTGAATGATGTTAAAACTTACGGCTTGATGTGTTACCTTCATGATTTCAGCTATTTTAGTCTGCTTATGACCCTCTAATAGCAAATGTATCAACTCAACATCATTAGGTGTTAAGTGGTCGCTGTAATTTTTAATTAATTTTAAAAAATATTTATGCTTGTCCCCATCATCAAAGTTAAAATTTTCTTCGACGCCTTCGGTTATTTCAAGCATTTCAAAGGTCGTCTTGTAACCTTCTTCTGTTTTTACCTCAGAATTAACCCTTCTTATTAAGAATTTTTCTTGAGCTTTTCTGCATTGATACCATCCAACTGCATTTTTTATAAAAGAACAAATTACAAATTTAAAAGATTCAAAGCTAAATTCGGTAAACCTTTCGTCCCTATAATTGATTACCTTTTCTTTGTCTTTTCTTATTAAATTGTAATTAAAATCACTAACGATTTCATCTACAGACATAAGATGTGTATCTCTTCTTTTTGATGCTATTAGTTTTACAATATCTGGCTGAAATAAAGCCAAATATTCATAGAATTTTTTTTCTTCCGATTTAGTCATTATGCAAAATTTTCTATCTTAGTTTTATTTCTTTTAAATATTTCTTGAGGAGTGATATATTTTAAATGAAACTTGAATAGGTAGTTATTTTCATTAGGGAAGCTACATTTTTTTATATCCTCCCAATCTTTTATATTAATTAAATTTAAATCTTTCTTTGTGGATCTATTGAAAAGAAAATTTTTATGAAACATCCACCCATTAATATTCTTAATCTTAATATTTGGATCATCATCTTTTATTTTTTCAATCAATATTTTTTTGGCAAACTCATAAGACCTAGACTTCACGACAGAAACGAAAATGTCTTCGGCTGATTTGTTTTTAAACAATGTATAGGTAAGTTTCCAATATTGATCGCAAGAAAACCTCTTTAATCTAAATTTCGCTTGTAATTTTGAGTTATTCATCATCTAATTCTTGGTCAACTGCATTTTTAAATCTAGGGTTGTTTTCATATTCCCCTACAGACCTGCCTATTTTAAAGGCATACTTATCTATAAAAAATATTAGGAAACTGATTATCCAAGGTCTAAAATCAGTCAATTCCATACTAGTGAATAGTAATATGAATATTAGCAAATAAGGCAAAAACTTATTTGCAACATATTCTAACGCTGCCGCATCTACATTTTTCATATGTTTATTTGTTTTTTTAGTGTTTTTAATACCCTTCTTTTAAGGGCATGGTAATTAATACTCGTTATATTCATTTGTCGCATTATAAAATTTTTACTCTTGCCTTGCATTGAAAGCGAAAGGAAGTGTTGCTGTCTTAATGGTAATTTTTCAAAGGCTTCCCTCATTAGCTGATCGCGCTCTTTTTCTAGCTCTCGTTTCAAGAGGTTAGAGAAAGGCATTTTTTGCTCAGTTTTCATAAAGCTGAACAATAATGAGTCTTCGGAAATAGACTCAGTCAAAGATTCTTCTGAGACTGCGTGTTCTCTATTTCTTTTGGATTTTGTAAGATAACCTTTTATTTGGAAGTGGGCTATTCTGTGCGCCCAACCCCAAAAACTTTTGGATTTATCATATTTTGATTCTGATTTGCATAGTATACTAATAATATCTTGACATAAATCTTCTGCATCTTGAAAATTAAAAATTCTAGACTTGCAAAATATCAACATATACGGTCTAATTAATTTTATTTTTTCATCATAAGAATTACTGCCATCTATAATTTGCTTAGATTCCTGTCTTTTATTCGTTGTATTCAAGATTTGTTTCGTCTTCCCATTCTCCGCTGTAAGGATTAAATTTTTCAATAGATATTAATTCGCATTTAAGTTTTCTTTTTTTTAACATTGACTCATGAGCTACAAGGGCTTGCTTAGCATTTTCAGCCATGTAGTAATGATAGCTATTTGTAGCTATTTGATTTGAGGTATATGAAATTCTATATTCATACAGTCTTTCCATCTTCTTCAGTTTCTTCATCTCCTACCCCCCAATATATTTCATCGAATAAAATTAAATGAACCTTGTCGCCAACCTCAAGGTCAACCCCAACAGGGTCACCACCTTCCACTTTTAAATCTGAATCTTTATAGAAAAATTCATCATCCATGTCATTAGCCCTAACTAATTGACAAGACTTCACTCTGTTATTTGGATACTGTATGTTCATAATTTTATTTCGTTTTTATTTCGATATTTGATTATCCTACCAATTTTTTCAATATTTGTCAAGATTTTTTTTCTTTTTTATTATTTCGGTTTTAAATTTTCAAAACATTTCCAACTGATCCGTGCATTCTACCACGTCTTCACAGTCTTTGTCAAGACTTTTTTTACTCCTCAACCAATTTCTCTGCGCCATTCGCACAACAAAACGCATAAATGCAAAGGCATAGACTTTATTTAATTCAATAAATTCACCATCTTTACCCGAAAGGTAGAAGCATTTTTTTTCTTCGTCATAAACAAAGGTAGCATTTTTTAGATCTTTTTTAATTTTCATTTATGTTTTTCACTATCTCGAAGCACATTTTTGGAGGAAAGCACTCTCCCAAAACTTTTCTAATAAAACCTTCTGAGTATTTATTTTTAAATTTATTTAAATATGACTCTGGTAATCCGCATAATATACCCAACTCTTCTATCGATAAAACTCTAGCATCAGAATATGTTCCATCAGCGAGTAACCTGCCTGGGTGTACATTGTTTTGACTAGATATAGCTCCATTGCACATTGTGATTGTCGGAGAGGGTTTGTCCCAATCTATTCTTTTATACGTAGTCATAAACCCTTTTATTCTTCTGCCGTCCTTCTTGGGGTAATGAATTTTATTATTAAATGCAGTTTGACCTGTTGGAGTACTCTTCATCCAAATTATGTGATTGGAATTATGTTTTTTTGCATAATGCCAAGGTAGATTAGATTTTCTACCAGATTCTAAAGAAGGTAGGTGTCCTATAGCATCTCTAACTGTAATCACTTTTTGTTGAGGATCGGGATGTTTCCATGTTCCATTTTTAGATATTAAACCAATAAATCTTTTTCTGGATTGAGGTGTGTTATAGTTTTCCGCATTTAATGTCTTGTAATTCATAACCCAAGGCTTTGGGAGCCTCGATTCTATGTATTTAATTATATTAATTATTTCCCCATCTATGTTTATCCAAGTATTAGCCATTCCTGCAACATTCTCTATCAACATATAACTTGGTTTTATTTCATTAAAGACATCCATAGCATGAACTATCAAAGAATTCCTAGGATCGTTTTGAGACCTCTTTGCATTTGCTACACTCATTCCTTGGCATGGTGGGGTTGCTATTATTATATCTATATCAGAGCATTTTTTATATATATCTTCTTTTGTGTCTGAGTTAGTTATATCTCCGCATAAAACTTCTGCTTCGGGATGCAAATCTTTGTACATTTCGCATCTGTCTTCGTGTAGCTCGTTAGCTACCGCTACGTTAATACCTATATCTTTAAGATAAATCTCACCTATACCCACATTAGAGAACAAAGAAAGAGCTTTCATAGCTTTATATAATAAAGCTAAACAGGCTATTTATCAAGTTAAATTAGGCCTTTTATACATATAGGAATCTTTTCTATTTTCCCAGTTGTGAATTGCTGAGTGAGGTATAGCTTCGGAAATTTGGATCATGTTATCTATAATAAATTTTACTTGATTGTCGTTATCATATAGTTCGCATAAAGTTTCTGCCATTGTAAAATATTTCCAGTCGGAATTGTCTTGGAACTTTTTGATAAGCTGCCTTTTCCATTGTTCAATTAAATAATTATTGCATGAACTTGCACATAAGAACCATACCACTGTTTCACGATCACCTAGTTTGCTGCATGATCTTGGAATGAAGCGATATGAGAAAAAACCAGTTTCATTGACAATTTTATTACAAAAAGAAGATAAAGACTCCATGGGATAAACGCTACTGTCTACCCATACGCCACCATATTTAGATAGTAGAAGTAATCGCAATAAATCAGCATTGTGTTGAAATCTTCTATTGGGGGAGTTATTAATTATTTCGAAATATTCAGGAACATAATTAATGATTGTTTTCTGTGAAAGAATATTTACTTGCCAGTCTGGGTTAAGGTCTCTCCATTTTTTAATGCACTCTCGATTTAATGCGGGTAGGCTTGAGTGGTTTTCTCCTTGAAGCCAGCACATCCATATGATTTTTTCTTTTATCATTTTTATTCTCCAAACTTATATCCGAAATATTCGATATCCCTTGCATACTTTTCAGCAACAATTTGTTTTGTTTCGTCATCGTAGTATTCAGTATAGTGTTTGTGTTTTGTTTTGTTTTTATGTGGAAGTTCTTGCTTTGGAATTCCGATTTTGTCGCAGATTGTATCGAAATCTTGTTGGAGGTTTTCAGATTTACCGATAAAATTAATTTTATCATTGATGAATTTATGTTGATGCATACAATGATTCCCCATGACTCCAGTTTTATTTTGATTCGCTAAATGTATTAATTCTTTTTTTATGTTATCGCTTAATTTTAATCTACTTTTTAAATAAAAATATTCAGACACTAAACGGTCAAAGGGATTCCTTGTAAAAGTAAAAGAGTAAAATTTATCAAAATTGGGATAAAGCACTTTAGATTCTTCAATATCCTTTAAGGTGCAATGGTTTAATGGATTTTTTAATTTTAAATTATGAGGCCAAGTATTGCTCCTAAAAATACAACTATCATCTACCAAACTTTCTTCTATACTTGTTCCGCAGCATTTAGGAATGTGAATGAAAATAAATTTATGTTTTAAAGAAATCATATATTTTATCCATTGTATGCGGTTTTATATAGTGTGTTGTAATTTTATTGTCTTTAATAATTGCATCAAAACATACCGACTGATTTTCCTTTGCTATTGTTGGATTGGCTGTTGATAGTAAATTCGTATGAGTTAAATTTATTTTTTGCTCTCTTAAGGCAAGGCCAACCGAATAATCCTCTGCTCCCAACTTGTTGCCAGAAAAAATCGACTTATCGCCGTAGAGATACTTTAGGGAGTTAATACACTTTTTAACAGCGGTTCTTGTTAGAATATAACCCGCACCGCCTTGAGCATAGCCTTGTCTCCCTAGCTCACTTCCTATATATAAATCTTGAGATGGATCATAGTTTTTTAAAAATTCAATTAAACTATCAAAAACAACATAGGTATCATCATCACATTTAAACAAAAAGTCCCACTCATGTTTTAAAGATTTAACTAACATTTTATATGTTTTTTCTGGTAATCCACGCCTGCTTTCGCCCTCGTCTGGGCTACAATTCCATGTTTTATTCATTGATTGAGATTGAGATTCATCTCCATAAAAAACATAATCATGTGGTAATCTTATCTCTCGAATCCATGTGTTTAGGCAGGTATTGGCTCTATCTTGAGTTGATGAACATGTCAGAATTGCAGTTAAGATTTTCATACGCAAGTAATTGAGTTATATTAATAATATCAGGAAGCCCTTTTATCTCTATGATTTAGTATTTTTTCGCACAAATTATAAAGCTCATCTAGGCTTAAATCATTTTTTGCATAATTAGCCTCTCTGGTGCAAATTCCTAAATTGGAAAGATCGTTTGTTCCGCCTTTTGAAGTAGGTACAATATGATCAAAATGATAAGTTTCAGGCTTATTTAAATCTATAGGAGTGCCAGTTAAATAACAAACTGGATTATCTTCAAACTTGCTAAGAACATCTTTCGTATTGAAAGGCTTGCTAATATTGTTAACAATCGTATGTGTTCTGCTTTTTCTACTTCTTCTTTTGAATGTTTTTAATTTTGCTCGAAAAATTGTTCTAGATGCCCTGCATTTAAATGCGCTAACTTTTCTAGATAATTTATGTCTTTCTGTTCGGTTTCTTTCCAGAACCCTCTTTTTTTCCGTACCGTCTCCGCAGTGATATGATATAACTGATTTTGAGCAACCAAGCTTATCCTGTATTTCTTTATATGTACACCCTTGCTCTCTTAATCTAAGAATATCTTTTTTTCGGGGTTGGTTATTCTGTTTCCTCACGTTTAATATTATTTTTAAAAAGCTCCCAGAACACAAAAGATATTAAGTTTTTTTCAGACAGCTTGTGTTTATTTATAATATTTAAATTAGCCAAATATTCAATATTTATATCACCACTTAATATCTCTCTCGATTCAGAGTTAAATACTCCTATTTGAAATATGCCATCTTCATCCCTAAAAACCAGCAAGTGATCATCTGAGTCTACATCATTAGTTTTGCTTGATTTTATAACCTCATATTTTTCTAGAAAAAATATTGATATGTTGGATATTTCTGAATTTTTAAAGTCATGTTTTAAGAAGTTTTTATATATAGAATTAAAAATAGAATTATAACTAAATTTCTTCGTTAATAGCCTTAAGTTTTTCATCATTTATTGCAAACTTAGCTCCAATCGTAGTAACTTGAATACCTTTGGTAAATCTACCTAACGTATCTCTACTGCTAATGAATCTTCCATTTTCATCTTTCTTGAATACTTTTAATTTTAAACCTTTATTCCAAGGAACAAAACCCTTCTTAAAAGTTCCGTCAACATTTCTTCTTTTGTGTTTTTTGGGTTTGAACCACTGGTTTTTTGGAATTTTGCTAAGTTTGTGTCTGGTGTTGGGGTAAGATAGCTCCAAAAGCCTTTCCCATTGTTTGTCTGTGATTTTCCTCCCTCTATATTTTGACTTTTTTATTATTTGTACTCTTATATCTCTTATTAAGAACCCTTTTAAATCTTTTTTTATTTTTTTTAAAAAAATATCTTTAACTTCTGATTTGGACTCCGTGTTTATTATCGATTTATAAAAGCGTTTCTTGTCTATAGTTACACTAAAATAGACAATGAACAAATAATCTTTACCTTTTTCCATATCATATATTATTACATTTAAGAGTCTAAAAATCAAGTTAAACAAAAAAACCCCCCTCCGAAGAGGGGGGTTAGGTAGCTAATAGAACATGATCCCTATTAGCTTTTGACCTTGCGACAGGAAAGAACTACTTCTTGGAGCAGTTTCCGTCAACTTGTTTTCCCAAAATGGAAACAAGGAGGACAAGGGTAACGATGCCTGCAAGGCTCGCTCCTGGACCTACGAATCCAGCGACAATCGCTTGGAGATTGCCGATAACATCGATACCTGCATTTGCTCCAAAGACAACTTGGGATAGTACTAAAAGACCAATTACGGAAATTAGTACGGCACTAATGCCACAAACGGCACACTTGATTTTATTTACTACTTCGTTCATTTTGTTTTATTTTTTATGTTAAAGTTTCTATCAATTAGAAAGAAACCGATAAAGAAATTCCTACGACAGATTCATCGCCATCGGCAATCAAATCAGAATCATAATAGTCGTAAGACAAGGAGATTTCTGCATTTTCAGAAACAGATCTTGAGGCAGTCGCCCCAACTCCGTAATAATCTTCATTAACAGAAGTGCTTGAATCTGTGTTGCCATACAAGGCATGAACACAAATGTCAGCAATCTCAAGATCTAAACCGTGTTTCGCAGATAACTCAAAAGTATATAGGTCATCGCTAGTATTCCTATAAACAGTTGCAGTTGGAGACAGAACAGTATCAAATCCAAGAGAAACTCTTGCATCAAGATAAGAATCTCCAGCAACTTCTTCGAAGTGCTCTAGACCTACATAAACATTAAGTAGATCAGCTAATTGTCTGGATGCTCCAACCTCAATTAGGTATGCATCAGAACCTCCAGCGACTGATTGGTTTGTTGATGCTCCAATAGAGGCATTAAAACCAGCGACATCTGCTCCCACCGATGCTGATGCTTGAACAGCTTCGTCTGAGAGGATCGCTCCTCTTCTGAAAAAATCAGATGCATAGCCAACAGAGACAGAACCTGCTGTAGCGACGTTAGAAATTAGACACAAAAGTGCCGTAATGTATGTTGTTGTTTTCATTGTTTAATTATGTGATTAATTAAAAATTATTCGTCAAAGAAGTCTTCGTCTATTTCAAATTCGATATCTTCCCCAATCAATTCGTTTTTCTTATCTTCTATAGTATCTAGAACTCTAAATAATTCAACCTTTTTTTCTTCCAAAGCTCCTATCAGGGTAAAAGTATTTATATCAAATTCTTCTAAATACCTTCCGCATAAATCATCTAGATCAAATCTAAAAGCATCTGTTTGTTCGTCAAAATCCATTATTTTTTCCAAATAGCCGTTCTTTTTAGTTTTTTTATATCGGAGGTTTTTATTAAAGCTATTTCCTCGCTATCCCTTCTTTGGTATATTCTATATTTGGCATATTTACAAGATCCGACATATTCTTTATTTCTATCTATAAGATGTTCTGCTAAATTACGCAAGGAGATTCTGTTAACGATAAGAAAGTAATCTTTTTTTTCAAAGGCAATGTAATCTGCTTCCCCGTACATCCACCCGTGGAAACCGTCTGCGGTTTTAAACTCGACCCAAGTCCATTCATCATTATAATCTTTATCATATGCGCATACTTTCTTCCTGGATTTTACATCAAAACCTTTAATTTGAGAATCTTTTTCTAAATAATAGTCAACTCTTTTTATTTTATTTTCGCGCGTCGTTGATGGTTGAACCTTGTAACCCCTTTTGCCCGCCAAGCATATAAATATTCTTTCTGCTCTATTCCCAATCGAAGCCGCATTCCTTTTATCGTATTTATGGGTAAACATTTATGTAACTATAATAAAAAAATAAAATAAATCAACGTTTATTAGTTAAAAGCTTTTGGTGTCCATTCGTTTTTGATGTATTTTGATATATAATCAAGCATGATATCGTTTTCATAAGCATCAATTCTGTTATGTCTTTTTATATCAGGAAAGAGTCTTTTGAAATAATTTAAATCATAAAGATTGAATGGATTCCATCTTTTGTGACCAAGAGGTCTGGGGTCTTGAAACTCTTTAAAAGAGTTTATCCCTAGCTCCTTTAATACTAGTAAAGATAAATCATTAAAATACTCAAAAGAGGGATGTGGGAAATTATTTTCGGTTAATAACAAATTCTTCCAGTTATCCTCGATAAATTTTACAGAACTTAAAACTTTTGAATATGTAGAATGTTGATTGGTTTCTCTATTTTTCAATTCTTCTATTGATTTTTTATACTCTTCATTCGTAAGGTCTTCAATAAAAAAATCAAAACCATCATATAGAAAATCCAATATAGAACTTGGTGTTTCAGCTATTTTATTAAAATATAAATGTTCTATAATTCCATTGGCTTGGTTATACGGATCAAACCAAAAATTAGTAAGGCATATATTTTCCCTATCATATTGATTAATAATGTTTTCCGTACAAAGCTCGATTGAAAAACTATCTGATTTAATTTCGTGAAATATAATAATGTCAGAAGAGTCTAAAGCCTTCTTAAAATTAAGCAAATTACTTTTGGAGACTGTTTCTGGAAAGAATTGAAACCTCTCCCAATCATAAAGAAGATCAATCCCGAAGCTTTCGGGCTTCAAAACATTGTATTTAGATTTGAACTCTTCGTTTTTAAATAAATATCTTTCACACAATATTCCTAATTGGCAATTTCCGTAAAAAAGTATATTTTTCATCAAAAAGAATAATCAAACATCTCTATTGAGTCTGACCCAATTTCCTCGACCATTTTTCGGGTTTCAGTATTATACATATTCTTGTAATCACGGTCAACCCGCTTTGTTCCTTGATCGTAACGTGTTATTTTTGGGTCTTTGATTCCTATTTTTTCACAAACATAAATAAGGTCAGCTTCGAAATTTTCCTGTTTTATTATAAAATCCATGCAATATTTATTGTCGTGATAATAAAATGGTTTTATTTTTAAAAAACCTCTATCGCCCGTAGATTGAAATTTTATATATTGAGATTTAACGAATTCATCAAATGTATCTAAGTTATTTTTTTTATAAAAATCCGCGTTGTGAGTTAATTCGAAAAAATATCGTGAAACCAGTCGATCCCATGGGTTTCTGGTTAAACTAAACTTAAAAAAATCTTCATAACTCAAGTTCAAATTTTCTATTTCAATTATATTGTCAGTTAAAGATTCATGTAGGAGTCTTTTATACCTTTTGAAGGATTCGCTATCTGAATCTGCCCATAAACCCATCGCTATTGCAACACTAGCCCCAGCGCACTTCGGAGGATGAGTAAATATATATTTTTTTTCCTCGTCAAACATCACATATAATAAAATATAAGCACTAAATTTCCAAAGCCTTTACTTCTGACCTAAAAGGCTCAAAAGAGTAAAACGAATAGTTCTTTTTATTAAAAAAGTAAGACCAGAAAGAAAAGCCAGACGGTCTTTTCCCGAATGGATATGAGCCAACGCTAACAACTTTTTTAGAATGATAGATCAAGTAAAAATCGCATAATGTATAAAAAATATCGTCCTGATTTAAATTCGGCATACCCAAGTGACAAGGACGCGAATCTATAAAATCTATATCAATTTTATTTTTTAAAAAATATTTAAAATCTAAATGATCCGAGGAAACAAAATCAAAACTCGAAATCGAATCTTTAAAACTATCAAAAACTATTTCGTATTTACTCGAATCTGGAACTATTTTAAACCAAGAAGAAGGAGAAAAGGGGTGGCTTGAATAAAAATCGTCAATAAATTTACTGTCCACCATCATGCCATCACCAAACCTAGCATGAAAGATTTTGCCAGAAAAATTAAAATTAGATTTTACAAAATGCAAAATATCACCATCCGAAAGGAATATGGATTCAAATGCAGTAGAAAGACTTTCTTTCGTTGGAAATTTTAAAGAAAAATCTCCGTTAGTCATTAAGTATAAATTTTTTTCAGTCGCATTATGGACTAAAGAATTTAACTCAGAACCTTCTACAAAAATAATTTCATCTGGAATAGAATCATTAAAATTGAAACAGGATGTATTTATGAATTTTTTTAACGAATGGTCGTTAAAATTTATATGAAATTTTATCCCTAAAGCTTCACACAAAAGAAAGCAGTGAATAAAACCTCTTATAATATCCCCCATACCACAAAAAGTAGGGGTTAACTTTCCGTCTATTAAAGCTTCGTGTCTAAAACATAAAATTAAATTTTTAACCATCTCCTTTTAAAAGTTTATAAGTTAAGAAGTGAGTGGAATGTAAAAGTTCATCTATATGGGCATCATTATTTTTTATACAATCAATAGATCTTAAAAATCTTTCCTGTTGATCTGGTAAGGATGATAGCCAGTCTTGATTTGATAGTATATCTGAAACAGCTTGCCAAGCCATCCTCTTTATGAACCATTTCCTGTTTAATTGGTTGGGGGAAACATGATGGTATACCACAAAGTCTGGCGAATAAAAAACATCTTCATTCTTAGCCATGCTAAGAAGTAGTTCGTTCTCTTCAGAACCAAGGAGGGATTCATTTCCCCCTATTCGACCTAAATAGGGCTTAAAAAAACCATAATCTATTATCTTTTTTGTTTTTATTAATAAATTAGCACCAACAAGCCAAGAAACTTCACTCCCTAAACGCTTTTTTTCAGAGCCAAAATCAAGCATAGAAAGCAAAACTAAACAATTATCAGTTAGCCAGTCTGGTCGATCAACATAAGACCAGTCTGGGAGAACTTTACCTCCTGCGGCAGAAATATTTGGGTTTTGAGATATAAAACTTTTTAAACAAATTATAAAATCTTTTTTAATCGTTAAATCGTCATCAAGAAAATGAATATAATCTGTTTGACAAGACTTGACGCATAAATTCCTTGACTCAGAAAGACCTAAGCACTTATCATTAATAGAGGTTGCATTATTTAACCCAGATAAATCTAAATCTATTTCAGAACCATTGTTTTGTATGATTAGATTGAAATCTTTATCTGATTGGTTTTTTAAATCCTTAACTAGTTTTTTTATGTACCCTGGATTATCGCGCGTACATATAGCTATAGTTATAGAACCTTTTTGGTGCATGATAGAGATTCGAACTTATGCCTCCTTCGAATCGGAAATTTTTTTTTCGAATTCAGAAATTCTTAATTTTACATCACGAATCTCTTCAAAAATTTTTTCAGAATAATCTTTATTCTTATTTACTTCTTGCAGTATCCTGCATACAAGCTCCGAAAGCTCTTCAGCCACCTTTAATAAATATTTATTATCAAAATTTTTCACCACTAATAAATATATACATTATGAAATAAAAAAGCAACCGTTTTAGTAGCCCATTATTTTATGAAGAGTATTTATGTAGTTGGTTTGGTTTTTAATAGTGTTTGTTTGATATATGATGGTTTTTTCTGCATCATGTATTATTTCCTTAGATCTTTTGTTTTCTTCGTTTAATTTAAAGCACCACACGACCAAGCAAAAACAAAGAAATAATGAAAAATGCAATAATCTTTCTTTATTCACGTCCATACTTATGGATTACACTTTGTTTAAAAAGTATAACCAAAAGTGTCTACAATGTTTTTATTTTTTTTATAAATAAACTCCGCAGAAGAAGGGTTGTACATAGATCTGTAATCTAAAGGTCTACCTGTTTTATAATTAATTATAGGTAACTCTATAGAATCTACATTTATAGTTTTGCAAATTGTATCAAATCCTTTCTGCAATTCTTCAAATTTAATAACATGACTAAAATTTTCATAATAATTTTGAGGTATATTTGTCATCACCTTCCTTATAAAATCATCAAAGTTGCCAGTAAACATAATTTTACTAGTTTTTTGTGTTGATTTATCTAATACAGTTAAAATTCTTTTTTCATTACCAAGTAAATGGTAATACAAAGAAACAGCTCTATCCCAAGGGTTTCTTACGCTGGAAATTTTTATATATTTTTTTGGATTTTCGTTTGCCAACCTTAGATTCTTGTAGATGTAATCCAGCCCACAATGATAAGGACATGTTATACTTGTTTCATTAGTAACAGATTTTAAACCAGAAATTAAAGAACTTCCCCCGCATTTAGATACATGAGAAAATAAAAATTTGTAATTCTGATTATAAAGACCCACTCCTTTATACTAAAATAAGTTTTTAAAAATTAAATGGTGAAATTACACTCTGGCGTACAAAATGATAATATTTATATAGAAGCGCTCAAAAAGAGGCTTCGTGGAGACAGCATGTCCCACTTAACATACAATAATAAAATAACAATGACAAAACTACACATTAAAAGCAATCTTCCCTCTGGGAACTTAATTACCAGGGAAGAGTTTTTCACGCCATTCGACGCTATGTTCGACAGTATTATACAGAAAACGATACCTTCTTTTTCTGAAGAGTTTGGGGTTAGTTTCTTTGGTAACAATAGTTATCCCAAAGTGGATGTAACTGACCACGAAGACAAGATTAAAATAGAAGCAGAAATACCTGGATTATCTAAAGATGAAGTTTCTGTAGATTTTCAAGAAGGAATTCTATCTATATCTGGAACCAAAAGAGAAGATTCAAAAAGTTCTGAAAAAAAGTATATTAGAAGAGAACTTAAAAGATCAAGCTTTAAACGTTCGTTTAAAATTAACGATTCGTTTCAACACGATAAAATAAAAGCCGATTTTAAAGACGGTATTTTATTTATTGATGTGCCAAAAAGGGAACCAGAGAAACCTAAAAAAATTAAAATATTATAAAACATAAAGCCCTCTATCGAGGGCTTTATTATTTTAAATTGGTGGAGGTGGCGGGAGTTGAACCCGCGTCCTGAGTGCTTTCAAGCAAGCACATCTACAAGTTTAGCTAATTTTTTTTAGAGTTATGATATTAGCATCCAACTCCCTATTACAATTATTTGCAGTTTATGAACAGGTAAACCTTTTCTGTTTTTGCAGATGTCGTCCTCGTCTCTAAATATCTGCGTCAATAGAAACGAGGGGGCAGCTTTAAGCTACCATCTCAAGCTCTTCAGCTTGCTCGAATTGCACGAGATTATCGTACTCTTCACGAGCTGCTTCAAGAAGCTCTTCAATGCTATCATAACCTTCGCCATGTACAGCTTTGTGTCTTGATATCGGAGCCTGACACATCTCCGACTTGCAGTGCAAGAATCCAACATCAGTCGAATCCAGAACACCCCCAAA
>MDSZ01191945.1_pt1 | contig 25690 bp, 11 predicted proteins | sample 811201 | NCBI WGS metagenome assembly MDSZ01 (sample SAMN05326647, study PRJNA326480) | marine metagenome | isolation source: seawater | place: Indian Ocean: North | collected 2010
CGTTCCGTACAATCTCTCGTAATAGTTTGGACCCTTTCCGTAGGGTTGAACCCAATATAGGAACAGCATTTCCTGCGACCAGTGCATCAAAAACTCCTTCGACCAATACTAGGTCTTCATTCCAGTCAATAAATAGTTCGTTAAATACAACGTCCTTCGACGCTCTTGGATTTTTATACTTATATGAGTCTCCAGTATAGGATCTCGCGATAAAATAGCTACAATCGCCATTTTCATTGAATGAAGGTATGATAATCCTATTTCGATATTCCCCTTCAAAACAAAAGCCGATTTTCCATTTTAAAATATCTTGCCTAGACAAGCCTCTTCTGTGTAAATACTTGGCTGCATAAACAGATGTTGGTGGTAGATTATGCGCACACAAGCTGATAAACTCTGTAGGTAAGTCTATTTTTGCATCACCTTCATCACTGACCGGTTCCATAAATAAGTCAGCAAATCTTTCAAGATCTGACCGGTCTGTAACTGAGTCCCATTTCTGTAATTGTGTATACGAACCGTGACGTCTAACAGCACGCCTAATATTACGACCGCGATAATCACAAACCCAACATTTATAAGCATTCTTATGAAGATTAATAGAGAACTTACGCTTGTGATGATTGCATTCCGGACACGTAAAAAGAAGTTCGGGGCCCTTGTCGATGTAGTTTCCAAACGTTTCATGTAATATCTTCTTTGCTTCTTTTTTATTCATATGCCCTCAAATGTAACTTAACATAAAAACTTTTGTCAGTCAACAAAAAAAACCCCGACAAGCGGGGTTTTTATAGCAGGCTTCACCTATAGGCCTTGTAGGGCTTCAATAATTTGTGCCTTAGTGGCCTTAGTATCAACGTTCAAACCAGAGCGGACTGCAACATCAAAAAGCTCAGCCTTTCTCCATGACTTCTTCCACTCTAACGGCTCATCACCAGTAACAGATAACAACTCAATCTCAAAACTAAGTTGCTTGCCGGCAAGGGGGTGATTCATATCAAGAGTGATAACATCATCTTGAACTTCATGAATCTTAGCCAAGAAAGGGCCTTCAGGGCCATTTCCTTGGATTGTACCTCCTAGAATGAACTCAAAGTCAGGGGCAAATGCACTTCTCGGCACAGCTTGAAGAGCCTCTGGGTAATATTCCCCGTACGCATCTTCTGGCTCTAATTGCACAGATTTGACTTCGCCAACGGTCATACCGTTAACCGCATTGTTAAAGCCGCTGATCATATAACCAGAACCTACTTCAAATTTTAGAGGTTCACCTCTTTGTCGGGAATTGTCAAACTCGGTACCGTCTGATAGTGTTCCCTTGTAATGCACATTTACAGTGCTTCCAAATTTTGCTCGCATTTTTTCTCCTTCATTGCAATGAAAATGCATTTATATAATAACACGTGTTGTTTTTGTTGTCAAACATTATTCTTCACTATTTGCAGCGCGGACTAAAACAAGCAACGAAGCTGGGATTTTTTCGATTTCTCCGGTATCCAGCCACATCACACCAATCATATCTTCATATTTAATTTTTGGAGTTTGTGGCCCAAAAAGCTGCCTGTCTATGTAAGTGACTATTCCAATCATTTGGCCTCGGGCAGGCAAAGCAATTAGCGCAGACTCCTTTACTATATCGCCTACAGAAAATATTTGTGTACCAGTAAACTTCACAAAGTAAATAGACTATTTTTTATTTTCTATTTCCCACCCTGCCTTAGCAACAATTATTGCATCTGCGCGATCGTAACTTTCTGGCTTGGGGTTTCCGTGTTTGGTATATTCTATCTTAAATGCCGGTTCTGATTCGAGCAGGTGCTCTAGAACAACCTGTTTTGCCTTCTGGCCGCGTGGGACTTTAATACCGACCTGTTTGCGCGCTGAGGTCGCACCGATATATTCTGGGCGTATTTCAAACAACTCAAACAGTAACCATGACACGATTCCATTAAAACGCTGCAATGCGGCCATCGTTTTACCAGACGATCCACCTGAGTTGAAAAATGTGAACGGTTGCTCGATATATATCTGTTGTATTGGATATTTAGAGTTCCCAAATGTTCGCTCATCATCGTTATTAAGCTGGTACATCTCGTAGAGGTCTAGTATCTTTTCCTTCATTGCGATTGTTTTATCAAAAACGTTTTTGTATTTCCTAAGATCAACCGAGTCATAATAAACTAATTGTCCATCTGCAACAACAGCAAAGCCTGTGATACTCGTTGATACGTCTACACCTAAAATCATAACGATATTCTACTATATATCCAGCTTTAATTTAAATGTTAGCGAATCTTCTTCTTTCTTTAAGATTGGCTTTGACAGTGTTGAAACTCCGATCAAATTACGGTTTTGATCGTAAATGGCTATTCTAGATATATACACTTGTTTCTTAAAGCTTGCACTGTGTTCTGAAAAACTCGACGATACAGTATTTTTAATTCTACGTGTCGGATTTTCTTCGTATATATGAGACCCTGTTTCTCTAATTAAGTTTTGGTTGTATTCTATAAACGTTGGATTATTCGAATAGTTTGCTTGGCCTCTTTTTGCATGTGCAAACATCGTATATGTTTGAATTTCTGTTTGCCCTTTAAAGTCTATTTCAAAAGACGCAGACGCAAAGTTTGCTCTTCGACTAGCATCAATAGATTCTGGCACTCCATCTGCGGCGCCGGCGCCAAAGTAAATCCATGCAGATTTAACCAACTCACTAGAAGGCGGTGAGTATCTAAGCGGCAAATTTGAAGGATTAACTTCCCAAGCGCCAGTAAGCACTATAATACCCTCATTGTACATTACAACTCCAGCAACTGAGCCAGAGCCATTTTGTTGGGCATAGTCAGAACCTGTTACTTGTATCAGTTCTCCGTTTTCTCTTTCATCTCTCAACTCTGCTTGAAGCACGCCACTAACATAATATTTCAGGCTCATTGAACCTTCTTTAATTTTCGAACCATAAAATATAGATGGTATACTAATCATATTTAAAGTTTGATTTGATTTATTCCAGCCACCACTTAAGTCAGACTCTATCGCGTAATGCTCACTCATATATCGATAGCTGTCTAGTCTGTTTTTTATTGCAAAAAATCTTCTATGAGTTGGCGCGCCACCATTGGCAACATTAAATCTACTGGCTGCGGTGGTTGATGTGCCATCTGGTGGGATATATACTGCATCCTCTCTCTCGCTAGGGGTTCTCATGTATTCTCTACTTATCGAAGCGGTTAGAGGATACGTGGCATATATTTTGTCATGATTTGCAAACTCGTTCTGATACTCTACTGGGCCTGCTGTTTTAAACGAAGCTCGTGCACTATCTTTGGTGATGAACGGTGTTATACGCGGGTTTGCGCGGCCGTCAGGATTAGCGTTCGGTGAAAGCCCAGTTGGGCCACCTTGAGGGGCGCCCTCCGCTATAAAGTTATCATTACTTGGGTAGCCCGCTCTGTCGATGTTATACTCATATAAGCTTACACCACCACTTTGGCTACTCGTAATATCAAGAATATTAGCAGTAAATGCGCCAGATAAATGTGGCTTCTTATTGTAGTAAACTTTTCCATTGTATACGAAAAAATTTACAGAGGGATGAGTCCTCATTGTGTTTAGCACAATATCATTTTGGCCAAACTTTCGAAAAGACATTTTTAGTAATCCAATCGAACCCTAATAGTCAACTCATTTTGTGGGGTCTTCTTAAGCGGCTCAGAGAGTTTCGCTGTAGCTAGCAACTCATTTCTTGCATTATACAATCCAATAGTTGTAACATACGAAATCGGGAGGTCGCTAGCAACATTCTTGACTCTGATTTTACTTCCAGAAACATAAGTGGGGTTCGAACTATAATTAAATTTGTTTACCGGGAGACGACAGAAATATATAGTAGAGTTAATCTCTGTGGAGTTGTTGAAACTAATGTTTGAGATCCGGCGCCTAAGAGCGTCACAGTTACCAGATATCGATGATGTCATCATTGATGCGCTAACACTATATGTGGTTCCATTTGTATCCGTTTGAAAATCATGGGCAGGCAAAACAGAGTTGGCCCAGATTGAAGCTGTTAAAACAGCAATACCAGCTTGGTAAAAAATGACACCTAGTCCATTTGCGGTACCGTCACCATATGTTCCGTCAGCATTATACTGGTGTAATACTCCGTAATCTCCACCAAGTGTATTGGTCGTACCACCGACTTCAGACGCAGAGGCATCCGCTAGCGTCAACACTGAATTACCATTCTTGTCGAAGGGGGCAGCATCAGAGCCAGTACCTATCGATATACTGAATGAACCTTTCTTGATCTGATCTTTAATGACTAGTCGCGATAAAGAAACAAAGAAGCACTCTCGCATTGAGCCAGTTTGATCAAGCTTAAGATCACTCTCAAATAATCTAACAACATTAGAACTACCAGTATATCCCAAGAGCACTTGTGAAAATTGATTGTATATGTTGATTTTCTTACTATTCTGAGTATGATACGAGGCAGAGTATCCCGAGCTTTCATCATATCCCATAGTCACATCAATGATATGGTTAGCTGAAGAGCTTAAAAATGGATAGTCATATACAGACTGGAACATGCCATGCGTGTAGTTTTTTACATTCTGTTCGCTTCTATAAGTACCGTAGGTACCACTAATAATGGTACCGGTAAGCGGGATTATCTCGTGAAGGACAGTTCTTGTAGTTGTTCTATCCGTGTTGACGTTAAGGGGTTCATAGTATACAGGCATTAAATATCTCCAATCATGTTTGTACTATTTTAATAATTCTGATGGGTATCTGTATGTTGACACTTGTTGACAATCCTTGGACATACACTGTTGTGTCTAAGAAATCATACAAATTACCATCACCAAATAAATCGTTAGACGTCGAACCAAATCTGGTGTAGTCTGATTGCGGGATATTTGGATTAATCGTAAAATTCAGTGCGGTAAATGCGCCGCGGGGGCCAGTAATAGCTGAGTACTGAGTACTGGTATCAGTGTCTTGGCCGGCATAAACTCTATTTACACCAGCATTAATCATTGCTTCAGTATAGTTTTTGATGTCTCTTGATACCTGAGTACTAGTCGAAGCACCTAAACCAACTGTGAGGTTGGCAGATCTATTGGCGCCAGCCAAAGTAAAACTTGTGTTTTGATCAGGTCCTAAAATAGAAGAAATAAATCTATTATCATATCTGACCTTAAAACTCTTATCCATCAAACCGACAGCCATGAGATAGGCCGACTGGTTAGCAGGAGTGGCAGCTAATTCATCAGAACTAATGCCAGTTTCAAGCAAAACAAACCTACCATTGGTTTTGCCAGAAATTAATGTTGAGTTAGTATATGCAGAGCTAATCTTTTCTGACGTGGGCGTTTGGTTGTTTGTTTTTGTGTCATCTGCTAAGAACACAACACCATATGCTGTTGCTTTTTGCACAATGTTCGGGTTAAATGATTTTTGATTCCATTGAATTTCTGGCAAATACAAAATGTCTTGCCTAGAATATGAAACTAAGCCATAGTTGATACCGGCATTAACTTGGGTAAAAGCCTCCAAAACTGGTGTTTGTAGGATCTCTAAATCACTGTATGCTGTTCCCGAAGGGTGGGTAAGATTGTAAAGACCATAATCGATCTCGTCATCTCCAACTGAAAACTTGGTGATTCTAAAATTACCTTGTGCCATTCTTTTTCTACCAATATCGGTCAGAACCGCATCTAAAATTATATCACCTGAATTGTCTAAAAACGCCATTATGTTACCTCTCTATATAAATAGTACCGGTTTTTTAATCTTCTGTTGGAAGATCAATTAAATTTCCAACCGGGTCATTATAAGTAATATTTAAGTCTATTTTTTTGCCTGTTTTCTTTGAAGTCAGTCTCAGCTTGAATGTTTTGCCCCATATTGATCCTTCTTCTGATTGACCTATTACTACATTTTCAAATTGATTTTTAACTGTCTTTTCGTATGAAACTCTTGAATCATCGATTAATGTTTGACTATGAGCAGGAACAAGTTCAATCAAGTTCTTTACCTCTTTTACAGTCTTACCTGCTGTATCTTCTTCCCTCATTTCCTCTATATCTGTATCATACAAAGTTTTAAATATGGGGTATTTATACCCACCATCATTCACTAACTCAACTTGCAATATGTTATTGATGTATCCTGACACAGAATTTTCGTTCACGGCTCTAAAAAGATAATAATACTTAGTATTTGATTTTATTATATCACTGTACATGCACGTCGTGTAGGATGACTTTGAATCTTTTATTTTGAAATCTACGGTATCTATCAAATTGTCTTTAAAATCTGAGAAGTATCGCGGCATGTTTTCAAGTCTATAAACCTCTACGAAATCTAATCGTGATATGGTTTCTTCTTTGACGTCATTAAAAAATGTAACATCCTTACCACTCACGTAGGAGACTCTATCTATTGCATCTTTATTTGTTATTGTTATGGGATATTTTCTTGGATTAAATACTTCGTATTGTAACTCAAACATAATTTTATTAGAATTATCTCTTGCATAGCCCGGTACCGCATTTATTAAATTTGGTGGGTGATCGGAAATCTTAAATGTTTTATTTTCTATCGGTATTTCAATTATTTTTAACGAAGGTTGCGCAGTTACCATAAAATTGGCCATATAAGGTGGTGCTATAGTGTAACCGCCGGCCTCTTCACCAACAGGGGTCTCATACGTTGATGCACGCGAAATGGCTATTCTTTGGCCATCAGTAGCGTACGAAGAAATGTCTAAGCCACTTAATAAACTGCTAAAATTAAGATCAAGCAAACCTAGGCCATCTTCTGCACGAGTAGCGCCGTAGGGGTGGGCGATATCGCCGGCTTGAGGGCCGTATGCCGCCAACTCCAATAAATCAGGTGTAGTCTCTCCTGTTTCTGGATTGTACATTTCTATACAATATGCTAATACTTTTTGCTCATCATAATCGTATCTTTTGCCATCTCCTGTGGGGTCAAAAGTTCGATCATACACTGGCCCTATTATCCGGCTTAACTGAAAGTTTGATGTTTCATACTTTAAACCGCTAACCAAATAGTAAGCATATATTTTGTATGTGTAATTTTCTCCATATTTAACTTGAGAGTCTATAAATCTAAAAGGCCACTCAGAAGTTGGTACTCCATCTAAATCTCCAACGCTATTCCAAAACCAGAAATTTTGCAGCACCTCCCTCGTTGAACCATCGCCAGTGCCTGAGCCCCCGATCTTCTCTATTCGATAAGCTATAACTTCATATTGCTTTGATCTAGCGGTTTGCAGACGAAGATCCTCCTGCGTGAACATCCCGGCATCATTGGCATGACTGACACTGGAGTTATACAGCATGTAAAAATCATTCACTGCATGCGCTGATTCGCCGTTATCAGTACCAGTTGGCATCTGGGTTACTATTTCATTTAGGGCATTTAACGTATTTTTAGTATTGTAAGCTCGATAAACTCCTTTTTTGTCTATCGCGGCTCTGGCTTCGAATGTATCACCATAAATTGATGTGAAATCATCATGAATATTTTTATAGTTGAGTACATTGTGGATCATCAATTCAACAAAATCTACTGTTCTAAAATTAGATACATTCGAAAAAGTCCGTGGTATAAAAGGCTGTTGTTTCCCAGTCTCTGCATAATCTTCTAATGCATCATCTGACACTCCAGACGCATCAGAAGTTAATTCCCCCATAGCACCAGGAATCAAAGAGTAAACACCGGCGCCAGAATATGTAGCAGTATTTCTTTCCAACATACTTTGATTTACTACAAATTGTTTGTTAGTGGGTGTAATCGTGCTTTTTTCGCCAGGCTGGTTTAAGAAACATTCTTTTAATGCTCTAAGGAGCATTGTTGTACAATTATATTTTTCTAATGATTCACGGGCTCCTTTTTTATCTGTCTCCGGTGGAGCACTAGAGCCGCCGGCGCCCGGGCTCCAACCTAGAATGCCGGTGCCAGTGTCTACATCATAAATACCGCCCCGATCCAACATCGAAGACTGATTGGCTAAAACACTCTGCAGGGATGTGAAAGCTATTGTGGCGTAAAACGGCAACAATCTCCTTTGATTGCTGACTGAAGCTAAATAATCATCATCTGTGTCTGCTGCTTCGCTAAGACTGCCTTTCGTAAATCTTCTAGCTTGATGATTGAAAAATATATTTTTTTGTGTCGAAGACATGTAATCTTTTGTAGATTGTTTAATCTCACTATAAAATTTAGGCATCAATGTATCCAAGTATCCTTCAAAGGGCATTGGATCATGTGACTCGTATATTGTGCCATCATCAAATTCATATCCGCTTGGATACACTGGTGAACCTAAATCATCGAAAAAACTTGCAAAAGTTTCAGGAGTCATAACACCAGCAAAAGTATAATAATCAAGAACATTTTGGTCTACTTTATACTTTAATGATTTTTCGTACGTGTCCATCATTGCTGCATAAGTTGCGCCGCCGTCTAGATATAGGTCAGCTGCAGAATCAAAATCAGGAGATTCTGGTGGCCCTGAGACAAGCGGGTCGTAATATTTTTTTACTGTATGCATAGCATAATAGTTTGGTAGTAACCTAATATCTTCTATACTATCAGCAAAATTTTGATATGTTTTTAAATGTTTATTATAGTCAAATGTTGTTTCAAGATAAGAATCTGTAACACCTTGTGTGGCGATGTAGGTGTCTGCTTTTTCTTTATCTGGGAAAAAGGCTTTTATTTGAGTTTTTCTATAATGTATCGGAAATACAATAAAATGATCATCAAACACAGAATTTGTATATATTGGATTGAATTGCTGGTCCGCAAACTCACCACCAGTCCATAATGCATTCCAGAATTTATTACCTTTTGCTAAATCTGTTAGCACGGTGTCTGAGGTTGTTCTTGCACGTGCGTCAGCACCGTAGCCATAATCACGCTGTACGTATGGATCACCCTCGATATGTACAACAAATTTAGTTGATGGTAAAATAGTATTTTGATACCTTGTGCTCATTCCGGTACTGCGCTGCATGTCTACATCGAGTGCTACTGTTTCATTGAAATCATCATATTCAGCACCAGTTTCGAGGCTAGCTTGGCCGGTTTCACCCTCAATTAATCGAAGATTTTCATTTATTTTTTCATTTGCGTACGATGTCACAGAATAGATATAAGGATTAATATTCATTCCTGCACGCGGGTCCATAGGAATAAAGGCTGGGGGTGTTGTTAATCTTGTTCCAAACTGACCAGATTCACTACCACCAATATTTCTAGGCGTATTTTTAAAATATCCTCCAATCGCAGTTCTTAAAAGTTCACTTGACCCAGACATCATATTAAGGTCAACCAGTGAAACAGACTGAAACTCACCTGGAAGACTTTCCATTTCTTTATACAATATTCTATATTTTTCTATCTCAGCGATTTGTTCTTCTTCTGTTTTTGCCTGTTCAAGCAAGTATGTATCAATATCCATATGTTCCTCCCCCTGTGTTTGTGCTATCCGGTGTGGCGCCTGTCATCGTTCCGCTCGGTCTAAATGAATCACTTTCATTTATTTCACTTCCTTCGATCTTGTTAACTTTTATTTGAGACAAACCTTCTGACGTGACTGTTTTGGTTACGTCTGTCCTTGATAACACATCGTCCATTAAATCAATAATAAGCTGTGTTACGCCTTCGTGAATCCTTTCTTTGGTACCTAAATATGGATGATCTGTAAAGGTCGATGCATCATATCCAAACTTACTTCTTAATGTCATCATTTCTGGCTCACTATATGCTCCGGGAAACATATTGCAAACATAATACGTGTTTTCTGCAAAAAGTGAGTTATCTAAGCCAGTGCCAGGATCAAAAGGATCTGCGTATGCTTCACTTACTACTGGGCCAGGACCTATGGGTTTTTTCTGAGTAGGCCCATACGTAAACGTTCCGTATTGTATCGCGTCTCCACTAAAAATGGGGTCAGCACCAAAGCCTAAATGACCAATAACAACTGCTGTTGAAAGTGGCTCAACTTCGGCGTATAAAACACCATAGTCTGTCCCAGGATATTGATTCGCTGCAAAAGCCGTCAGACCCACAGTGCCAGTTAGGCCCAAAATTTCTAATTGTTGGTCTGCCAGGGTACCTCGTTCACCAACAAATTCATCGCCTTCTACTCCACTAAAGCCTTCGTTAACTGCCTCATACATTGTTGATTGAGCAGCATTGTATATATCACCAGTATCAATGGCGCCATCGGTCGCGGTGGAACCACGGGTGCTACCGCCGGCGCGCATGCTTAATGCATTCCTAGACATATCATTATCATATCTACCATGGGTTGGCGCGGCCGTAAAGCTGATTGGATCCGTTTCGGAGAAACCAAGATCAAAAAATGGTCTCAATTCAAAACCTCTCCATGTTTTGATTCCAGGATTATCTTTAGTTAAGTATGCAGCTTGCAATGAAAACCATTCACTATTAGTTAATACGCCAGTTTTGATGCCATCCGATACACCTGATCTTATTTTGTTATCGTACCTGAATACTGCATCATCTGGACTCAAGGTACCGACTCCACTGCCGTCAGAATAACGATCTTCAGCATATCCAGCGGTGGATAACGTGTACCCACCAAGCGCGTAGAATGCAAGTGGCTGTACTTGAGTGCTTTCACCAAGCTGGCGTAAGATTTCTGCTGTATAATCTTCTTCTTCGGGAACATATGGCACGCCAGTAATAGCGCCTTCAACGTCAAGATCTTCAGTAATTTCGCCATTCAGATATTCTATCATTTCATCCGTCAGACCTGCGCGCTCGGCTCTTTCCCGGGCTTCTTCTTCTGTGAATTCTCGGCCGCCGCGGCCATCGAGATCTATATCGGCAGTCTGGACTGTATCGTCGTCGTCGGTGGTCGATTCTCTAGAACTGGGCATGTATGGCACGACTTCTATCTGGTCGATGGCATCGCGGTCGGCACCATGTACACCTCGGGGTGCCGCGCCGAAGTCTGTGTCCGTTGCTCTACCTGATGGGCCTGACATTATATATTTCTCCTATCCATTGAGATACTTATTTATCCCGGTGCCGTTTGTTTTCATATTAATTATGGTTATATCGGAAACCACTTTGGATACATCTATATTTGATGCATCAATATCACCTATCTTGTTTCTAACATATTTTGCATTTGAAAAATCGGCATCGTCCAATTGATATATTGGATCATTACTATTTGGAAATTTATCAGTAGCCAAAATATTTTTGTTCATTGTTAGTCTCATTTGTTGCATATCTACAATGTTTGGATTCAAGATTAAATTCTCTTCATCATTAGATTCTAAAAGTGAATGATCCACCGCCATGTCAACTATTGATATATTCATACCAAATAATACTTCCATTGCAGCAGTATTTTGATTTGGATCGACGCGGCGTGAAAACTTTTTTTCATGAATAGTTGATGAAACTCTGGTTGTATTATTTATTGTTGATTTTGCTGATTCAATATTATACAGCGTTGGTTCAGTTTTTCTATTAATAATTTTATCATTTACAAACACGAGGTTGTTTAATTTGTTTTTAGCTTTTGCTCTGCGTGACGGAGGTGTATACATTTTTTGTGCTGGGATTTTTATCATTGTGTTTTCTCCATTATCTTACTGACTTTCAGAAACGTAATCTCGGTCAGGATCAGCTTCTAATGTGTCGCTGTGTTCTCCACCTGTCGAGAGAGTACTATAGTTGCCCACATGATCATACATAGTTGTTATATGAGTAATAGGTCTAGCTGTTGAAATATACATTCCTTCTATTTCTAAGGTCTCGTGGGGGCTTTGATTAGTTAGATATTCTTCTATTTTTGCTCGTTCTAGACCAGTTTCGGTCATGAACATGGTAACAGCGTTTTCGCGCTGAAGTTCAAAGTATTCTTTGAATTGTCTTACTTCTAACTCAAAATCATCGAGCGCTTCTAAGTTACCGGTTTCAGGACGAATGGTAGAGAGAATATTTTCAGCTGATTCTGTCATCAGTGCTTTATTACCGCCATAAAAGTTAGTCATAAAATCTAAGTAATACACAAATGTCGTCGCCATCCTTGTCCATGGTTGATCGATTGGATCCCTGTATTCTGCTACTATTCCTTCTACAAAATAGTCATTAAAATTGCCACTAAAGTCATCATACGCACAATATTCATGAGCTTTCAAATAATAATTTGTATAAAAATCTTCATATGCTAAAATATACTCATCATAAAGAGCGGCTAATACATAGAAACTATGATCACGAATATTAACTGTGTATGTCATGGGATCGATTACTTTATCATCTGGTGGGCGGCCGCCTTCCCACGGTAAATAATTCCACGCGTATGCATCGTCATCATCGAGAAAATATTGATATTGAAACATCGCAAGACGATAATTACCTCTCCAAGTCATATTCCCAGGCAGCGAACGATTATCGAACTGTGTAAAGTTATATGCACGAGGAAGAAGCATGGAATATTCTCCCTTGCTTTCTAGCCCAACCAATGGAGAGAATAAATAACTAGCAAATCTAGCTGCTTGAGGCCCTGTATACCCACTAAGAATTCTACTGGTGAGATCAGCCGCCGATGGTTCTTCGCCGTCAACTGTGAGGCCCGGCATAACAGTTTTCAGATATGTTAGCTCATTATCTGATATAAATAAATCGTTGAACGTAGCAATACCGGCGTATGGGCTACAATATCCATAATATTGAATATCTACATCAATTGGGGTATCTCCTGTTTCAGAAAATGGAGTTCCCGGATCGACGGCTAATGTCTTTCTTTGTGTTACAAACGAAGCTCTCTCAAACAAGTAAGCGCTTGATGGGACTACATTCGATAGTTTCAACTCCATTGATATGTTGCTATCAACCTCCGAACCAAATCCTCTTACCTCGTACCCTGTTCCAACACCGCCATCATTGTCTACCATCGAACTAGCGACATAATTATCCTCGCCTTCGACAGACGGAAATGCCATTGACTCAATGCCCACTCCTGACTGCCCAAGAACTTGGGAAACGTCGGTATCGGGTGTAACCTGTACTTTTACTTCTGTGATTCCTACGCCAAGATTTGTCATCTCATATGCGTTTGGTATCGCCTGCAACATATAATCGACATTTACGAACCTAGACATAAAGCTTTTCTTTCGAATGTATTTTTCTAAGTCGTAGAAGAAATAACCGCCTTTTTTAACCAAAATATCAACATTACTTAATGCTTCAAATAATCCGGCATCTATCCGCAATAGTGCGTTCTCGGCTGCTAAATCAACCAAATCTCGAATGGCTGTGTAAAGCGCGCCTCTTGCATCTATAAAAGCTGTTGCAACGGCTTCAGCGATAACAGTCCCAAAATTCCATTGTTTAATCATAGGAGGGACTGGTTTTCCATGCATAGAACTTTCACCGACACTCACAGCCTCATCACCTTCATAGGTAGCTTGCACGGAGGCTTCTCTAACGGCATCAAGATAATCATCGTAACCAGATACTAACGCAAGAGCGTGCTTATAAATAGGGGTTGGTATTTGGTTATTGTTTGCTCCACTACCCTCAAAATCTAGGCCAGCAAACACCAGACTTGGAGTAAGCGTGTCGGCGTGCACATGAAAGTCAACCCGGGACTTTGGAGTAGCACGAATATAAAAATTAAACGGATTTTCATTAACTAATCTATCCAAATAATTTTTTATCGTCCCTCCAAATTTGTTTCTTGTGGCGCCTCGGGCTCCGGGGGTTGAGCGCGCTAACTCCCACACAGGATCGTTAGATGCTGCGCCATAGAGGCCAGTAAAAATATCAGTTGCTATTTCATCTCTTAAAGAAGTTGATGTAATGTCAGCTGCTGCGGCTGTTTCACTAAGGATTCTATCCGCCTGTTCTTGGATATATTCCATTTTATTGTTCAGTACTTGCTGTAAGTTGGCTCCAATTTTATCTATCTGCATTTTGACAACCTCGTTAAAGGTTACATTTCCAGCAGGGTCTAATTGAGTGGTACTGGTATTTAAAGGATTTCTAGATGTTGTCGATCCATCAGCCACTTCATTGGCAAAATTAGCTGAGTTTGTACCCATGTATTCGGCTATAGCATTTTTAAACTTTTGTTGATAATCATTTTCATTTTCCATGCCTCGTGTTATTTTAATAAATGCAGTAAACTGCTCCGAATCTTTCAAATATCCTGTGGTAAAAGGATCGACGTCCGTAAGCGAATATACTATATTTGCTGAAGGTAATGATGAGGCGTCCATAGATCCAGGGACCGCAAACCCACCATCGTTGACATTTCCTGGCACTGTCTCAGCCACGCCTAGATCATCGTAGCGATCTCCGCGAGTATTTTCATACCATTCTAGTGCTTGGAGTCTTGGAACGACTAACTCGAACATACCTCTTCCACCAATCACTGGAGATGACCATAATTGGAACTGCGTTAATCTCTTTATATTTCTTGCGTAACATTTTTTACCGCAACCACCAAATTCACTTGCGCCCTCATTATTTAAATCACCTTTTGTATATTTGTTGGCATAAAATTTTGCAACACCGTTTGAGCGCACAAAATAGTTACTAACCTCCCACATATACTGGGACATATCTTTAGTAATCGCTTCGATGGTGTTACCCCCAGCGGCGATCCCTTGTTCATTTGAATTACTGGGGTTATCCATATAAGCGTCGAAACCATTAAAAACTGAAGACACTATCTGAGATATTTCAAATAACTTTCCCTCGATTGCAGCCTGAAAGGCAGCATCCCTTTCTTCTGAGTTGATGGGTATTTCAGCTTGCATGCTGCTATGAGTGGCTGACGCAATCGGTTGGAATTTGGCCATATTTGAATGGAATATAAATGGCGGTATATAATCTGCGCTAGTTAGAGGCGCTAGTTCAATTTCACCAGCACTCCCAATAGTATCCCAACCTGACGGTGTTGCATCAACGCCCGGTCTAATCCTGAGATCCAAAAACTTGAAATTCCTGTGTATTTTCTTAAATACCTCTCCCTGATCTCTGAGTAAAGCATTAAAATTGTTTAGTTTTATCAAATAACTTTGAAGCAATTCATATGATTTTTCGCTAGCATCCTCTCGATTACCTGGCCAAAATCTTTCCAAAGCATTTAATTTTTCTAAAAGTAATACACTGTTTTTGTATTTATTCCCTGTTGTGATCACTGCCTCAACACAAAGTCTAACATCTCGATCCGTGGATTGGTATTGTAGATATGGTCTCACTAAGTCTTCTAGCTCTGTATATATTTGCTCAGCGCTATATTCTTCTGTTTTATAGTACTTCCCGTCTAAAGCTCTAATGGGTTTTGAAATGCACGGGATACCGTTAACATCTTCATATACCGGATCACCAAAAGCAGCTAGCCGGCCATCTCTTGTGTAATCTTCATAAGTAACGTCACTGAAATTCATAGCTAGCATTGGTTTTGAAAACGATTGCATGCTCTGTAAATCTTCAGTGGACGTTGCTACAAAAATAGATGAATCAGCCATAAATTCCATAGACCTAACATAAAGTTGTACTTGTATGCCTGATACCTTATAGATCATATTATTATTATCATCAGTATAAGGTGTTACGTCAATACTAGTATAAAGATCACTCATGGGCTGGTTATTGACTGAGACTACGTAAACACCCGGTATCGCTGAGGGTCCTGATATACTGTCAAGGCCTTGACCAAATCTTTCTTCAGTTTCTGGTCCGTGTGCCAAATTATCATAAAATTTATCCGCTCTATTTTGTTGATAGTTCAATACCATCTCTCTTACATCAGCGAGATAATTTTTGCTAGCTTTCATTTTTTGGATTTTATCTTTATCTCTAATAAAAATAACGTTCAACCACAATGGCGGTTGACCTTCTATCGTGCCATCTGGCCGATAGTCAAAAAGCTCTTGAATTAATTTTGTTGGCTCAAAAGTATCACTTGAGTTAAACAAAAAAGAAATGTCAATATCTAAACGATTCCAATTTTTAGCTAATTTAAATCCTGATTTATTGCCTATAACATCAGCATCTGTAGTGATATACCACGGATCGGTATATTCGCCATCAACTCGCACTGCACCAGCAGAGCTTTGTATATCGTAGACTGGCAGTGTACTCCCGTCCGGACCACTTTCACCAAAGCGAGTATCGCCTATGTGTTGATAAACACGGCTTTGCAAGGCTTCAAGCTCGCTCTCGTCTATTGATTGGATTTTTACTGAATCTATTCTTGGTGTTGGTAGCGCTGCTCCAAACAGCATTGTTGTATCACCATTATAAGTTAGTCTAGACATATTTCTGGTTCAACCTCGCTTCCATAAATATCATTATAAAACTTTTCTTGTTCATCAAAGCTACAGTCCAAGTCTAAGTCTATATAATACGACGATTTATTATAATCTTGTATCTGTTTACAGGCTAATTCTCGATTTGTTTCCGAATCTTTTGCAAGATTAAAGTAATATTCAACCGATGTAGTGTCTACTGAAGGAGCATCATAATCATAAGGGTGATTAGTCATCATTTTGCCGTCAATAATCTGGTCTTTAGGTTCAGCAAAATATTTTCTAACTAGTTGATATGTTGGCTCAATATGGCCCCAGAGGCCATCTTTATTATATCCGATATTATCTGAAGAACCAGTAACTAAGAATACTTCGACATCAAAGTTTTTGTTCATAATTTCTGTATTGACTTCATCTACATAAACCATTGGATGTTGAGTATCTAATTGAACATACTTGTCATCTAAAAATAAACCGGTTCTATTTCTCGTTTCATTTGGACCACTGAACTGCATAGACAAATTTTCTGCTGAATACACATTTTTCTCATAATCAACTTCAATATTTATTTGTGGTATGTTATTTGAACCTGACGGGAACGTCACATCCTTACGAGTTACATCAAGGCCGCCTTCGGCACCGCCGGCAAATTTATGAGGAAATCCAGTAAAAGCTGGGGAGGTATCGGGCCCTAAAAAGCCTGTTATTCCTGCTAATGTAGCAGAATGATCAATATTTCCTCTCTTGCCTCCACGATATTGTTCTAAATCAATGGCTATAAAGTGATCTATAGGATCTGATCCTAGACCAAGAACAGAGCCAACAATACGTGTTCCTTTGAAATTTATTCTTATAAATCCATCATTGCTAGCACCTGCGATTGCATTACCTATTCGATCTGCTAATGTTTGAGTTGTGTCTAAATTTCTCTTACTAATACGAATTCTTCCAGAGCCATCTTTTCCTTCATATGTATATGTCGTGCTGTTTGTAAACTCAAATTCCTGTGTGTTTCCGTCTATATCAGTTAGAGTAAATCTCTGGCTTGTGGATGGTGGGCCCGGTAAACCACTGATCGTAACTGGACTCAGTACAATTGACATTCTTGCTTTAATGGGATCAAAGTTTTTTATTTTGCCATTTAAAACAATAACTTTCCACGCAGGTGCCAAGTTAGATTCTTGCGCACTTTGAGATGCATCACCTATTGCTTGATCAATCTTAAAAATATCTTTTCTTGGTAAATATTCAGTAGGGAATACATCACCTTTAAAAAATCTTGCAACTGGAACTTCTTTTACCTCTGACAAGGATGGACCAACGTACGCAAAATCAGCACCACGAGCTTCAGCATCAATTCTGGCTGGATCGTCCTCGGCAAGCTCATCCAGACCGACCAGACCGCCTCCATCAAAACCACTAAGATCTAGCACCCCCTCGGTAGCAGGAGGGCTCATACCAGCCACCATAAATGATTGGGCGTACTCGGTCATTTCACCAAACCACTCTTGAGCTAATCTAACTCGAGTACCGCCGGCTCTATCAGGATCAAGGCTTGTAATAGCCGCAAGACCTGGATCTTCTTTTATATCTGATTGTTTTTCAACTTCCTCAAAAAGAACCATACTTTCCAAGTATGGAGTTTCTTTTTTAATTCTTCCATGAATTGCATTTTGCGGCTCATTTGCGCCAGCATATTCACCATCATAAATTACATTATCATCGAAAAAAGCATACGAATGAGGCCTAAACTTACCGACTGATAAAAGATATTTACCATACGAAGTGAGTCGCAAATCTAACACTCTTTCTTTACTATCTAAAAATTTCGCCATAATTTAATTACTTTTTAATATATTTTTTTAGGATTTTTCTTTGTCATTCGGCTTGCTGTTTTTTTTGATTTAACCATTCTTTTAGTCACAGCTTTAGTTTCTACCTTTGCTTTAGCCTTAAATGGCCTATACGTTACAGTATTTTCTTTAGCTTTCGAAGTATTTGCTCTTCTAACAACACCTTTCTTGCTAGGGCTGACAGCTTTAATCGGGGGACTCTCTAATTTTTTAACGATGTATGATTTTTTCTTTCTTAATTTCTTATCTAAAGAATTTTTCTGTTTTCTTGCTTTGTTTCCAGAAGCATTCATTTTATCTACGCCGCTGTTATCTTTATACATGACCTCGACATCCATCTTAATCGACTCGACAATCGAAACAAAGTCGTAAGGCCAGTTAAACTTGAAATCAGATTCTTTTCTCTGCAAAAACTTTCTTGGAAGTTTTGTTGCTTGACCAACTTGTGTGGTTGTTATATCTTCGTATATAGCTTGGCTCTTCTGTTTGACTTTGAATACCATCCAGCGAAGGTTATCATCTGCTAATAGATTCTTTTCTGTTAGCAGTTCCGTATTCATTAGCTCATGAGCTACAGAGTATTTCTTCATCTCAAGTTTTTCAGAATCACGGGGCGCTAAGTTTTGCCAAATGTATGATAAATCATCTTTATCAAGTTCATATTTAAACTCAAACATATACATAACTATTGGTTCTATTTGTGGATTATTCAAGAAATCAAATTGTGGCGGCAATATGTAATCTTCCATTTGTGACAACAACCTACGAATAGATGCGCCGGCTGTTCCGAGCGAGTCACCAGCAGCTGAGCTTTGCGCTTCTTTTCTTGCAGCCAAGTATCTATTTTTTGGAATACTAATAAACTTCTTTCTTGCTTGTACAGAGGGATTCTTTTGATCACCGCCCGTTTCAATTTGTGTTTCTCTCTGTTGAAGACCTTCAACAATGTATGGAATGGCAACAACTGCCTCTTTAATAACATGTTTGTCTTTAAGTTCTCCTAATCTTATAGAAGAATTATCAGAAGTAAACCCAAGTAATGACGAGAACGATTTTATCTTCTTGTACACAGGATCACTATACGTTTTAGATGTATCAAAATCATTGTATAGTGATGCATAATCATACACTTCATAGTGATTTTCTAACCAGTTTCTTGGAATATCTGCGATTTCTAAGAAAATACCTTTATCTGCAGTATCTGGCATAATCCCAAACTGGTGCCACATGCCTCTAGGTACCGATTCAGAACCAAAGTTAGTGGGGAGTGTAAGAGTGTTCAAGTTTGTATCCGTTGAAGACGTTATCGGTCGTACGCCGCTGTCATCAAAGTTCAACATTGGAGTAACAAATTTTGGCTGAATAACCCATTTTTGACCCACGATATCATTCTCTGAAAGAATCTCGTTACCAAACTTATCGACACGTTTTTTGAATATGTCTTCAACACCGAATAAGTTTACACATGCATCAAGCTGCATAGCATTTGAGTTAATATTTGGACCCGAGTATGGCTGTCCATAAGAAGGGTTAAGTTCTCTTAGCCCGAAAGCACCAACTGTGGTTGACATGTCATCATATGGAGGTGTGAGAGTTGAGTTCCTGCTGATGAATGGCCTATCTCTAACTAACGCTCTTGAGAATGGCGAGTCGTTTTGATCGATTGTAGCTGAGCTTCCAGCATTTGATGCAGAAAGCGGTGGACCAGGATCAAATCTACGCGTAACAATCTGAGTTTCTGCCAAAATTCTTTGTAAGTCATACGCGACGGAAGCAGTTGGTCTAAAGATGAAATCAACCCAAGCTTCACCATTGTGATATGGGGGCGTGAATGCCCAGTTAAATCCATTAAGTGAGTCTCTGTGACCAAAGTAAGAAGCACTGACAGCAAACTTGTTGATGTCTATCGGCCAATCCACTGCGGTAGCCGAGAGCGGATCCCCTACACCAAGCGAAGAGGTCATACCAGCATATGCATATGGCCGGCCAATCATAGGAGGTCCAAAGGCTGTTGTTCTACTGTACATAATGAAGTTTTGTTTGAACCCATCTCCGCGAATAGGATCTTGCGGCAAAGCAAACGAGCCAGAAGCCTTGAGACCTTCACTACCAGTTCTTTGTGCTAAAATTCCTCTGCAGCCTTGGGGTGTATAGAAACAAGATGGTGAGAAAACATTATTACCGAGATAAGAACCAAATCCATCAAACTCATTATCATAAGTTCGCGAACCTGTGTGGGATACTTTTATTTTGAGGCGTGCGCCATAAACTTCATTTTTACCAAATTTAAGGTTATTGGTCGCAACTGAATTGGATTCTAGTTTTGTATACGTAGAATCCTTAAGGAAGAACTTCCCTACTTCAGCAAAGAAGTTGGAGGCCATAAGACTGTATATTCTATCTGCCGGTGGATTTACCAACGAAGCTGAAAAACTACTCGTGGGGTACGCAAAGCTCATGCTTGGATGAGGTTCAATATCACATACAACTACATCTGTTAATGCTTTTGCAGGCTCTATGATAGCTTCGAAAGGAATTCGTTGGTCAAAGAAAGAACCAGTAGTATAGCGGTTAGGTGTTTGTTGTGCACCTTGTTTACTATCTTGCACGTCAGCAGGTGCTGCCGCGCCGATCAGCCAGTTTTCGGCCTGATAGTATTGTGTCCCGCCGTCCGTGCTGATGACTCTCGCAGAAGCAGTTACGTGTGTTGGAAGGAATCTTTCACCGTTAGTTAAAATTGGATAATCAACAGCAATACCAGCTTTGATAGAGTTGTATAAGATTCCGGGACCAAACAAAGGTCTGGTCAAGGGTCTAGCATAAGAATAACCAAGAACAAAATCATTGTCTGTTTTACTATCACCATCGTACGCAACAACTGAGTTACCGTATGATTTACTAAACTGGGCTACTAAATCTTGTGTTCTTTGTGCCGGATAGAAACCCTTATATGGATTGAATTTAATCGCAGCATGACATGTAACTCTAATTTCTTTTGCACTTAAATCAGACAGTTGTTTGATATCAAGGAAGTTCTCCATAAAATCAGAATTTGAATAATCTTTATAGAACTGTGGAGAAGAACTGCTTAACGCTGTACCTGGAACAGTGAAGGTATCGAAATCCTCTGCATTTTGAGGACCAAAATTATAGTAATCTTCAATTTTTTCAGATATTCTAAACTCTGGAATAACTGAGTACCCTTTTGCGACACTCTTAATATCTTGCCTAAAGTTATCGTAATCGTTGTACCATGGCTTAGAAGGTGCTTTTACAAATCCTGTAACTCCATTTGAGGTAGTTAAGTACCCTGCTAAACTTGGAGCTTCCCATTTGGCTTCTCCAGAGCCCGATGAAGCGATCATTCGACCAAGATTCAGCGGATCGATCTCAATGCCGATCGCTGCTGTCAGATTATAACCAAGCCTAATATCATCATCTGTCTCAAATGTGATAGCAAGAGACTGACTTAAGGTTGTTTCGTTTTTCGGTTTAGGACCTGCGAAGTATTTATGTGTAGGATAATCTCTCCAAGTGGCAAAGCGACCTGCGCGGTTGATAAATGGGCCCGGGCCTTTAGTCGGGAAAAATCCTGGGAAAGGATTTAATCCATCACTTGTTGAGGACCCATCGTTTCTGTATGATAGCTTATTTATATTTTGTATATTGCTTGGAGGGCTAATTGATATTGGAGAATTCAACATGTGCTTTCTAGAGTACAATGCAGCATTTCTTACAGTAAGACCAGCAAAAAGCACCTCTAAAGATGATGAGGGTCCGGAGTTAGCTCCTTCAGTAAACAAATATGATGAATACGTATTCTGCAGCTCACCTGCTGAGTTAGATACTAATAAACTACTTCCCATGTAAGCGTGAATTGGTCCGTCAACAAGCGACTGGGGTGATTGTAGTAAGTTTAAATACCCAGGTAATTGAGTGCCTGTAAGATAGCTGGTTACTACTGGTGGGCTTGTTCTTGTTTCAAAGTCGGAGGGAGCATCAAGTGGCCATATACTTTGGGTAAGTTGTTGTTCTTCAAAAGTAGTGCTATCTAAACCTGCTACGCCTCCGTTTTGAAAGACGCCAAAAGTATATGCCCCGAGTGAACTTTGTAACTGATAACCAACAGAAGCTGACACTCGGTCATTTTGATTGTCTTTCCAGAATTTATTATCATAGAAAGGTCGAGTTACCGATTCAGATGCGAACTCCATCCGGTGCGACGGGAATACATTTTCACTATACAGGATCCAATTTACTTGTGAACCTCTGTTATGCTTACTACCAACAAGCTGTTCAAAAGGTGTTACGACAAGATCTTTATTAAGTTCATTTAGTTTATTAAATTTCTTTTCATTAAAGAAAATTTCTTCATTGTTATATGAAGTTTTGAATGTAGCATTTTGTCTCTTTTGGATTCTGCCGCCTCTTGACGCATATACAGTATTAGCAAAGTCCATATTTATAAACACGGGTCGACCTTTCATGGATACTGGTCGAAGAGCAAAGGAGTCTAAGTGATTACCGGCTTCTTTTTGGATAGATTCTGGCTTGGATGTAATTGCCATCTGAGCGTCTCCACTGCCAGTATATCCAGCTAAGTAAAGGGCCCGGGCCTCTTTTGAACCTAAAGTGATATCCCAGATGGCAGGATCAGCCATGTAACCATAGAATCTTCTATAGTCACTAGCTGGGCCCGTAGCAAGACTTGAACTGTTATTTGCTATGTAACAATCCACTGTACCAGAGTTACCAACAATACCGTTAAAATCACCGGAGGGTGCGTTTGAAGTTAGCTTAATAGATTGTGATATTCCATTGTAATAAATTATCGGTTCATTGGAAGTCGAATTTGCATCATATGTTACCATAATGTGCTGCCAATCGCCCGTGCCTGAAGTATTAAGGAAACTTTTTGTACTAAGCACAACATCATTTTCTGTTTGCCAGTTAACTATAGAACCATCCCATCTAGCTGAAAAATTGATTGGCATTGGATCGGCGCCTGTTTGAACACCATCTCCTAGGAATACTGCTACATCTTGTCCTCCAAGATCAAACAGTCGTGGAAAAAAATTAGTACGATTAGGCACGAACCCACCTTGATAGTGATAAAGTACCCATATATGAAATGTCATTTGTTTGTTCTGAGATTTGGCTCCAATAACCTTATCCCACATGTTGGAAGTTCCAATATTCACAAACGTAGTTTGACTATCAAACTCAAAGCTAGATGTTTGAATAGCCGGATTTGGAGTAATCCCGTTAGATGTACCTGGGCTAGACCCAGCGTTATTAGGTCTATCGCCAACATCATTGACAAATGCATGCCTACCGTTTCCTGAAGAATCACTCGAAATATTTTTGGTTATGTCCGCATTTGCAACAGTTGTAGAAGAATCAAATCTCCACCAACCCTGAAGGTGTTTGGTACTTCTTTCAGTATATGAGTTATCTTTACCACCTAAATCCACAACGTTCATTCTCGTTCTTAAGTTGTATGGTATTGAATATGTTGCTACTATAGGTTTACCAAAATTATCTGTTCCTGGGAGATTAAACTCATTTTTAATAGACACTCTGTTTGTTTTTCTTTCATTTACCAGGATTGGATGGTTTCGTTGTCTTAGTTGTTTGAACGGAACCCAACCATATGGCCCGTTTCTATTCAACAATATAGAGTTAAGTCCCTTGTTTACGCCGCGCTGCCAATAATCATTTTCGGTACCGCCCGCGACAGTTACTATATTTGCTGTATCCTTACCAGGTCTGTAGTCGGCTAAATTAAAGTATGCGCCTTCACCTGGAGATATATATTTTCCGGAGGTCGTCTCTCCAGTTATAGTTCCACTAAAGACAGGAATGTTAAGTGGGTAACCTACTGTGTTCGACGATGCGGTAAGTGGTTCGTAAATAATTGTATTCAATCTTGCAAAGTCTACGGGAATAAAGTTCCTGCGTGTAGCTTTTTGATCGGCTGATCTATGATCCGCACCGAAGATACGTGCCGAGCCGGCGGTGCTCAGTACTGAGCCAAAATCACTTGCAGTTATAAAGTTTAAAGGTTCTTCATAGGAAACCACACCTAAACTGGACGTTACCCTGTATGTGTAGTCAGATCTTACATATCCAAATTCTCGCGAACCAGAGGTCTCAGTTAAGGATGATGAGATCCATCGATATTGTGTGGTGCTTCTTGGGATCGGTCTTTGAATAAAGAAGTTGTCGTAATCGTTTTCTTCTGTTTTAAAGTCGTAAAGAGTTACATATCTTAAAATGTCGGGCCGGCCATTGTTCCCACAACCCTGTGGTGCATCGTATGGCGGCGCTCCAGATGGGTTTGCATTCGGAGTAGTGCGTCGACGCATCGCAATGTCTTCGCCTGAAATATCTAACGGCATAAACTGTTTACCAACAAATCCTACTACCTTATTACTATTACTATAAGTGCCGGGATTGGATGAATTAATAACCGTGGCAGAAGAACCGCCGCCATAAGAGCTTTCTTCAAATCTAAGCCAATCCCACAGAGCTGAACTACTATTGCTATACACAGTAGAAGCTGTGACATCGCACGGGATTCCTCCGTTATAAATTTCAGAAACAGACTCAGCATGCAAGGGTGTTGTCCAGAATGTGTATTCATCAAAAGAAGCAGACAATCTTTCAGCGGATGAGCCCGCGTTGTTGAAGCCACCACCTATATTCATGTGAGCAGAACCAGTTACCTTAATCGTTGCAAAACTTCTGAAATTACTTTTAGAGCCATTAGAAAGGTTATACATTGGTCTAGCTGTTGTATATCGTGCAACTGATTGAGATATCCCATTGACGTACAGGTGAGCAGATGTTAATGCGCTAATAATTAAACCTTGATTAGCAGCTGTGTCATCGTGTGGTGCTTCGCCGTTTGCCGGGGTACCCCAGACTAATGCGTAATGATTCCACGAGCCTGATAAATCGTATGTTGCTGCAGGAAAATCCCACTCAAATGACATAACGCCACCATCGGCGCCGGCATTTTGTGTGTTAATTGAAAGTCTTATTCGGTGTCGGTGGTCCCCAGAGCCGGCTTTTAATTTTTCAAGCTTTATTTGTGACCGGGTGCTAGTTCCTAATCCAACTTGCCATATATTTTCTCTAGTTTCCGACAGCTGACCATGCCCATAAACTGCGTCAAATCTCAACCAACCGGTCCAGCTTAGACCAGAGCCACTAAATCCAGCTAGCAGCGCTGGAGCTGCTGTTATGGGCCCATCATCAGAGTGAGAACCAGTCAGCAATAACGTTGGATTTTGTGAACCACCAACACCTTCGTCATGCTGACCGAGAGAGTTAAGGAATCCACCATTTGCTAAGGCATCACCATATATTGGCACCAGTCTTTCTGTTCTCGTGATTTTTCGCAAATTGTTTCTGTGCGTTTTATGGAATCCGGGCAGCTGATCATATGATGTGCCCGGGCCATAGTTATCCGACAACTTGCTGGCATTA
>MDSZ01210210.1_pt1 | contig 25690 bp, 11 predicted proteins | sample 811201 | NCBI WGS metagenome assembly MDSZ01 (sample SAMN05326647, study PRJNA326480) | marine metagenome | isolation source: seawater | place: Indian Ocean: North | collected 2010
GGGTCAACTTGGCTAAAACCTTCAAGTATTTCAGATCAGATAAGAATCAGAGGTAGGGCTAATGTTACTACAAACATCGGTTCTGAATGGTCACAAGGAGGAGATTTGAGCAATCCTAATTGGATTAGTGGAGTTGCCAGAGATATCATCTTAGGAACAACCATTGTTGGCAATAATTCTTCTATTTCACTTACATTACAAGTCCCTTCGGGATTGCCCCCTTCTCCTGATGGCTTCCCTGCTGCACCAATAGTATATGACCTAGCATTTGGCTGGATAGATGAACAAACTGGCGCCTATAATCTTTCTTTTGTGATGCCAGGGGATGTTCCTTCGGGAGTATATGATTTACGTATAGATCTAGATTTCTCTGCTAATCCTCCTGCTGGTGGAAGATATTATCAAGATAATTCTGTATTACTTGTAAATGCAGGAATACAGTCGAAATTTTTAGTTAATACCAATGACTCAGTTGCAATTGTTGTAGCAGGAGAAAATATAGAATTAAATGCTACAATTAATGATATTGCAGATTTATCACGACTCTCAAATATCACTGTAGAATTATATTTTGATTGGGGCGGACCATTGGAAAATTTGCTACAAGTTAGCCAATCCAATTCTGAAGGCATTGTGTCTTTTAGTGCATTAATACCCTTAGACACTGTTCCTGGTTATTACGAACTAAGAATTTTTGCTCCTGATGATTTGACAGATAATTTAGATGATGAAAACGCAGGACGTTGGTTGAATAATGAATCCTTTGTCAATCTTACTGTTCAAGTACCAAGCACTATTCAGATAGATTCTATACCATCTGAAGTTACCGCACTACAGTTTTTCACTATATCTGGCATGGTAATGGATTCAGTAGATAGTAATAGAACTATACAAGGACCGGTGGATATTGAAATATTTTTCTTAGATGATCCAGACGAAATTTTAATTTCCGATTTCACTACAAATAACAATGGAAGCTTCACTGTTTCAGTACCTACTGATGTTTCTGGGGATGGAATCTCTAGTGGGCTAAAGACGTTAATAGTCAGCGTAGTCAACGAATCCAGTCCTTTTTATCTAACTGGGACGGGAGATGCCAGCATTTTAGTCCGTGGAATAACTAATTTTGTAGACACAAGTCCCCTGATTAACACTGTTATAGATAGAGGAAATTCAATAACAGTAGGTGCTACACTCGTCGAATTTAGTGATAACAATAAGCCATTAAGTGATTTCGCCGTTTCAGTTAAATTTCATGATACATGGTTAACTGAAAACGTAACTGGAGAAGAAGGTAATGTTGACTTCATATTCACAATCCCCAATAATCATCCATTAGGATTGGTAAATGTAACATTTTTCTTTAATGGTTCTGGGACATTACACTCGACAATCAAAATAATTAATACAATAACAATTCGTTCTCCGACATTTATAGAAATCTACCCTATAGTTGCTAACCCTTTCCCAGGGGATTTTTTTAATATTACTGGCTCTTTGATTTCAGACAATGGTTCAGCATTAATAAATAGACAAGGAACTTTACTAAATCCAACCCTTACTTTCTCAATAGATGGCGATTTTAATACTTTTACAGTTTCTTCCATATCTACAGATTCTGAAGGCAATTGGTCTGCTGAAATCAGATTAGACCTATCATTCCCTAGAGGTTCGCATGAAATTAGCGTACTATTTACTCCCGGAGTCGGTTATTTCAGTGAAAGTACAAATAATTCATTATTTGATAGTAAAGGATATTCTTCACTCTCAATTCTCAGTCCTTTAGATCTCGATCCAGATAGTAGGACTACAAGGGGGGACTCACTGTCTGTCAATATATCAATTGTTGATAATTCAGGACTCCCAGTAATTTCTGTACCATTTAATATCAGTATTGAAGATGTTGTATTGGCAACAGGTTTTACTGATTCCAATGGAGAATCATCATCAATTATTTCTATAGATTCATTTACTTCTCCTGGTCCAATAAAAATAGATGTCTCTTTTAATGGCATTAATGGGACAACAGGACTCCTTGGTGATGAATCTTGGACCAGAGTAGTAGTATTGGCTCCAACAATAATAGAGATACTAGAAATTAATGGTTCATTTATTGCTGGTGAGAAAATAACTTTCGCAGGTACTCTAACAGATGAACACGGACAAAGCTTACTTGAAGGAGAAGATAATTCAGGAGGAATCTTACATCTCTACATTGATAATGTCGATGTTGGGTCATTGTACACTACTCAATCCAATGCTACTACGAATTTCTGGAATATAACTTATGATATTCCTTCAGATATAGAATATGGTCAACACTCAGCTTCTTTAAAATTCCTAGGAGGATTCACTTGGGTAGATCCAATGGGTCAAGGAGATTCACTCAATCCTGAATATTATTTACAATCTTCTGCTGATATTAATTTTAATATTTCTCAATTATCTCAAGTAGTAATTACCACTCCAACAACAGAAGTTGATCGTAATGACCTTGTTTTGATCGAAGGCCAATTAACTGACAAAGTAGGTAGAGCAATACCCAATAGAAGCTTACAGGTTTTAATGAATGAACAGTTTGTGACAGACTTATCCGTCGATGAAAATGGAGAATTTAATGTTTTCATACCCATACCTCCTGATATGGATTTAGGTCCACAAAACGTCAAAATAATTTTTACTGGTGAACAATTCATTCTACCTTCCAATTCTTCAACTATATTTGTAGTTCATGGACCGGTATTTCCTGTTGTATTTACTCCTAGTTCAGCAGCCGTAGGGGATTCTTTAACAATCCGAGGAAATATAAAAGATAATTTGCAAAATGGTTGGTTGTCTAATCATACTGTAGAAATTCTTGTTGATGGGGTTTTGATGGGTATAACTAGCTCTAACTCAACTGGAGAATGGCAATATGTATGGATTGTACCAGAATCTTTGGACATTGGTAATCATACATTAACTGCTTTTTCTCCTGAACAAGGATATCATCGTCAAGGGATGTCTGACACAAATCTTACGATAGCCTATCATACCGAAATTTCCTTATCTGTAGAATCTTCTTCAGTAACAAGAGGTGGCGAATGGAAGTTTAATGGAAGGTTGTATGAAGGAGATACTCCTTATCAGCTGGGTTTAGAAAATAGAGAAATTACGGTTTCATTAGATGGTGTAGAAATACATAAATTATTAACAAATAATGATGGTTCTTTCACCTATAATCATTCATTAGGTTATCAATTATCGCGAGGAATGCATGATGTCGAGTTCTCATTTACAGGAGAATTGTTTTATTTATCTTCTGAAACAAATATTTCTACATTCGTTAGATCTGATATACAAATAGAAATTTCTCCAATAACACATACAATAATACGTAGTTCAGAAAATCAACCCATAAAAATACAAGGATTTGTCAGAGAGATTGGAGGCCAATTTAATGTATTTGAAAATTTAACTCTTGACCTATATTGGGGAGAAAGTAATTTACCATTTAGAAATGATCCATGGGAAAATTCAGGAACATTCAATTTCCAGATAATTTCCAGTGCTCGTGAATTTATGGATCCTGGTATCAATATCTTAGAACTGGTGGTTCAGTCAGACGACTCTCGTTTCTTAAATGGCGACTCAATTGATATCGAAGTAAACGTCCTCGTACCTGTAGATTTTGAATTTTCAAATCTTGATATGTCCATTGGCCAGAGAATTTTGAAAGGTTCAGTCAATTTAACAGCAAATGATACCGGAGAGCCGTTATCTGGAATTCCAATGTCTGCTTTATTGCTTAATGGCACCACTACTCATTTTTCCTCTACTAAATTAACTGATTTAGATGGTAAATTTATTTACGAATTTAAATCATTAGCACCACTCCCTCCTCTATCCGACAAATCATCATGGGGGAATCTAAATGTCCAATTATCTTCAGACTCGAATTTTATTGATCCGGTCAGTTTATCTAAATTAAATTTAGAGGGTAATTTAGATATCAATTATGAAGTAAAATCTGATAATTCATTTTTCCAATCAACAATCTTTGGTCTAGGATTTATTTTATTAGTATCACTTTTAGTAAGTGTATTTATTTTGTTGAATCGTCGTAAAATGTCTGAGATGTCTGAAATTGCTGGTATATTCAATTATGCCTCAGAACTTCTTGAAGCAGGAGATGAAGTGAGAGCTGCAATCTATGAATGTTATCAGAATCTTTGTGAAGTTTTTATGCGTAGAGGATTCTTGCGGCGTGGTTTCGAAACAGTTAGAGAATTTGAATTGGCAATAAGGCTAGCATTACCTGAAATTAGTGAAAATTCATTGGTTGCTTTAGATAGAATTTTTGAAGAAGCGCGTTATTCTAGTCACACCTTAGGGGAAACTGATCGTCAGAATGCCCAACATGCTCTTTCTTTAGTTATCAACGAATTAGAAAATTTACAAGAAGTTCCTAGCAGAGATAAAAACCCAGAAGAATTAGAAAATTGATTATTCTAAATACAATTCCAATAAATTATTGGCCCACTTTCCGCCAGATACTTTTTGATTTTTACCAATTTCAAAAGTTTCAACCATACCTCCAAATATTTCTGGAGATAAAATTCTTACCAAATTTCTATTTCCATTTTTACAAGTTTCAACAATAATTTCTTTTGGAAATTCAGTCACCAAGGGTACTTTAATGTTTGAATCATCCAAAATACCTCCAATATCACTTAAAAATAAATCTAAACTTCTATTTTCTCTTGATGAAATCTTATCTGACTCAATGGTATCTGATATTTCTGACATCATTGTCATATGGCTGGTTTTTACTTCATCTAGATGAGGCAGAGTACTTAGAAAAGAATTATGCATCATTTCTGCTGTGACATCTAGACCGATATTGGATACATTCGGAATCGATTTCTGTTTATTCAAATCATCTTCAATTGATAATTCTAGCCTCATCCACTCCATGTTATCATCCTACCCAAACATCTAACTCGCATTAACCCATTGTTTCATTGTTCTCTTTCGCGGGTTCGGGATAATAGTCAAAAAACGACTTTGTACGTTTTCCTGTTCTTTCAGGATTACTTACTTCTATAGTCTGTAAAGAGCTCGGCATACAAATTTTGTAATTCCTTTGTAAAAGCCTATTCTCAAGAAGCACTACTAATGCCCTATCTTCTCCTTTTCGTATAGGCCTTCCTATAGCCTGCATTAAACTATTTATGGCTGGTTGCGAACTTGAATATCTCCATGCTAATGAATTTCCAAATCGTTTTTCATAATATTTTTTCAATGCATCTTGTTGAGCACTCGGAGGGGCCAAAGGTAATCCAACACATATTACGGCTTGGAGTATATTATCGGGGTAGTCGACTCCCTCGGAGAACTTACCTCCCAATACTCCCATCAATATCCCTCTTTCTCCTTTGGATTCTAGTTCATATAGTCGTTTTTTGTTATTTTCTATTTCTCTTTTACTCATTACTCGCTGCTCTTCAATAACTATAGGCTTTGGCCATATTGACGAGGGCAACCATTCTCTTTCTTGACTGCTGAATTTATCCATCATTGCATAACTTGGAAAGAATAATGCTATGATACCTTTGGAATTTTTAATGGTTGATTTGATATGTTGATTAATCTTATATGTATTATCTGGCCCTCTAGAAGTAAACTTGGTTGTAACATCTCTTGCTATCAAAATAGGTCTTCTATTGGATAAAAAATCAGAACTATATTCCTTGGAAATAACTTTCCTGTGTTCTGGAATTTGTAATACATCTGCATACATCGAAGGAGGATATAAAGTTCCTGACATCAGTATTGAACCACCAGTTTGTTCAAATAATGGTCCACTGACCACTCCAGGATCGAGTAAAAAACTATGCACTCTTATTGGTTGTTCTTCATTTTCCTCACTTTCTCGTCTACTGGGCGGAATCCTATCAATTACCAATGCCAATGCCGAATTATCTCTGTATTCTATACAAATTTCTAACATATATGCAATTCTGGAACAAGTTGTTTCCTTTTCTTCATCACTTAGTTCTTCAGGTGTAACTTTATACAATAAAGATATCATTTTCTCAAGTATTTCGTATCTTCTCTTGTGATTTACATCTAGTGATTCCATTAAACTTTCATTAATTTTATTTAAAAAGTCACTAGTTTCTATTTTCATATCATTCTTATCACCTAATTCTATTTTCTTTCTGTCATACCATTTACTCATATCTTTTCTAAGTTTATCCATTTGTCTTTTTAATTCCCTAAAATCTTCTATTTCTCCATGAGCAAATGTATCATCTAAATTCGAATCCTTAATCTCTTTTTCTTTATTACCTAAGTATTCCTCAATTTCAAAGTATGCTCCTCTAAATGCTTTACGCGGTAAATGCCTTTCAAGGCCATTTCTGACCCTATCGGGCAAATTATGCGCTTCATCAACTATTAGTATAGAATTAGATAACTCTATTCCCATTGATGACAGAGATGATTTCATTATATTTTCAATAAATACATGGTTATAGTCACAAACTATCACATCAGCATCTTTGGCAGAAATTCTTGCAGATGCCCAAGGACAGATTTTTTCATCTCTGCCCAATTTAATGATATCCTCAACATGCATTGGTTGTTCAAGTATCTTATTCACGAGTTTCATTCTATTACTTCTTTTTGCCCTTTCCTCAATTCCTTCTTCACAGCTACATTCTCCAGTTATTGGTTGAACATCGTAGCACATGCTTTCTCGACCAATCATATCAGTCAATTTTACCTGTAATTCATTATTTACCTTTTGATTAATCTTTTTTATTGTATCTACTACTATTCTGTGCTGTGACTGTCTTCCTGTTAGAAATAATATTTTCTTCCCATTTTTGGATTTATTCTTTATTTTAAGTGCTGCTGCTAGGGATGCAGCAGTTTTACCAATCCCTGTCGGTGCTGAAGCAATCAAGAAACCTTTCTCTCCAAGTATATTTATCGAGTCTAATAACATCTCTTTCTGAGAATCTCGTAAATCATCATGAGCAAAGAATTCACATGCAGATACCAAATCTTCCCCGCTCATAGAATACATCTGAAAATAGAACGACCAAGAAGATTGGCTTTATATTATTTGAAAATCAGTCATTCTGAGTTATTTTATAGGGGCCTCGTGTGTGTGGCACGAGGCGGTGTGTGATGATTTTTATTTATCGATTCCTTTCAGAAAATTTGGATCTTCTTGACAATCCACTAAATATTCTTGTGTTTTTGTATTCTATTCCTCTTGGGAATCTAGGAGCTTCTTTGGCATTATAACCTACTGCATTGGAAAGCTTTGCTCTATGGGCAACCCCTCTGAAACCTCTTGTAAATTTATTTACTGAATATGGGGTGTTGGCGAGGGGGTTTTCAGACCCCCCCGCATTTTTTGTGTGCATCCCATCCTCGCCCATTCTCTCACCTATTGAGCGTTTGATTCGCTATCATATCTCATCTGAATTTCTTTCATTCTGGAAGAAAGTAACCTATCTACAGTTTCACCTTCAATAGTTTCACGTCTAATTAATTCCCTAGCTCCTTGTTTTAACACAGATTCTGCTGATTCTCCATGTATTTTACAAAAATCTTTCATTCTAACTGATAAATCTGGTCCTAGATTAACCTCAACTTTAGTTCCTAAAGAGGGTAAAGGAATTGTAATATATTTTTTTATCGCTTCTCTTATAACATCAGATCTGTTTCTAGTACCTTCTAAACCAATTCTTTGGTCTAACTCTAGTAGGAAATCTTCCGGTATTCTTAGTGATACCATCGGACTGTTACCTGACATACGAGATGACTTCATTGAATGTGCCAAAAAGGATGATAGATATAAATGTAATGCAATTGAATTGCAATTGAAATACAATTGATTGTAATTTTTAATTTATTTTCATTATTTTGAGTTTATTTGAAATGGAAGGACTACCTGCCAAATATGGGAGAGAGGATTTTTATGAAAATCATAAATGATACTATTCATGGGCAATTCAAACTTAATGGCGTCTGTCAAGAATTACTCAAAACACCTGAAATGAATAAACTCAGTCATATTAAACAATTAGGATTAGCTCATTTGGTCTTCCCAGGAGCTCATCATACACGTTTTGAACATTCTCTGGGAGTTTCCCATGTAGCAGGTATGATGGCTGATCAATTAAAATTAGATAGTCACGAGAAGTTAACTGTACAAGTAGCAGGTATGTTACATGATGTTGGACATGGCCCATATTCGCATACACTAGAACACATATTACATGAAAGAGGAGGATTAGATCATATGTCGATTACTGAAGGAATTATTTTAGGAAATTACGATATAATTAGAGATTCTGAATCCTCTATTCAAAATGACAGAATTCTTATTCCAGATATTCTTGAAAAAAATAATCTTGATCCCAAAGAAGTGGCCAATCTAATTAGGGGTCCAAATGCAGGTGGAACTGAAAGATCATTACTTTCATGGTCCGAAGGTCAAGAAGATTTCGTTCATACTGATAATACCCTTGCTCACTTAGTTCACGGGCCAGTGGACTGTGATCAGATAGATTATCTGTTAAGAGATTCACATTTTACTGGAGTAAAACATGGAGTTATTGATCACAGAAGATTGATATCAAGTATGACCAGAAGAGGGGGAGATATATCGATTAAAGAAGGTGGTCTAACTTCACTGGAAGGAATGTTGATGGCTCGAGGATTAATGTATAGCTCGGTCTATTTCCATAGAGTTACTCGAGTCACTGAAGTGATGCTGTCTAGTGCTGTCGAAAGGAGCATAGATGATCTACCAGAACCGGTTGAAATGCAAAGATTTGTTGATTCCGAAGTATGGAGTGCACTAAATGAGGCAAATAATTATGCTAGAGATATTATTTGTCGCTTCAAGTATCGAAATTTAATGAAAGTATGCATTAGCAGAAGGCGTCAAGATCTTTCTGATGATCAAGTATCTAGGTTAGTTGAAATGGCAAATGATTCTTCGAAAAGACGTATTTTTGAAGATGATATTGCCCACAGGGCAGGATTATCTCCAGGATATGTATTTATTGATATGCCAAGTGTAAAACTTCTTCTTTCAGAGCCTAGAATGTCAAAAGTTGACATTAAGATAGTTGGAGATGATGGAAAAATACGCTGGTTTAGGGAACATACTCCTATCGCAGAAGCTTTGCGTAATCGTCAAGTAAGTCAATCAGCAGTTTATGTTATGACAATACCGAGCCACAAAGAAATAGTTTCTAATTTAATTGAAAGGCATCTCTTTAATTCTTAGTAACTCAAATTACAATATTCATCTAACTAAATGAGGGACATTATTCAAAAGGAGTAGTTAAGTCGGAGGGCCATTCGGTTACAGGAAATGTAACTGCTCAAACCCTGGTGAATCCCATGGATGATACAATGAAATCAGTATATGAAGATGTAATGACAAGAGACCCAAACCAACCTGAATTCCATCAGGCTGTTGAAGAAGTACTGGATAGCCTTGCTCCTGTAATTAAGCAACATCCAGAATATTTGCCTGTTGTAAAAGCAATGGTTGAGGCAGAGAGAATTATTCAATTCAGAGTGCCTTGGTATGACGATGCAGGTAATTTACAGGTAAATAGAGGTTTCAGAATACAAATGAATAGTGCCATAGGTCCTTACAAAGGAGGCTTGAGATTCCATCCTTCTGTCAACCAATCAATACTCAAATTTCTTGCCTTTGAACAAGTATTCAAGAATAGCCTTACTGGATTACCAATGGGAGGGGGAAAAGGTGGCTCAGATTTTAATCCCAAAGGTAAAACAGATGCCGAAGTGATGCGATTCTGCCAATCTTTTATGATGGAATTGTGGAGACATATAGGCCATAACCTTGACGTTCCAGCAGGAGATATAGGAGTTGGAGGAAGAGAAATTGGTTATATGTTTGGAATGTATAAAAAATTGGCAAATGAATTCACTGGAATATTAACTGGTAAAGGACCTTCATATGGTGGTTCTCTAATAAGGCCAGAGGCTACGGGATATGGTTTAGTTTATTTTGCAAAAGAAATGTTAGCAACAAAAAATAAATCATTTGAAGGTGCATTATGTAGTATAAGCGGTAGCGGAAATGTAGCTCAATTTGCAGCAGAAAAGGTTCTCGATTTAGGTGGTAAAGTTGTTACTATGTCTGATTCTTCAGGTTGGATTCATGATCCATCCGGAATTGACAGAGAGAAGTTAAAATGGCTGATGGATCTAAAAAATAATAAACGTGGGAGAATTAGTGAATATGCAGAAAATTTTGAAGGTGTAGTTTTTACAAAATCAGAACCTGAACCTGCTTCCAATGGCATATGGGGTGTCGATGTAGACGTTGCTCTACCTTGTGCAACTCAAAATGAAATTAATGGTCAAGAAGCAGAAATGCTAGTTTCAAATAATGTTATTGCAGTAGCTGAAGGCGCTAATATGCCCTGTACTCCTGAAGCAATAGAAGTGTTCCATAAAAATGGTATTCTTTTCGCCCCCGGAAAAGCATCTAATGCAGGCGGAGTTGCTACTTCTGGATTAGAAATGTCACAAAATAGTCTCAGGCTGTCATGGACTCGTGAAGAAGTAGACGATAGACTTCACTCAATAATGGTCAATATACACCAAAGCGCATTCGAAACAGCAGCCAAATACGGTATGCCGGGAAATTATGTTGCTGGAGCTAACATTGCTGGTTTCCTTAAAGTCGCTGAAGCAATGACTGCTCAAGGATTGATTTAACTTTGGAGTCCTTCAAATAATTTGATTATTTGACTTAATCTTCAACCATAATCTCATGATCTAAATTTGCCCTATTTACAAGAATATAACCGATGCCAATTATTCCTATGATTATAACAATAATTATTGGCATGATATATGATAAACCTCCTGCCTCTTCATTTATCTGCCAATTTACTGTTTCACTAGTAATATTACCTCCTCCAAAAGCGTATTCATCTACTATTTGCATTGGAGTCAATATGACACATTTTAATTCCTCAGCCCCTGATTTACTATTCCTCCAATCAAATACTATTTCCCCAACTTCTCCTGCCTCGACTAAAGCATCAGGATAATTGTTTGTTTCCGCACTTTCACCGGTACTATTTAGGTAGCAGGATATTGCAAAATGAGCAGCTGCAGTTCCCTCATTTACAACTTCTCCTATCATCACTACTGATCCTTTTGCTTCATTTCCATCGCCTTCAGATTTCAAACTTAACCACTTTATATCTGGAGTATTTTGATCGATTATAGTTATTTTATCATTTGTCAATTTTATTCCTGATGCGCCATAATTACCTATTACGGAATTCTCCGGATTCCATGCGGTTCTATATTTTATTACATTAATTATAGCTTCTTCTTTCCAAGTATCTTCCGTTGCCCATATATTATCATCAGACCAGCCTATTTCGATAATTCTTTCTCTGCCGCCATCTATATATGATATGCCATCATTTCCACTAAAATTAGTATATGTGGGAACTCCATAAAGGCCTTTAATTTGATATTCTACCCAAACTGCATCAAATTGAATATATTGTCCTTTAATTCGCCTTTCCCATTTATCAGTTAAATCTCCTGAACCTACAGTGTCGTTACTCCAATGTATATTACTTTCAGGCATTGCCCTTATGTCATGATCATCCAAACTACCATCGAACATAGTTCCTTCATTTAGAGAAATTGAAGCATCATTATCATTCAGTAAAATCGGTCCCGAACGTAAAAAAATACTTGAAAAAGCATTGATTTTTCCCGTAGATGAAATTTCTGCAGCAACTATTGAAGAGTTGTATAAACTGAAATTACCAAATATTTCAAGACTATATTCTCGAAGTCCTGAAATCATCATATTTCTATATTGTAATTCACTGGCTAAATAATGATTACTAAATCCATTATGAATTACTGTGATACTACTTATTCCTACGGGTGTAGAACCATATCCACAGATTCCTATTAATATTTCATCATCATTGGACTGAGATGAATAGGAGAATTGAGAATTATTCATCATGAATATTTCCTCTCCTATGTAAGCTGTTGCTCCATTGAAGTTAGTACCACTTGCAGAATCAATTATAATTTCAAAATCGTTATCATATGTTGAAATATCTATTGTAATCGTCGATCTATTGAAATCATCACAGTAACCGTATCCTACTAAATCTGTAGGTATACTATCCGATGTAAATGTTGAACTCTCGAGAACAACAAAACCTCCTTCATCTATTATTAGTTTGGATTCTGTGGAAAAAGTAATTTCAGAATTAACAATTGTCAATTTTCCGCCGTCTACAATTCTTACAGTTCCATCAATTTCTTGATCTTCAGTCCAAGTTATATCTGACTCAATTACAATTTCATTAGTATTCTCTGCCATACTATTTCCAATAATAATTTGACCTGAAATGAACATTGTCAAAATTAGGATTACCATTTGTTTCTCAATCATTAAACATCGCTCCTATCTATACTCCATGAATAGTTCGGTCATTTGTTCGGTTTTAACGATAGACTCTTTGCCTGATTCATATTGGGATTGCTATGGAAGCAGTGGAGTTTTTGGTAAATGTCATTACAGTTTTGATTTTATATGGCCCAGCATATCTTGCTAATACAGGGGCGATGCTGTTTGGAAAATGGATTCCAGATGCTACCGGAATTCCAAAAATACCCATTGATCAGGGTTATAATTGGTATGATGGAAACAGGATACTGGGTGATGGAAAATCCTGGAATGGCCTTTTAGGAGGTTCTTTTTTCAGTGCCTTATTGATGCTAATTTCTCATACTTTATGGGAAGGAAGATCATTCGACAATTCAAAACCATTTGTTGATCCATTAGAATTGACCAACGAATCAGATTGGTTCTGGGCCTTTAATGATTCATTGACAGCATTTATTCTCGGCTTTTTACTGGGATTGGCATGTTTAATAGGTGATTCGCTGGGTTCATTCATCAAAAGAAGAAAAGGTTTGAAGAGGGAAGGAGATATTAGTTCAAAAGCACCTATTTTGGATACAATGCCCTTTGCTATCTCAATCTTCTTATTTGGTTTTATTTTGTTCCCCGGTCAAATTTTCACTCAATATGTTCTAGTAATTCCGATAATCATTTTACTGACTTTTACGCCAATAATACATCGTCTGACAAATATTTTGGGTTATAGAATGGGTCTAAAAGATGTACCTTACTAACAATTGCATATGTTCTTATTGTCTATTATCTTCCGAGTATATGGGGTCATTTATGGATATACTAATCATAGGCAGTGGGGGAAGAGAACATGCTTTGGCAATTGGCTTTAGTGAATCTGAATCTGTTAATAATCTACATGTCGCACCAGGAAATGTTGGGACTTCTAAAATAGCGCAAAACCATGATATAGACATATTAAATATTCAAGCCATACGATCTCTAGCATTTGAATTAGATGTAGATCTTGTAGTTGTCGGCCCAGAAGGGCCGCTAGTTGAAGGAGTATCAGATCATCTAATGGCTGCTGGAATTCCATGTTTTGGTCCTACCTTAAAATGGGCAAATTTAGAAGGTTCAAAGAAATTTGCAAAGGAAATTATGGAGGATCTAGGAATCCCCACAGCAAATTATGAACAATTATCCGAGATATCAGAAAATTATGAAATTTTAAATAAATTCAGTCCTCCTTGGGTAATAAAGAGGGATGTTTTAGCTGGTGGAAAGGGAGTAACAGTAACTAAATCAAAGAAGATAGCAGTATCGGCAATAAATAATGCTATAGAATCCGATGGACGTGTTTTGGTTGAAGAATATCTAGAAGGTGAAGAAGCTTCAATTCTTGTTATTATGGATGAATCTGATTATATTTGCTTACCGCCTAGTCAAGATCATAAACGACTTCAAGACAGTGACGAAGGCCCTAATACTGGAGGCATGGGAGCTTACGCTCCTGCACCAGTAGTTACTTCTTCTATACTACGGAGAGTGGAAGAAGAAATTGTACAACCTATGCATTTATTTTTAAAAAACCAGACAATTCCTTACAGAGGGTGTTTATATGTTGGAATAATGATAGATAAAGAAGGAGCATCAAAGGTGGTAGAATTTAATGTAAGATTTGGCGATCCAGAAACTCAAGTAACTATACCACTCATATCTTCTGATATTGGTGAATTATTCTTTTCTGCAGCAACTGGGAATCTTTCCGATGTCAATGTCAACTTTCATGATTACAGTTCTGCAACAGTTGTTCTTGCATCAAAAAATTATCCTTCTAAACCTGTTATTGGAGATATAATATCTGGCAATGATGTTTCTATTGAAGAGGGAGAAATAAAAGCCTTTATTCATTATGCAGGAACGAAGATAAATGACCAAGGAAATTATGTTTCGGCAGGAGGCAGAGTTCTCTCCGCAACTGGCATCGCCCCGACATTAAATGAGGCTGTAGAAGCCGCTTATCAAATAATAAATAATATAGAATTAAAAGGCTCTCAGCACCGTTCAGATATAGGTTTTAGAGCCTTTGAGAGGAGAATGTAAAACCCATTCTCCGGCTCAATAAGGGTGTTACTCCCACGAACGGTTAAAACAACCCGTCAATTCGCCGCGATGTTGAGCCTTCAGGCTGCAACGCACGGTGATATGAAATGGAAAAAAATGAAGAGGTGGCAAAAGGTAATTTCTTTTATCAAGATATTACCTCTGTTCCCATAATATTAGCTACATTGATAGTGCTATATTTTGGAATCAGTTTTGCTGTCAATGGAGATATAGGAAACAATGGATATATGAACATCTTGATTCTACCTTTATCCGCTGCATTTGCATCGGCTATCGGTAGGATTAGCACATCATTACAATTTTCCAAATCAAATACATTACAATCTTTTGTTGTTCCAATTGCTATTGTAATATTGGCGTTCTCAATAGATTTTATCGCTAATTTCAGTAATAATGTATTTATTCTTACATTTATATTGGTTGGGCTAATATCTATTCTTTTATCGAATTCTAATCGTATTGAAGAAAATAATCTTCTCCTTTCAACTGTTATAGGATTTCATCTTGCTATTTCTTATGCATCTAGTTTAACTTTTGATCCGGGGCTTGATGTAGATTCTCAAAGAACTGATATTGGGATAGCCTTCATATCATTCTGGTTAGCATCAATTTCTATTGGTTTTACCTTAGTTGGGTTTTTGAGAGGTGTAGTTGATAAAGTTGGAAAAAGCACATTGTTTGCAGATATACCTATCTTTAAAGAAAATAAATCATTTGTAATTTTTTCAAGTATAATTTCTATTGTATACATCATTCCTCTATTTCGATATGATAGTTTTGAAAGTTTAGGGGTAATTTGGGCTGTATCCACAAATGTAATAATTTTATTTTACGCATATTGCTATTTTGAAAAATGGCATGTCCTTGGTTCTATGATTCTTGTTAATTGGTTTATCTTTACCATAGCTCATCTTCAAGAAATCGGTAATAACTTCTATCCAAGTATATTCGAAGAAGAAAGCTTCACAGGTGCATTTTCATGGTTTTTCATAACATTCTGGCTAAACGTAGGAGCAATAACTCTATCTTCAAGAGGTTTCTTTGGTGATATAGCACCAAGAAAAAGTCGAAGTAAATTTAGAATGTGGTGGGATTCAAATTATTATTCAATTCTAATTCCACTTTCTTTTGTTGTTGCTTTGACAGTCAGAGTCGTCTGGAATGTTATACCTGCAATGAATGCACCAGGTACAGGAACTTGGGATATGTCCGGTGGTTCAGATCCATGGTACATGAAGCGTATAGTTGACTATATTTTAGCCAATAATAGCCATCTCATTTTTGATGCCGATAGAGCATATCCAATGGGTGCAATTAATCCTAGGCCTCCACTTTTCACATGGTCTCTGGCCTTGGGTGGTATGGGATTATCATGGATTCTGGAATCTGATAATACTGGCGAGGTTGTATGGTGGAGTCTTGCTTCTCTGCCGGCTATTTATGGCGCTTTAGTGGTTTTTCCTGTGGCAGGAATAGCTAACAAAGTACATGGTAAAAAGGCCGCTATCATTTCCGCTTGGCTTATTGCTTTGATGCCAGGGCATATCAGTCGCTCAACGTTCGGAATGGTAGACCACGACTCTTTTGCAATTTTACTTTTATCAACTGCATTTTACTTTTGGATTAGATCTATCTCTAGCATGAATCAGGAACGTATTTTCCAACAAACATCATCAAACCCTCTATATTTGTTCGCTGGAATAAGAGAGACCTGGCGCAGGAATCCTGCTGTCATGTCTAATGCTACTTTAGCAGGAATTGCATTCGCCGTTATGGCTTTGGGTTGGAAAGGTTTCGTCTATGGTCCTGGAATCCTATTTCTTGTATTTTCATTACAGGTCTTATTCAATCTTTTCCGTTCCAAAGATAGTTTACAACTCACGGCTGCAAGTTTGCAAATGTTATTCACAGTCCTTTTGATACCCTTGCCATTTTATGCATGGCCTGGTTTGAATTTAGTTTTAGATCCAAGTGGATTACAACCCTTGTTCTACATAATCGGTTTTACACTGCTTCTTGGTTGGACATCTTGTTCCTTTAGAGACAAGCCATGGTTACTTGTTCTAGGCGTTGGTGCTATCCTTATATCTCTAACATTGGCCTCATTGTATTTGTTACAAGAAGCGAATTTTTATGCTGGTTGGGACATACTTTTTTCTGGTGGTTTTTACTTCGATAAAAATAAAATCTTCGGGACAATTGGTGAAGCTCAAGCACCTAGTAGAGGAGTTTTATTCGCATCATATGGGCCAATTGTAGCATTAATAGGATTGGGTTGTGCCTTTGTTTTCCTTTGGAGAGGCGCCAGAACAAACAAAATGTCATTTACTTTACTTGGCTCTTGGGGAATTATTTCCACCTATATGGCATGGTCTGCTGGGAGATTTATCATTAATGCAACTCCTGTAATGGCTATCTTGGGAGGAATAGGAATTGCAATGCTTTGGCAATCTGCTAACTTTGCTAATTTTTCTAAAGAATGGAGAAATTCGGGTATAGGTACTCCTCGTGCAAGATTTAATTCTCTTTGGCCTGCTACCAAAAGAAGTGTTGGAGTGCCTGTTTTGATGGTTGTCTTCATGCTTGTTTTTACACAACATGTGACTTATGGTATAGACTCGGGTATACCTAGGAACTCACAATCTGCAACAGACGTTGATAAAGCAATTTACGACATAACTCCAGATATTTTAAGAACGAATTTATTAGGCGAATTCTCTATCCTCGGTGGGGGGGATTATGACCCTTCATCAGTCAATGGGTTGGAATATATGGGTACTTTTGGCCCTAGTTTTAATTCGTATGGTTGGAACGATGCTTATGCATGGTTAGAAGAACAAGACAGAGATGTAACATTTAGTAATCGTCCAGCATTCTTATCTTGGTGGGATTATGGATTTAGTGCTTTAGCTCAAGGACAGCACCCAACCGTAGCAGATAATTTCCAGTCAGGAATTCCACATAGCGGAGGTATGCTTCTTTCTCAAGGACAAGATGATACAATCGCACTTTTCATTGCTACATTAGCCATGGGCGATAAGAAATACAACAATGATAAAATTAGCTCCGAACTCCTAGATTCGGTATTAGATCCAATGAGCCCTATTCAGGTTGAAGAGTTTGCAGATATTCTTGCTAATACAAAATCTTCATTCGTATTAGATAGGATAATGAAATTACATGCATCATCTGAAGATATTGAATTACTCAGTGGATATTTATTGGATTCTAATGGTATTCCTTCGACTACGGAAGAATGGATTGTGGTCGATGCAAGTGGTTTACAAACCTCACTCGGTGAAAATAAATCAGCAGCACTATCTCTGTATAACCAAACCCGCGGATCATCCTCTGTAACTTCTACTTCCTCCTCTTGGAATGATGATTTACCACCAAGTCATTACTACATTGGCAATTATAAATATACCAATGATTTAATTCAAGATTTTGATTCTCCATCTACAGCCATTCATAAAACTAATTCTAAATTAGCTATGTTAAGAAATTTCTTAGTCACAGCGTTTGACACTGGTGAATTAGTTGATATTTATCACTCACTTTCTTCCATTACGTATTCCGTTCAAGATTATGATAATTCCTTAGGAGAGAATATAGAAAGAAACAATGAGATTAGATATTTTGCTATCGATAATCGTTTGTATCCATTGGGAGGGGCATATTATGAGGACTATGGATACCACCGTGGTCAAACTACAGGAATTTTCCACGCTCCAACTGGACTATCCGGCTTAGATATGGATGATTATATTGCTACTTTCTATCAATCTCAGAGAGGAGATGGGCCAATTGTCCCTAGAACTCCTCAAGAATATAATGATGCATATCTTTCAGATTTAGAATTACAACAAAGTGGTGCATTATCTGACTCTTCACAAGTAATTAGGTATGTTGATATAGACTATCAACACCAAGAAAACTTCTTTGAAACAATGGTTGCCAAAACTTACGTTGGTTATGGTTCTACAACACTAGGACTTGAAGGAGATGCAGAAACTCCATCTGTTTGGGTCAATCCCGCTGCCACAAATAGAATTGGCGCACCTGGATCTTATTTGCAGAATGCATGGACTCTACCAGGTGCAATGATGAATCATATGGTTATCTCTAATTGGTATGATAATGATTATGATAATGATGGAACACTCAATGCTAATGATGACTCCAAATGTGAGGCTTTTATCGAGTCTAATACGACATCAAATTTAACTGTAGGCGATGACAGCATAGAACTATATGACGCTTCCCAATTTCCATTTATTGGGGGAGCATCTCTTTACCATATTGAAGGCAATCTTTCTATTGATTGGACTGGTAAAGACGGCAACACTCTAATTGGAGTGTCCGGATTAAGTAAAGATGTTAGTATGAATTCATTACTTTCTCATAATCCTAATCCTTTATGCAACTCTATTTACGACTCAAACCATTTCGTCAAGATTCTGAAGTATTACAGCGGTGCAACCCTCGAGGGAACTGTTTCTCTTGATGGAGAAGGAATTGTTCCAAATGCACGAATATTAATCGAGAGAGATGCATTTAGTGGCGAAGATGTAATTGATCATGATTCTAGAACGTATTGGATACCCATAGGATATACAGATGCAAATTCCGAAGGAGAATTCTCATTCACAGTTCCATCAGGAAAAATACGAGTTTCAGCTTTCATTGGTGAACCAGATCTCGATTCAGCACGTGCAGCCATAATGAGTTCAGATGTCGGACAAACAATGTTCGAGTTAACTATTGAGAATAATAATCAACAAAGGGCAATCAATCATGTTTCAGGAATATTAGGAAATGTCTCCGGTTCAACATGGCTATCTGAAACTGTAATCAATGTATCCGGAGAACAAGGTCATAGCAATGGAGTAGAAAAAATTGAAGTTTCTATAGATGTATCTTCCTCCTCTTCTTCTGGAGTATTGTCTTGGTCTGGAAACGCTGATTTCAATGGAGAGCCAATTTTAGATGCGCAGGTAATTCTTTCTCCTTCTTCAGATAATATAGTGTTGGATAATTACATAGTTTCAACTTCTAATGGTTCCGTTGAAGGTATTGATTTACAATTCCAAGGCGAAGGCGAGGTTTCATTTAGTGGTCCAGGAAGTGTACGATCTGATAACATACTATCTGTATCTGATTTTACTGGTACTCATATACAGAGTATTTACAATAATCACAGTGTTACTGGAGATGGGTTATTTACCGGAGTAGGACAGATTTCAAATGCATTAATACATGATATGGTAGAAATAAATGATTGTGAAAATAATTCTATTCCAGAAGGAGAGAGTATTTGCAAACTAGCAGAAGAAGAATATTTGATGGATGGTAGTTTTAATGCATCAGGTAAATATACGTCCGTTGGAGTATCAACTTTTACTAGATCACTGAATCAGGCAACACTAATCGGTTCAGGTACGTTCACAACTAGCGATGATGAGAATTTAGATTCATATGGAGTCATTAATGGTACGGGAACATTTTCCGGAACTGGTTTATTCAGTGGTCCAATGGTTCAACCAGGTACATTTACAGTAAATAATGCAATTCCTGGATTATATGATATTTCATTGATACTTGAAGATGGAACGATGGTTGATCTAGATGATACATTTAATATCCCATTATTATCATCCTTAGCACCTGTTTTAATTGATGTTCCAGCAGGTTCAATATCAGGCTCATTAATCGACTCTTCAGGAGAAGTTGTCAATTCGCCAATTTCATTAATACCTGATGATAACACATCTGTATCTGATGACGCTATTGAGGATTGTTCAATCATAGGCTATGCACCTTGTTTGATTTACCCTGATGAACAAGGAAAGATAATATTTGGCCCAATAACTCCTGGTACATATGTAGCAGAGATTGATTCGGATATGGATGGAATGTCTGAAGTAAAAGAAATATTTGTTTTTGGTACAGATGCACCACTTGATGCTACATTCCCTTCTCCTTTGCCAGATACTTCTGATATCCAATTCACAATATTGGATGATGGCGAAAGTCTTGGAGACTTAAATATCTCATTCTATCCTGTCAACGCCCCAGATCAGCAAGTATCAGCAAAATATAATTCAGAATCAAGTGATTATTTTGTTGAATTGACTCATGGTACTTGGATTTTAAGTCACAATATTGATGATAATAAGCAGATATGGGAGAGTATCGATGTAGGATCAGAAGATATGAATTTAGAAATTAATATAGAAATTAGCAAGAAAATTTCTGGGATAGTAAAAAATACAATACAAACTGATCCTATAACAGGAGTCCCTGTTGAAGATGCTTTGCCAAATACTCTTGTTTCTTTCCATTGGAACGGTTTGAGCACGTCAACATATACAAATTTGGAAGGTGAATTTGAAGTTAATCTACCAATTAATTCTGTGGTTGATGTCTCAGTACAGTATTCGCTCGACAAAGCATACTCTTCTAATATTAGATTCACGGTTACCGATATTTTATCAGATTCCCAAAATATCACACTAATAGTTGAGGAGTCTGTAATAATTGAAGGTACTGTAAGTTTAGATGTTATAGGTAATTATTATACAGACACATTGAAAGACTGGAGTGAAATTAGTGTTATAGCTTCTAAAATACCTGAAAACTCCAGCCTTCCAGACATAAGGCAAATTGTAGATTCTAGTGGAAATTTCCAGATGTATATGACAGAAGGAGATTGGAAATTTAGTATAGACGGCAATTCATTAGAAAGTACCGATCAAAATATTTCCATAAATAGTACGAACAAAATAGTCGACTTAACAATGGTATCAGCAACAAGTACTATTTTAATCGATTTTTATATAGACCATAGTGAAGATGGTAATATTTCCAATGGAACTCCAGTATCATATCCATTTGGCATAAAATCTTTGAATCCTTTCATACCCGTTAGAGAAATTTCATTGGACAGCTCTGAATGGATTTCAGAAGGACGTGTAGAGGTTAATTTAACTCCAGGTTCGTATTCAATAGTAGTTGATAGGCCAAATCCTGATTCTGGAAATTTATTTGATACACTTTACTCCACAAATGACAATATTCACGTTGGAATCATCCCTGAGAATATTTCTACATCCATAGCCTTCGAGCCTAATTGGCTCACTAATATCACTTTCAATAATGAAAGTGGAGGTGCACTTTCTGATCATCTTGTAAGATTTAAAGACATTGAAAATGGATGGTTATTGTCCTTTATGACTGATTCTACTGGTTCAATTTCTGAATATATTCCTGAAGGAGAATGGATGGTTATAGTAGAAACTTTCGAGGCCGATGCCGGTATTTATCAAAGTTTAAGAGAACCAGTATCCATTTCTTCATTTTCGGCAGGTATTAACTCATCTATGAATACTGCAGAGGTTGCTATGGTAAATATTATTTTGATGGATGACGGTTCACCTTTATCTGATATCCAAATTAATCTCGTAAGTACCGAAAGAGGTACTGTAGATTCTCCATATTCAAATGATTTAGGAATAATTGATTTAAAAATAGAGCCTGGTTTCTGGAATTTGGAATTAAATTACACAGACTCTGAAGGAGTTATGTGGATTGTAGAAAGTATGCCAATTTCCGACTCAGGCCTTACAGCTGGAAATAATACAGAGGTATTGCTAAATGTGACTAAGTTAGTCACAGTCAAAGGAACAGTATTTTGGGATCTCAATGACAATCAACAACCCAATTTCGGAGAAGGTGTTTCCAATGTTACTGTAACATTAAATTCAACCACGAAAACTCATATTTTAACTACTGATGAAAATGGAGCATGGTCAACATATTTATTATATGGAGGAACATGGAATATTTCCACACATATTGAGGGTTTTAGTAATGAAACATCTTCTGTATCTCTAATTTCTAATTCCAATTCAAAACATATACAAATTACTGCAGGAACAGTTCCTGTATCTGGCAGTATATCATATATAGACGAAGATCAATTCGATCAGATAAAAGACGATCTTACGATACTTTTAGTTCCAGCTGAAGGAATAGTCAGAGACCGCGTAATTCCTGATTTAATATTGAATTCCGAAGATTCATGGGAGGGAGATTGGAACGCTATGGTTGAACCTGGAGATTGGACTGTCTGGGCATTTGTTTCCTCATCATCTGATGTCCCATATCTTGTTTCAATAGACTCGCTTGATGTAGGTGTAGATGGCGGTACAATCGATTCTGAATTATCACTTGGTGGTAAATTATTACTCGACACTGAATGGCTAGATTATGATGGAATTTCTCATCCACTCACTGACATTGAATCACATAATATTGTAATAAAATTACAAGAATCAGGAATAAGTTGGGACGAATCCTTGAACTCTGAAGGACTATTGGAATTAATATTACCAGTCGGAAGAATGGATGCTTCCAGTTCCTTTAACATAACTCAGGAAGAAAGAGACATGGATTATTATGGCGGTCAAGGAGCAACTATAAGGCCCTCTCAAGATACTCCTGTAACTACTCTTGTAATTGATAGATTATCCAAACAAGACATTTCTGTATCGGATATTGGAGATGGACATGCTCTTCTCTCTGTAAATAATACAAATTGTACTAGTGATTGTGATTATGAAAATGTAGAATTTAGTTTGAAAATAGATTATTTAGGCCATCAAGCATTCGATAGTTATTCGGTTACCGCTGTTGTTCCTGGGGCAGATGGTGAAGAATGGTTGGTCGAATTCAAAAACTCTACTGGCGCATGGTCATCGTCTACTGTAATTGAGTTAGGATTACAAAATACACTTGTTTTGGATAACTTTGATGTTCGTGTTGACCCTCCTAATGAATCAGTTGCTCATCACTTATCTAATGGTCATCAAATAAGAATTATCTTCACTACTGACCAAGGATATAGTCTAGAATATCCGTTATTGGTTAATGTACCACAGAATAATATGTTTACTTCAATAGGTTATGCTGAAGATGTAATCGGTGTTGCTCCTGGTACACCATCCGTAATCAATTTCGATTTCATCAATGATGGTAATGGAGACGATGTATTCACATTTGATTTCACAGTAGATTCTTTGGAAAATTGGAATCTGGCAGGAATAAACTCTCAACCAGTTGCTCCATTCTCAGAAGGACAAACTTCAGTTACAATTACTCCTCCGATTAATATGTCCGAAGAGCCTTACAAACTCAGTCTTTCAGTTACCGATACTGCCGATAATTCATATGGTCCATTTGATGTAGTTATTCAAAAATCCTCTCCAATATTATCTTTGTCTTCTTCATCAAAAATTCAACTTTTGAGCGGTGATTCTGGACCAATAGCCGGAGAAATTGCCACATACCTAGTAAAAGTAGAAAATGATGGACTTATTGATGCTGAATCAGTTGAACTAAATGTTATTCTTTGTAAAGATATTTATTGTAATGAGAGAATAAATGTCAACGGTTCTGACATTCGTAATGTACCTGCCAATGGTGAAGCCACTTTTTATGTCGAAATGGACTTTAGAAATATTGATGTAGGAAAATATTTCGTGCAAATATACTTTACCGATATCCCTAGAATAGATTCTAGCGACCTTATGTCCTGTGGAGATTTAGCGCCCGGTCAGACAGAATGTACCATGGAAGCACAAACACTAGCTCCTGGTACAGATACGGATCAACCTATTTTGGGTTATGCCATTGGTATATTTTTGATAATCATAATTTTATATATAATTAGTCGCTCCACAAGAAGGCCGGGAGCACCATTCTAGAATCACCATTGATTACGGATGCGAATGATTTAATATGACACAACATTTTGATAATTTAGAGCTTCTACCAGAGCCTGAAGATCCAAATATTCTTACTGCTATTGACAAAGATGCACCAGGATATCCGGGTCAGTTTTACGGAGTAAGCGATAAAGATGCAAAGATTTTACGTAGAGTTTTCGTACCTGTAAAAAGGTTTATTTGGCCTTGGGGGGCTTTAGCGTTCACATTTTTTACTGCTTTTCTTATAATTGGATGGCCATTTATTGATGCCTTTCTTTCTCCATACCTTCCAGATTCTGAGTGGGCATATGAAGATACAGGGATTAGAGAAATACAGGATATGGGTTATTTAGGAGAAGGCATAAGAGTCTGCATGGTTGATACAGGGATAGATCTTAATCACCCAGATTTAATGCATATTTCTTTATCTGGTTTCAGAGATTTCTATTATAATGATCATTCCAATATTAGAGATATAGGAGATAATTCTCACGGAACTCTGATGTCTGGAATATTACTATCTAATGGAACATTTACTGGAGCAGCTCCAGAAATCTCACTATCCGTTGCAATATCCTTAGGACCTTCAGGCAAATCAGGTCAAGAAGACATGGTTTCACAGGCTATAAGATGGTGCAGAATTACACAAGATGCACATATTATAAGCTTAAGTCTTGGAGCTAATCCAGGAATGGGAATGGATGATGAATCTGAAACAGTTATCGCAGTTCAAGAAGCATTAGATGATGGTATATTCGTAGTCGCTGCTGCTGGAAATACTGGATTAGATGAAGAAATAACAGATGTTTCTATACCTGCCAATATCGAGGGTGTTATTTCAGTAGCCGCAACAAATAAAAATGGTAATATTTGGAAAAATAGTGCATTCGGCTCAATTACAGATTCATATACGGGAGAAGAAAGACTTTTCCCAAATCAAAAACCAGAGATTTCTGCTCCAGGAGTCAGACTATATTCTACATATTCATCAGATTCAGATTCTTCCCTATATGCATATTCTTCAGGTACAAGCGACTCAACGGTTTTAGTTACGGGCGCTTTAGCATTAATTTTGGAGAGATATTATGACGAAATTGCCGGAGAAGATGGGAAAATAGATTATTCAGAAATCAATCGTGTAAAGCTAGCATTAGCAAATTCAGCAATTTCTGATAATCAAGATGTCCCTCACCATCCTCAAAAAGGATATGGTAAATTAGATGTCATTTCTTGGTCCGAGGAGATAACAATAGAATTCGGCATATAGTAGATAATTGAACACATAATATTCTCTACAGTGTGGCATTGTATCCTCTTCGTAACTCCTATCTTTAAA
>MDSZ01271687.1_pt1 | contig 25689 bp, 20 predicted proteins | sample 811201 | NCBI WGS metagenome assembly MDSZ01 (sample SAMN05326647, study PRJNA326480) | marine metagenome | isolation source: seawater | place: Indian Ocean: North | collected 2010
AGTTTTTCATCCATCGCGTTGCCTGCACGGTTAATTGCGTCTAGCATTTCCGGGCTATCCTTAACCGCAGACGGCCCGTCAAATTGACTTGGTTGCTTAGCGTCGGCTACAAAATCCCCGCCGACCTTAACTGTCTCCACCTCTTGCTGTACTTTTATCATGTTATCAATAGCTTTATCATCAAATGCGGGAGCATCATTTTTCGGTGCCTCTGGCTCTTCGCGTTCGAAACCCCATTGCTGCATATATGTCGCCACAATTTCGACATCTTCAGGTGGGACGCCTTCATCTAAAAGTGCTTGATTGTAGATTGCATAAACAGTCTCAAATTGATCATCAGGGACGGATGGCCATGTATTTCCATTGTAAAGAACTCTTCCTGCATCTTCTGCACTAATATCGATGCCAGCAGCTTTGAGTTTTTCATCCATCGCGTTGCCTGCACGGTTAATTGCGTCTAGCATTTCCGGGCTATCCTTAACCGCGGACGGACCATCAAATTGACTTGGTTGCTTAGCGTCAGCTACAAAATCCCCGCCGACCTTAACTGTCTCCACCTCTTGCTGTACTTTTACCATCTCATCAATGGTGGCTTGATCTATTGCAGGGGCATCATTTTTTGCGGCCTCTGGCTCTTTTGGTTCTGGTGGTTTTGTCTCGGCTGGCTTTTGACGGCTTTTCTTAAAAGCTTCACGCTGCGCTGCACGCTCGGCTCTCATTCGTTCCATTTTTTCTTGAATTGACTCAATACCGGCCTTTTTTTCTTGCGCTTCTGCTTGGCGCTGTTCAGGAGGTTTTGCCGCTTCTTGCTCATTGCGACGGTTCATTGCCTCTTCCGCCTTCTGAGCGAAGTCGTTGTCTCTAGCAACATCACTTATGGCCATGGCGCCAAAAGCAGCAAGTTGTTCTTGTGTAGGGTTGTCAAATTTGCCTGCCCCGTTATTCTCATTGAAATATTGCCCTACGGCAGCCATGAATTCAGGGTTGTTTGCTTGTGCATTTTTGTCATTCTTTAGCGCTTCGAGTTTAGCCTGAACCTCTGCCGGGTCCATGCCTGTTTTCTCTGCTATGAATTTATCGATTTTTGTTGCCATTTCTTCACTTCCCCAAATTTATACTTGAGGATACTCTGACATATAATTATTAACATAATGTAAATTGCGGATTTTTGAGGGGTTATAGGCCAGGATATGAGGTGAATCTGCATACAGAGGCTATAAAATATGTATATTATAAGGTGCGCATAAATAAGAACGACTTTAGTTTTTGGGTTATAATAATGCGCAAAACCATTGAAAATTATATTTATTTTATCTTTTTTCTTGCAAGCGGCCAGAGCTTTTTCTATAAATAAGCCACACACCCTCTATTACCGCCGTTTGTCCGGAGCATCTATTTCTAATAGGTCTCCGGACCTTTTTTATCTGCGCACTCGCTCTTGCGGGGTAGCTGCGCTTTCTCCCCGCTATCTTTTTCGCCCATTTCAAAGCAAAAAAAAGGCCGCCTTGGGTAAGGCGACCGAGTTTAGGGCTAAGTGGGCTAAAAAGTAGTGTTCTTTGGTGGAGCGCTACGTATGCGTGTATTTGTACACTATTTTACGGGCGCTTTAAATTCTTTCCTTATCTGAGTATCAGTGTATTACCTGTGATTATCACTGTGTTTCTTGATAGATACATTGCACATAGCGTGCCAGTTTTTTGCTGTAATGAAATCAAGCTCTTAGTATTTTTGCTAATAAAAAGTCCAGAAATGAAACGTTCGAAAATGAGAAAATCTATAACGAGTTCGTTTTATGGACGATCCTTTTGTGATATTATAAAAATATATGTTTAAGGGTTACATGATCGGAGTAAATTCATGGGAAAGCCTATTCTAATTGTCGAAGATGACAATATGCAGCGAAAAATGCTCGAAGCGCTGCTCTATCGTAATTTTGAGTATAAAGCCCATGAAGCTGCAAATGGCCGAGATGCGCTAAAAATACTAAACTCTGAAAAAGGCGCAGAGATAAAGCTGATCATCATGGATTTAAACATGCCCGTGATGAGCGGTATGGATATGCTGGAAATCCTTCAGCAAAGCCATCCTTCAATTCCTGTGATTGTCTTGATGGGTAACACAGATATTAAACTGGCCGTTAAAGCTATGAAGCTTGGGGCAATTGATTTTATCAATAAACCCTATGAGGCCGAGCGTATGGTCACAACCATCCGCAACGCTTTGAAGATGAGCACCTTGATGAAGGAGGTCACCCGCCTTAAAAGTGAAAAGGAAGGGCGTTTTACTTTTGAAAATCTCATTGGTGCGCAAGGCGGTCTTGTGCGTGCGGTCGCTTTTGGTCGTAAAGCGGCAGCCTCGGATATTCCCGTACTCGTGACGGGAGAGACAGGCACAGGTAAAGAGGTCTTTGCTAAAGCTATTCACGGTGAAAGCGATCGGGCAGGGCGCCCCTTTATAGCGGTGAATTGCGGCGCAATCCCAGCGCAGCTAGTTGAAAGCACACTTTTTGGCCATGAGAAGGGCTCATTCACCGGCGCGACAGAAAAGGTGATCGGGAAATTCAGAGAAGCGGAAGGCGGCACAATATTTTTGGACGAAGTTGGCGAGCTGCCAATGGAAACTCAGGTTAAACTCCTAAGGGTCTTGCAGCAAAAAGAAGTCGAACCAGTTGGTGCCGGCAAGCCAGTCAATGTCAATGTGCGCATTGTTTCTGCCACAAACCGTGATTTGGAAAAAGAAATTGGCAACGGTAATTTTAGAGAAGATCTCTTCTTTCGTTTAAATGTCCTACAACTAGAGCTGCCAACGCTGCGTCAGCGTCGTCAAGATATCCCTGAACTGGTAGAGCATTTCATTGAGCGTTTTTCAATCAATGAGGGCGGCATTCCAAAAAGTATCAGCAGGGCAGCTTTAGAGGTGCTCACCACATTTTCATGGCCTGGCAACGTCCGTCAGCTTGAAAATACTATAAACCGCGCCATGGTTTTAAGTGAGAAAAACAAACTAGATGTCGAAGATTTTTCAAATTTGGTGGAAGCTTCAACATCTAAAAATCTTAAAACAACGACGGCCTTTGCTAACGCCTCTAGTTTTCCAAATACCATTCGTATGCTTCATGATGATGGGGAGTTCAAAACAATTGACGAGCTAGAACAAGAAGTCATGAAAAAAGCCTTAGATCATTTTGAGGGCAATGTGACGCAAACCGCCAAGGCGTTAGGGATGGCGAAATCAACATTCTACAAAAAGATGAAAGATTAGATTGAGCTACTCAGCAGGTATGTAATTACTCTTGGTCAGTATCTCTAAACTCGTTGAATTCTCTTTGCACAGCATCGAGTTGCAGCGAGAGCTGGTATATAACGTCCTTTTGATCTTGAAATGCATATTGGTGGCGGCCTCTTTCATACATATCACTCACTAGCGGAGGTGTGTGTGTGCGCTCGAAAATATCATAACCTTCCTGTAAATTACGCCAGAAGGTAATCCAAAGCGGGCTGAAATTCTTGTAAATATTCTCATCATTCATCTTGAAAGGGAATATATGTACGGGCACATCATGACCCGCGGCTATACTTGCCTCAGTCAGAAGATATATCTCTTCAATATTACGGTCGCCCATCGCATAGCAGCCTTGTGACTTACAATTGCCATGTACCATCAATAAACTACCTGTGCGACCGCGTCTTGCATCATAGCTATTGGGGAAACCTAGATCGAATGAGAGGTGATAAGCACTCTTGGGGTTAAGCTGTTCTGCACTCACCATATAAAACCCTTCAGGTGCTTGCATATCGCCTTCACGAAGCTTTGGGCCAAGGCCACCAGAAAAAGCACATATTTTGTATGATTTAAATGGCTCATATGTGCCTGTGCCGCTATTCAAAACCCATGTCTCTAAAATGCCTTCCTTTTTGAAGGTGCGGATAAAAACAGGTGAGCCGAGCTTAAGGCCGCTTTCTTGCAGCTCATATGCAAGTTGCGGCGTGCGCTTAGCCCTTACAGTTTCTAGGCGTTTCGAGGTCGGAATGCTCTGTGGCGTCGGTGGCTCATGCGCGCATGCTGACAATATAGTCAGGCAGCACAAAGCTAAAATGAGTTGTGTTATTGATGCGAGCTTAATCATGAATAATTTTTAGCAATTCATATCAGGGCTGTATAGCCCTATGATGCGATTGCTTCGATGTTATCAATAGCCTCTGAAACAGCATGCTCAAAACTATCATTCATAAGATCAGATTTTGAAATCATTCCATCTGCGCCATATTGATGGGCTTTCATAAGCTTATCATTATTAAAGAAGCCGGTAACAACAATTAAAGGCGTATTAGGGCATAGATGTTTGAAATCTTTAATGTCGCATGAGCCAACACTGTCAGGCAGATGTAAGTCTAAAAGAACGATATCATACATATTCTTCTTTAATTTCTGCAGCGCGGTGAACTTAGTATTCGCATAATCAATAAGCGATAATGGATAATATTGTTCTAAAGTACGCTTTAGAAATACAGTGTCAAATTGACAATCTTCAATCAATAAAACTTTGGGTTGTATTAAATTGTCCTTCGTAAGCAGTTTTAGGATAGTGCTTTTGTCCATGTCGAGTACCTAAAAGTAATACGGAATTTTTAAAAACTATATACTTTTATAATACCAGAGAACCTATAGAATCCCCAAACTTTTAAAGCTGGAATAGCCATTTCTGCTTACGATGATATGATCATGAATAACAATATCGAAAGTTTCGCCTGCGCGTACGATATGACGCGTTAAATCGATATCCGCTTGAGAGGGTTTTGGATCACCGCTTGGGTGGTTATGCATTAATATAAGAGCCGTTGCACCAAGCTCTAAAGCGCGTTTCATAATCTCTCGCGGATAGGCAGGGGTGTGATCAACAGTTCCTGATCCTTGTATTTCATCGGCGATAAGCTCGTTTTTCTTATTCAGGAACAATATACGAAAATGCTCTTTGCTCTCATCCCCCATAGAGCTAACGCAATAATCCATGAGCCTTGTCCATGAATTAAGGACCGGACGATTTAAAAACTCTCTTTTCATCATGCGGTGAGCAGTGACAGTCACGATTTTAATGCTCGCAGCCGTGTTCTCACTCACACCTTTAATTTTGGTAAGTTCTTCTATCGGGGCATTCATTAATTGAGGCAAGCCGCCAAAGCGATTGAGTAAATCTTTCGCTAGAGGTTTTACATCTTTCCTCGGGATCGCCATAAAGAGAAGGAGTTCTATCAGCTCATAATCCTGCAAACTATCAGGGGCATTTAAAAACCGCTCACGCAAACGTTGGCGATGCCCTTTATAATGCGGCTCATCTTGAGCTTTTTTCTCCCCCATCTCTTCAAAGTCCCCAAAATCAAGCATAAGGCGGTTTTGTGTATCCCTTCGGTGAGCTTGTGAAAATCTCATAGCCATCTTCAGTCACTGCTAAAGAATGCTCAAATTGCGCTGATAAACCACGATCACGCGTGACGGCTGTCCAACCATCTGTCGGTAGGACTTTTGTTGCATATGTGCCCGTATTAATCATAGGTTCAATCGTGAAGAACATACCTGGCTCTAAAACCGTGCCGCGTCCTGGTGTGCCTACATGCATCACGCTAGGCGGGGAGTGAAACGTCTTACCTAAACCATGGCCGCAAAAATCACGAACAACTGAGAATCTGTGGCTCTCCGCATATTCTTGGATAGCCCATCCAACATCACCAAGTGTTGCGCCCGGTCTAACAGCTTCAATGCCGCGCATAAGGCATTCATATGTAACATCAACCAACTTGCGCGCTTTAACTGGGATTTTGTCACCAACCATATACATGCGGCTACTATCACCATGCCAGCCATCAAGAATAACAGTCACATCAATATTGACGATATCCCCTTCACGAAGCTGCTTCTCGCAGGGAATTCCGTGACAAACCACATGATTAATCGAAGTGCATATCGATTTAGGAAAAGGCATTCTATCGGCCGCACCGCCATAGCCTAAAGGGGCAGGGATCGCGCCAGCTTTTAATGTGTAATCGTGACAGAGCTTATCTAGCGCCTCTGTTGTTACGCCCGGTACAACGTGCTCTGTAATCATGTCTAAGATTTCAGCCGCTAAACGGCCAGCCTTTCGCATGCCTTCAAAATCCGCTTCACTATGAAGCTCTATGCCCTCTGCTGTAAATTTATTGCTTTGTATCATAACCCAACTATATCTGTAAAAAATTGCAAAAGATGCTATATCTTTTCCTGCAATATAGAGAATGCGATTCAAAAACCCAACGAAAAAGATAAAAACATGACAAGTGAGACAAAAAGAGCTGCGTTAATTATTATAGGTAATGAAATTCTCTCAGGCCGAACCCTTGATAAAAATACACAGCATATTGGCCAGAAAATGGGCGAGCAGGGCGTTCCGCTCTCTGAGGTGCGCGTCGTGCCTGACATTGAGCATAAGATCATTGAGACCGTAAATACTCTACGCGAAGAATATGACTATGTCTTCACTACAGGCGGTATTGGCCCCACCCATGATGATATCACAGCAAGTTGCATCGCTAAGGCTTTCGAGCGGGAATTTGTCCGCAATGAAGCCGCTTTCGCTATTTTGGAAGATTATTACAAAGACGACGAATTCACCCCAGCTCGTCAACGCATGACAATGATGCCAGAGGGGGTAGAGCTTATTCCAAATCCAGTTTCAGGCGCCCCAGGCTTTAAAATTGAAAATGTCTATGTAATGGCAGGTGTCCCGCGCATCATGCAAGGCATGCTGGATCATATCCTTAAAACGATGGAACACGGCAAGACAATCTCATCTAAAACACTGCTCGCGCAACTGCCTGAAAGCAAGCTCGCAGAAGCTGTCGGTGATATTCAAGAGCGAAACACAGATGTAGAGCTAGGCAGCTATCCCGGCTATCGCAATGGCTTATTATGGACCAGCATTGTTGTACGCTCCACAGATGAAGCACGCCTAGAGGAAGTCGCAAACGAGGTAGAGGCGCTCATAGAAAAGCTCACCCTGCAAAACAACACCCAGAGCAAAGACTAGAGTAACGCCTAAGCGCTAAATTCTGTGCTATTATTGAGGCATTCCGGCAAAGGGAGTGCCCGTGCGCGCCACTTGACCAGCCATAGAGTGATATAGCGGCCCTTCAACGACTTCTTTAACACTCATATCTTCTGGCGTTTTAATCTGTATCACATCACCAGTATCGCCAACAACCAAGCGGAAGTCATCTCCAGCTTTAAGGATGCGCGTGATGTCATTACATCTGATATCTGGCTTAATAGCTGTTGTGGAATTGATTGTGCATGTGCGACTAGCAATTTCTTTTTCAATTCTTGCCTCATTCAGTGCAACATATTTCTCATCAACACTCACGCCAATGCGCGGTAACTCGCCCATGAACTTGATCGAATTATTATGCCCATTATCTGCGCCTATGCTTCCAAGTTGACGTGCGAGCTCAAAATCACCATTTAGCGTCGCTTCATTCGCAAGGTTAAGGATCGCCCACATTTGGCCACGTTCCGCATATTTAAAATCGCTTTGAGCTTTATCGCTCCAGCCTGATGTGTCGATATCCTCCAACACATAAGCAAAACGCTCACGAACGCTCATATTTTCAATCGTAGCCTGCAACGCTTCAGCTTCCGCGCGTGCCAATGCTTCGGCTTCTCTTGCTTGCGCTTCCGCTAGCTCTTGTGCCTCTGCTTCAGCAACTCTAATCGGGTCAGTAACAAAATCTGTCGCGATATTCTCTTGAGTAGGCTCCGCAGCAAATGTTTGGCTGTAATCAAACGCAGCGTTTGGCTTTGCATTGATTTCACCTGAGAGTGAATAAGCCGGCGCGCTAAAGTTATTTTCAACGCTCGCCGCAGGGCTTTGAACTGGTGCTTCGGCTGCTGGGGTTTCTACTGTAGCAACGACGTCTTTAACTCCGCTAAGGCTCCCACTTAATTTGGCAAAAGCGTCCTGCGGCACAGTGACATCTGCAAGCTCAACACCGGCATAAACGCCAAGTCCTGTAAGAGTTCCGGTTTTCAGGCCTTTTTGAAGCGCCTTCTTTACGTCATCATCAAAATTAATATTATCGCGAGCAGTGCTAAAGGCAACGCCAAGCTTACCCCATAACGTTTTACCCTGACTCTGAGTATTAAACTCAGCTCTAAATTTATCTCTATCGAAGAGTTTTTTGAATTCGTAGTTCTGTTCTTCAGCCATCGCTTGCTGAGCTTTACGAGATTTACGATACTCTAACGTACCCATTGTCAGGCCAGTTACGCCAGCAATAAGGGCATTTAAGCCTGTCGCAACGCCAATAGCTCTAAAGCCAGCTTTAATCGCATAACTTATGCCAAAGCTTTTAAGAATATTAAAGCGACCACTCTTCAGGCCACGTTTTGTCTCGCTGTCATTGAAAAAAGACGAGCCGCGTCCAGTATATCCTGGGCGAAGTTTTTTAGATGCCGGAGGAGATTGATCGGCATGAATAGCTGCATACTCAGTTAATAAATTACCATCAGTTAAAAATATATCTGAAACGGATGGATTAGGCGTATCCTTATTTCTTCCATTTTTCCAAAATGGATCTGAGCCGGAGGCCGTTGGCCTATCACTATCATTTTCAAGGCTCGCCGCTTCTTTCTTTATTTTCGGCATTTTGTGCAAAGAGATTGAACTGACAGCCTCTTTCACTTTGTCTACATATTTTGAAAAGCCAGAAAAAAGTGAAGATGTCTTAACAGCTTGTGGGTGATTGGTTGCCATGGGGATTGATGGGGGCAGCACAAAATATCCCGTTTCAGGCGGTAAACTATTTTTAAGTGAATTCTCTACCTTTTGATAAGCTGATGTTGCAAATAAACGCAGGCGTGAGAATATATCTTTTTGAGGCTCATCAATAACTGCTGGATTATGAATGGTTATGTCCGTAATAGGGCGCTCTTCAACAGCTTTACGATCCTTTAAAAGCTCTACTTGCCCAAGGTTTTTTTGTATTGCACGCTCTATAATGCGTTCATTTTCACTAGGGGGAGAAGCTGGGGTATTATCAAGTTCGACCAAGTTTTTCTTAATAGCAGCATCAGCATCTATTTTTTGTGTGCTATCCGTTGAGCCACCATTCTTACCACCGCTTGCGGTGTCCTTGGTCTCTGTGTCTTTACGGCTAATGCCCGTAGCCTTGCGACCACGATCCTTTGCGAGGCGCATCATAGCTCTTTCTAATGTATTACCTGTAGGCATGTTTTTTTCCTACTCACCCTTTATTAAAATTTGTCATGCGTTATATAGAGGCTCGAGAAAAAATGCAAACTTTTTATGCAAAATAAATTTTCTTGACATAAGCGATGAATATATGAGATAACACCGCAAAATTTTTAAAAAGCTTTTCATAAAACAAGATGAGAGCGGAAGGTGATAGAAATGAAGAATTTGAAGAAAACAACAGCAGCAGTAGCTTTAACTGTGGTCTTATCCTCAGGCGCAGCGAATGGCCAGACGATCCCTGGTTGTGATGGTGAGGAAAGGGATGCTCTATGCCCACCTGAAACAACACAGCCTGTTATTAATACTCCCGTTGATGTTACAGTGAACAACCCTGTAGATGTTACTACCCCAGTCACTGTTAATAATCCGGTTGATTTAGATGTTACTACACCGGTAACTGTTAATACTCCAATCACCAATAACACCCCGGTTACAGTGAATTCTGACGATGATGTAAATGTAAGCACGCCAGTAACTGTAAATTCTGATGATGATGTAAATGTAAGCACACCTGTAACTGTGAATTCTGACGATGATGTAACTTTATCGCAAGATCAACAGCAAACAATGTCTGGCTCTGGTAATTCAACAAATAATATTGCTAATAAAGCAAGTGCAGACGGATCTGGTAATTCAAATGTAGATATAAATACAAACTATCTGAACGTTAACCCTATAGATTTAAGTCCTGCAGCGCAGCTTGCAGCAGTGGAACTTTGTCAAGATCGCGTGAGTGGTGGACTTAGCCTTGGGTTATTTAATGTGTTTTCAGGTATCACTGGTAATGAAAATATCAATGTTGGTTTTAACTTTAACATAGCACATGGTAAAGCTGTTGAAATTAAAGGTAAATATGAAACAACTATACTTCTTCCAAATGGTAAGCCATATACGTCTGAGACTGAGGGCTCATTCACAATTCCTGATATGGTTGCACTAAACCCAACGCAACGTGGTGAAGTTTATACAAGCATGAGAGAATTTGCAATTGACCAAGGCGCAAGCAGAAGTGAAGCTAAAGAAGAAAGTGATCTAGCTGCGTGTTTAGTTGATGAATATGCAACAGAAGTTGGTAAGATTAATGCGACGTATGATGGCTTAGCTAAAAACAATAAAGTTATTGCGGATGGTAATGTTGCTGTAGCGCAGATTAAAAAAGAAGAAGCCATTGAAGTTAAGGCAATAGAAGGTCAGAATGCCGCTTTGTTGGAGTATATGAAACATTGTACGAACCAAGCAATCGCATATAACGAAGTAACAACGACTACTGGTACTGGTGAGAATGCAAAAACTGTGACACAGAAAACAGCAATCGACGAAACAATTGATCGCCGTGATCTAAGCCATGGTGGTGGCCATTTGGTTTGTGAACTAATGGCAAAGCAATTCGCAGATACATTAACTGGTGTTGTTGGCCGCACTACGGTCGTTGAGCGCAGTGGTGGTAAGACTACTTTCTCAAGCCAAAATGGTGAAGGTAATGTGCGAAACTTAGATGAGGTTTGGGGTAAATATAAAGAGCGTGTTCAAGAAGAATCAAAGCCAGCCCCAGCTACAATACCAGCCCCAGCCCCTATTAATTAGGGGGTGAAAAACCTGTTATAGTGTGTGTCCTTTTAATTGGTGATAGGTGGGTGCGTAATGAAAACTACATATAAGAAAGCTATAATATGCATAGCGCCGCTTTTTATGGCGGCGTGTGCTAGCAAGCCATATGAGCGTGAAGTTATCTTAGGTGATAAGTTTGATCAAACGCAATGCTCTGCGTTTCAAGAGGTGCAGCCACAAATCGTCAAAGGCAAAGGCGATAACGTTCAGGTCATTGAAGAAAAAGAGTCTTACTTTAAGTATATAGCTACTGATTCAGAATGCGTTAAAGATAATAACATTCAAAGAATTGATAGTGCCGTTGCTTACGCCAATAGAGACGTTAAAATCGCTGCTATTAAGTCTATGGCTGAGATCCTTACAGCTATGCTTGCCGCAGACTCATTTGATCCTGAGTTGAAAAAACAAATACTAGAAGACATCATCACCGATATGAATTCTGGTATTGAAGATGTGGTCAAAATTCGCCAAGGTTCTCTGGAAAAAGCGGGTGTGACTTTCGAAGAAATCCAAAAACAATACCACATAATCAAGGTGGCAGAGGATATCGACAATACGGTCGCCACAATCTACCCGGAAGATGGTGAGTTTAGCCCAAAATATGCGCGCTATTTGCTCGACGAAGTCTATGAAGGCAAAGCCTATCCTTACACAGACCTTAGTCTTGATAATATCCGCCACTATGTTGATCAAGCTTTAGCGGAGAAAAACACCTCTGTTGAGCAGCTAAGACACGCCTACGTACAGGCTGCGCCACAGCAAGGCTGGGAGAAGCAGGATGATGGCACATTCAAGCTTTCATTCGACTTTAGTAAATTTGCACCATCAAAAGCGCCAGAGCAAAGCCTCGCGCCGCCTCTTGCACCCCCTGCAAATGACAGTGGGAAGCCTGTAGCGCCGGCAAAGCCAGAAACAACTGTGCGTGCACTTTAAACATGCATTTACCCCATTGCCTTTATCTATGAAGCACGGCATAGTGCCTACATGGCGGATGAGTTAAAGACTAAAAATACCCACGACACAGCAGCGGAAGACCATAAGGCGGGCAGCAGCTTCGGCTTACGTATTCGCCGCTATTTGCTGACTGGTATTGTCGTGACTGCGCCAATTACCATCACGGTTTATCTGACCTATGTCTTTTTGAGCTTCGTCGATGATAATGTCTCTAAAATATTCCCCGAGCAGTGGTATCAAGATGTTTATGGCGCGACAACTATTCCCGGCCTTGGCCTCATCGTTGCTTTAAGCTTTTTCGTAGTTGTCGGCTGGTTCGCGACAAACTTTTTGGGACGCCTCATTATTAATATCAGCGAATATATCGTTGATCGCATGCCGGTTATCCGCACGCTCTATAGCGCGATTAAGCAAATCTTCGAAACAATCATGGCCAGCCAATCACAAGCCTTCCGTGATGTTGTGATGCTTGAATATCCGCGTAAAGGCGTTTGGTCTATTGGTTTTGTTACGGGTAAAACAGAAGGCGAAGTACAGCGCATAACAGACGAGGAAACAGTCAATGTCTTTGTGCCCACAACACCTAACCCTACATCAGGCTATCTCTTATTTGTGCCCAAAAAAGAGCTAACCTATCTCGATATGACAGTAGAAGAGGGCGTTAAGCTTGTTGTGTCTGCTGGGATAATCACCCCGCCTGATCGCGCAATCATGAGCGAAGATCAGAAAAAAGCGCTTAAAGCTGGAAAATCAAAAGCAAAGAAATAAACGATGAATGATCTGATCAAATCAATACAGCAGCGCGACCCTGCTAATCCAACCTATTTGGAAGTTTTCTTTGCCTATAATGGATTTCATGCGGTGATGTTTCATCGCTTGAATAACTGGCTATGGACACTGGGTTTAAGGGCGCTCCCACGCTTTTTATCAAATATCGCTCGTATCCTAACCGGTATTGAAATTCATCCGGAAGCAAAAATCGGTGAGCGTTTCTTCATCGATCACGGCACAGGTGTGGTGATTGGACAAACAGCCATCATCGGTAATGATGTAACAATTTACCATGGTGTCACACTGGGCGGGGTGGGGCGCATTGATGATACATGCAATAAACGCCACCCAACGCTTGAAGATGGAGCTATGATTGGGGCAGGGGCGCAAGTTCTTGGTAATATCACAATTCATAAAAACGCCAAAGTTGGCTCAAACTCTGTTGTAACGATGGATATCCCGGAAGGGCGCACCGCCTTAGGTATTCCAGCCCGCGTTATCGGTGGTGATGAACGCGCTCGCGGCTATGGTATGCCGTCACGCGCCGAGATGGATGATCTTGTGACCACACTTGATTGTGTTGTGGTTGAAATGGGGCGCATTAAAGACGAGCTAAACATCCCCCCTTGTGATCAGGCCGCAAAGCCGAAAGCCAAAACTAAAAAAACGGCAAGCAAGGCAGCAACAAGTAAGGCAAAGGCAAAATCGCCGGCCAAGAAAACTGCAACCAAGAAAACGTCTTCTAAAAAATAGCAGTTATAACCATAGTACTTCTAGTGGCGTTTCTGCGCGATCTATCAGCGCATTTTCATTTTTTCTTCAAAAAATATGATTTTTTCCCAAATATATACTTTTGAGTGGTTGACATATCATGCCAGTCGGCGTATATCAGCGCCATAATGTAATGAAAAAGGCATTTAAAGGCATAAAATGAGTAATAAAAAGGTTGTTGCGGCGAAGTTTAATTCGATCAGCAAAGAAGTTATTTCAGGCCCAGCATTTACAGCTTATTTTAAAGCGAGTGTAAGTATTGAGGGGCAAGAGCAGGATATGCTGTTCGCAACTGATTATCCTGAAATTTACGACGTTATGAGTAATATTAGTGATGAAACTCAGCCAGTTAGAAATATTGAAGTAGGCGGTTTTGGCGCAAGAGTTTTTAAAGCGTCCGCTGAAGGAATAAAAGGGGTTGTCCCTTATGGTCGTGAAGCACAAGCAGGTGCGGTTACGGCTAATTTAGAAACGATTACTATGCCATATGCGATGATAATTCCGCAGTTGGCGAAATAGGGTAAATAAAGTTTTTTCATTTCCCCTCCCACAAAAGGCGTCCTTCGGGACGTCTTTTTCCTTTTTGGAAGAAACTATGTTATAAATACATTGCGCTTAGGCGATAAGTTTTTAAAACAAAAAAGACCCCCACCCCCCTATGGGTTTTACGACGAGCAATAAGACGAGTTCCAATCGTTATTTAAAAACAATAGCTTATCCGCTTCTTAAATATTGTATAGCCTGATCTCTTTCAAATAGATATAGCAGCGTTTTGAGCGCTAATCCGCGCTCAGAGCTAAGTTCAGGGTCACGATCAAGGATCAGCTTCACATCATCACGCGCTGTCGCGAGTAATTCGCCATGAACCTCGATATTGGCGATTTTAAAATTAAGCGCTCCGCTTTGCTTAACGCCTAAAATATCACCACTTCCACGCAGCTCTAAATCTTTCTCAGCAATGATAAAACCATCTTCTGTCGCGCGCATCACGGAAAGGCGCTCTTTCGCTGTTTCACCTAAGGGTCCGCTATAAAGCAAAAAACAATAGCTCTGATCTGAGCCACGACCAACACGCCCGCGAAGCTGATGGAGCTGGGATAAACCAAAACGCTCTGCATGTTCTATCACCATGATTGTAGCCTCAGGCACATTGACGCCAACCTCAATCACCGTTGTCGCAACTAGGACTTTAAGTGCACCGCTAGCAAATTGTGCCATGACAGCATCTTTTTCTTCGGCTTTCATCCGTCCGTGAACAAGCCCAACCTGATCACCAAAGAATTGCTTGAGCACATCATAACGCTCCTCCGCAGCAGCCATGTCGGAAAACTCAGATTCTTCCACCAGTGGGCAAACCCAATATACACGTGCGCCTTCACTGATCTTGCGCTGTAGCCCATCAACCATGCTCTCTAGCTTTTCAGACGGTAGCAATAATGTTTCGACAGGTTTTCTACCGGGTGGTTTCTCATCCAAGCGGCTGACATCCATGTCACCATAGGCCGTAAGCGTAAGCGTGCGCGGAATGGGTGTCGCTGTCATAACCAAGACATCTGTGCCTTTACCTTTAGACGATAGCGATAAGCGTTGCTCCACGCCAAAGCGATGCTGCTCATCAATAACGGCAAGACCTAAATCCTCATAGATAACATCATCTTGGAAAATAGCATGCGTGCCGATAATGATCTGCGCAGCGCCATTGGCGATCTGCTGTAGCAAAACCTCACGCGCTTTACCTTTATCACGGCCTGTAAGAATGATGGAGCGTACACCGCATGCCTCAAGTAGTGGTTTAAGACTTTCTGCATGCTGGCGCGCTAAAATTTCAGTCGGTGCCATCATGGCCGCTTGCGCCCCGCATTCAACAGCCCTCAGCATAGCCAGCGCCGCCACGACAGTTTTGCCGCTTCCCACATCCCCTTGAACAAGTCTAAGCATTCGCGCTTTAGCAACCATATCAGTATCGATATCAGAGAGTGCACGCTCCTGCGCCCCAGTCAGTGAGAAGGGGAGCGCTTCAATCATTTTTTCTCGTAATAGCCCCGGGCACTCAAAACTTCTACCGCCCAGTTTCTTTTGTCGCTGCCGCACCAGCCCTAATGTTAGCTGGTTCGCGAGAAGCTCATCATAGGCAAGGCGCTGGCGAATAGGGTGCTCAGGCTCAAGTGCCCCCACACTTTGCGGGTTATGAACAGCGTCTAAGGATTCATCCCACTCAATCCATTGCTGTTGCTTTTTATAGCTTGGATCAAGCCATTCAGGCAGCTTAGGGATAAAGCCAAGCGCACCAATGGCCGCTTTTCTCACAACCTTGTTCGTAATCCCCGCTGTAAGCGGATAGATCGGCTCTACGGTTTGCAAACTCTCACGCTCCTCAGGGGAAACAACATCTGGGTGCACGATCTGAGGATTGCCTTGGTAATATTCAACTTTACCACTCACAACGCGCCGCTCACCCTCAGGTAAAAGTTTCTCAATCCAGCCCTTATTGGCTCGAAAAAAGGTGAGGTTGAGCTCCCCCGTATTATCACTGCATTTAACTCGATAAGGCTGAGACCGCCTTGCATTTGGGAAATGTTTGATAACGCGTACTTCCATTGTCGCCACACGTCCATTCGGCGCTTCGTTGATGTTTGGAGAGAAACGCCGATCAATCACATCTATAGGGAAATGCCAAAGCAAATCCAAAACCTTTTGCCCCCCCAGCAAACGCTCAAATAATGCCGCATTCTTTTCACCAACCCCCGGCAAGGTGGTTAGGCGACGAAATAATGGATCAAGTTCAAAAGGACGGCTCATATTTAGATTTTATGCTTTTCAAATTTTTTTAGCAGGCTATTCTAGCGCATATGAATAAGAATGAAACAATAGAAAATAAACGTAAACGCTTAATCTTCCGTTCCGAGCATCGCGGCACGAAGGAGATGGATCTTGTCATGGGGAGCTTTGCGAAGAAATTTATCCCTAAATTCTCTGAAGAAGAGCTTGCTCTCTATGATGAGTTGCTCAATGAGAGCGATCCAGATCTTTATAACTGGATTACAGGCATTGAAACATTTCCGGCCAATAAGATGAACAGCGTTTATGAGAAATTATTAAGCCATAAATTTGGATGATAATGTAACTTAAGCCTTTGTAAAGACAGCCATATAGCTGTATCCCTTATAGAGGTGCGTCGTTTGCAATATACCTTTACCTTGCGCTTGCAGAGTATTGAGATGCTCCAAAATCTCAGGCTTGTGATAAACGTGAAATTTATCGAGAAACCAGAAAATCAGTTTGCGAAACCATGCTGGCTGACCATCCATAGAACCAAAATCCACGATATGAATTTCACCACCTAAAGGCAGAAGTTCTAATGCATGGTCGATGGATTCTTTCCAAGGAGGAATGATCGATAAGGAGTAGGAAAACACAATTTTATCGAGTGGCTTCTCAAGACCAAATAAGGATTGCGGGTCAAAACTTTGTGCGAAAGCTTGTACAAGCGGTAACTGAATATAAGCTTTTTCGACAGAAGCACGAGCCGTTTTAAGCATCTCGTCTGAAGCATCCAATCCATGGAAATGAGCTTGAGGATAGCGTTTTGCCATTTTAATAAGATTACGCGCTGTGCCGCATCCGACCTCACATATATTCTCACCATCTTGCGCATTAAGCTGGGAAATCAGCATGTCACGTCCAAGAAGATAATATTTGCGACTAAAGTCATAAACATGCCTCGTCCAGCGATACATGTTATCCATTTCGGCTTTAGCTTGCTGCTCGCTATTCATTCCCATGCTCATATTTAAAAGCCTTAAGTGCTAAGCTTCGTTAGCAGGTTTTTGTGTCTTTGATTTTTGCAAGCCAACTTCACCACCATATGTGTAAACATGGAAACCGCCATAAATAGATGAGCGATCCTTCATCACAGCTTTTGGAGACAAGCTTGGGTCATAATGGAATAGGCCAAGTATCTCAGCAGGAACAGCACCAGGAAGAGGGCTATCTTCGCCCGCGGTACGGAAAATGACGCGCGCACCTTGACGTGCTGTTCTAGAGACTTCACGCCAAAGATCAGTGAGCTGAGCGTCATTCATCCAATCTTGCGCATCTAAAAATACATAGCAATCAAGATTATCAGCAGGCTGTGATTGTAAAAAGCCAGTAATTGTCGTGTGGTGAACTTCCACCTTATCGGCATTCGCTTTTAAGCGCTCGTAATTCGCTTCACTTAGATAACGTGGAATAGCTTTTTTATTTTCAATATCATAGCCACGACCAAAAGCTTGCCATGCGAAATAGTTATCTTCGATTGGAAAATCTACAGCAAGGCGGCGTAGGCGTGCCTTTAATACATCGGCCATTTCCGCATCACCTTTTAGGTCATCAAACTGTGAAGGAGGAATGCCTAAGCCGTATAGTGATGGTGGCATAGAGCAGATTTTACGCACGAATGGCTTATCAAAAATAGGGCCTAATGTACGGTCAAAAATTTCGCCTTGCTCTTTTTGTGTTTTAGCGGTGAGGATTTGAGATGGATCTTCACCATAAATTTTAGCTAAGAAATGCACCGCACTTATGAAGCGGCCTAGCAAGCCAAATTGATAAAGGTTCTTTGTGAAATAATTAATACGGCGGCCACGGAAGAGTGTCCACTTTTCCCAATATTTACGTGAGAAACTATCAAGGTGAGGTGCTATATATTTATCGTAATTCTCGATGTTGCGCTTATCATTAGCATGACCAAAGAACAGGAAGAAGCTCTCATAATCAGGTAAATGCTTAATAGCCGCAATTTTTAGACGCGCTAAAGCAACGTGAGCAGGGTTTAGATCGATAGCTTTTACGCGTTCAGGGCTTTCTGTGAGGTAATTCATGATATTACACCCGCCAGAAGCAATCGTCATAATGCGTGTTGTTTTGTCTATTTTAAGGGCTTCGATGTCAACTTCTGGGTCTTCCCAAATTTGTGGGTATACAAAGCCTCGGAATGACAATGTGAATAGGCGCTCTAAGATGCCTTTTTTGCTGGTTGCGCTATGGTCAATAACCGCGCCATCAAGTAAATCTGGATTTGGTTTTTCATCTGGAGTGTTTGAGGCAGTTTTCGTGGCAGGTTCAGCGCTCATATTATTTTATCCTTTTATCTCATTAGGATTGACGTCAGTGCTCAGATATATATATAAAAATTCACCAGCGCACAACTTAAAAACATAGGGTAAAATGCCTACTCAAGAAACGCAGATAGATCAGCAAATGCTTAATAACCAAAGCATTCAGACAATATATAGTGCGCCTGCTGGTCATGATGCTCGCATTTTGATTGAGCAAGCGCGTATGCTTATGTCTCAAGACAAAGTTTTAGTCTTTGTAGCCCTCGATGACACAAGATTAAACGCTGTACGTGAGCTAATTGGCTTTTTTGATCCCAATGTAGAAATGGTCGATTACCCTGCATGGGATTGCCTTCCTTATGACCGCGTCTCCCCTAATAGTGAAATAGTGGCCCGCCGCGTTCATGCGCTAAGCCAGCTTATCATCTGGGAGAAGCAAAGCAAAAGAGCGCCGCGCATTTTGCTCACCACGATTAATGCAATCTCTCAACGTGTAATGCCTAAAAGCGCACTAGAAAATGCGAGTTTTATTGCCCAAAAAGGTAGTCGGGTTGATGTTGATGCGATGCAAGTCTTCTTAGCAGAAAATGGCTATAGCCGTACCGATACAGTGCGTGAAGCCGGGGAGTATAGTATTCGCGGTGGTATTATTGATCTCTTTCCTGCAGGCTATGAAGAGCCTATTCGCCTAGATTTATTTGGCGATGAGATTGAAACGATTAAAAGCTTTGATCCAATGAGCCAGCGTACACATGCAAATATTGATGATTTTGCATTACAGCCTGTGACAGAATTTTTCTTAAATGAGCAAAGCATTGATCGTTTTAGAAGCTCTTATCGAGCGGCTTTTGGTGTTGTGATGGGTGTTGATCCTCTATATGAGGCTGTGTCTGAAGGGTGCCGCTATAATGGGATGGAGCATTGGCTTCCACTCTTTTATGAGCATATGGATACGCTCTTTGATTATGCACCACATTGCGGCGTTGTTTTTGACCATCATGCACAACAATCATATGATGAGCATCTCGCGCAGGTGCAAGATTTTTACGCCGCGCGAAAGACTTTGGAAGCTTCTAACAAGAAGGCTAAGTCCAAAGATGTGTCATTAAGTGGTGCGACATATCACCCGTTAGAGCCATCAAAACTCTATATAGAGCAGGGTGAGTGGAAAAGCTTAACGCAAGACGCAAAGATATTATCACCTTTTGCAGCGCCCGGTGAAGATGAGCCAAGCGTTAAAAAGGCGCGTGATTTTGCGGATATCAGAAGTCTTCCCGATGGCGATCTCATGGGAGAGCTGCGCAAGCACATTATAGAACTTCAAAAACACTCCCAGCGAAAAATCCTCATCAGTTGTTATAGTGAAGGGTCCAAGCAACGCATTGAAGCGATGATGAAAGCCGCTGGCATGAATGCATTGCGCGAGATTGAGGGGGCAAAAGAACTTAAGAAGCTGGGCGCTACTGAGGTAGGTTTATCTATATTATCTCTCGAGCATGGATTTGTGGCGCCTGATTTAGCAGTGCTGAGTGAACAAGATATCCTCGGTGATCGCTTAGCCCGTAAAAGTAAAAAGCGTAAAAAAGCAGATAACTTCCTCAATGAGGTTTCAAGTCTAAATGAAGGGGATCTTGTTACGCACATCGATCACGGGATTGGGAAATTCCTTGCGCTCGAAACGGTGAGTGTTGGAAGAATTCATCATGATTGCTTAAAAATCGAATATCTTGGTGGTGATAAGCTATTCGTGCCTGTCGAGAATATCGAAGTACTTTCACGCTTTGGTGGTGATGAAGGCAGTGTTCAGCTTGATAAGCTGGGCGGGGCTGGTTGGCAAGCACGTAAGGCGAAGGTCAAGAAAGACCTTATGGAGATGGCAGATCATCTTCTTAAAATTGCCGCAGCGCGCCAGCTTAGAAAAACAGAGCCAATCCAAATCTCAAAAGACATTTATGATCAGTTTGCCTCACGTTTTCCTTATGCGGAAACCGAAGATCAGGAACGAGCGATTAATGCCGTGCTTGAGAGCTTATCTGGTGAGTATCCAATGGACCGCCTTGTTTGCGGCGATGTCGGTTTTGGTAAGACTGAAGTCGCATTAAGAGCCGCTTATGTCGCAGCTATGGATGGCCACCAAGTCGCTTTAGTTGTTCCAACAACACTTCTCGCGCGCCAGCACTATAATAATTTCGCAAAGCGTTTGGCCGGTACGGGTATCCGCGTAGATCAACTCTCGCGTATGGTTAGCACAAAACAGTCTAATCTAACACGTGAAGGTTTAAGGGATGGAAGCGTAAATATCGTTATCGGCACACATGCCCTTTTTGCTGAGAGTATTAAATTCGCTCAACTTGGTCTTCTAATCGTAGATGAAGAGCAGCGCTTTGGTGTGAAACAAAAAGAACGCTTAAAAGAGCTGAAAAGTAATGTCCACGTCCTAACATTAACAGCGACGCCAATCCCTAGAACGCTTCAAATGGCGCTCACAGGCGTGAAAGAAATGAGCTTAATCACAACACCGCCAGTAGACCGCTTAGCTGTGCGTACATTTGTGATGCCAGTCGATGGCATGGTTATTCGTGAAGCCCTGATGCGTGAGCATTATCGCGGTGGTCAGTCTTTCTATGTCTGCCCACGTATCAAGGATATGAAAGAGTTAGAGGATATGCTCAAAGAGCTTGTCCCGGAAATTAAAGTCGTGACTGCACATGGGCAGATGAGCCCGACTGAACTAGAAGATCGCATGACCGCTTTTTATGACGGGCAATATGATGTGCTTCTAGCAACTAACATTATTGAAAGTGGCATCGATATTCCAACTGCAAATACAATGATCGTTCATCGCGCTGACATGTTTGGCTTAGCGCAGCTATATCAAATTAGAGGGCGGATCGGTCGCTCGAAAGTGCGTGCTTATGCATATTTAACCTATCCACCAAATCAGGTGCTGAATGAACAAGCGCAAAAGCGTTTAGAGGTCATGGAAACACTTGATACTTTGGGGAGCGGCTTCCAACTAGCATCGCATGATATGGATATTCGCGGAGCAGGGAACTTGCTTGGCGACAAACAATCAGGCCATATCAAAGAGGTTGGGGTTGAGCTTTATCAGCAAATGCTTGAAGAAGCAGTCGCTATGGCGCGCGAAGGCGTGGATATTGATGCGATTGAAATACAAAATAAAGGGTGGAGCCCAACAATCAATATTGGCGCATCTATCTTAATTCCTGAAACTTATGTTGAGGATTTAGGTGTTCGTATGAGCCTCTATCGCCGTTTATCAGAGCTTGAAACGAGTGAGGATATAGACTCTTACGCTGCTGAAATGATTGATCGTTTTGGTGATTTACCGCAAGAATTTGAAAATCTACTTTCTATTGTCGGTATTAAGCATATGTGCAAGCAGGTGCATATATCGACGATCGATGCTGGGCCAAAAGGTGCAGTGATCGGCTTTCATGATGATAGCCCGCCAAACCCAGAAAAGCTAATGGGGTGGATCATGGAGAAACGCGGTACCGTAAAACTGCGCCCTGATCAAAAAATCTCGATCATTCGTCATTGGGAGCGCCCGCAAGAACGTATCGAAGGCGTGCAAAAAATCCTTAAAGAGCTGGTTCAGTTATAAAATTGTGTATATATTCCATATTACTAATGCACTTGGGTGTTTAATATAATATTATCCTTTTTTGACTAAATTCTATTATGTGATGGGTAATATTAAAGACATACAAGCAGGTTTATTAAGAGAGCTACAGCAATCGCCAACAAAAAAACGCGTAGCTGTTATGGCGCCAGTATGTGATAAGGGATACTCAACCCTTCATGAACGTTGGATTGGCTCATTTTCGAATACGGATATTGAAGCTATTGAGCTGCCAGTTGGTACGCCATATTTTGAGAATATACTAGAATTTGTAGATGGTGTTTTGATGCCTGGTGGGGATAGTAATATTCACCCAAGTCGTTATGCCGACAAATACAAACGTGAAGAATATCCTGGAGATACTTATGATCTTGAGCGTGATGAATATGCATTTAAAATAATTCAGCGTGCATATGATAAAGATATACCTATTCTAGGTGTTTGCCGTGGTATGCAAGAGATGATTGTGGCTATGGGCGGTGCATTAGAACATTTAAAAACTGAAGAAATTAATCATGCTGAAGGGTATGATGCGGACGTTATTAATGGCTCTCGTTGTCTCAAGGGGATGGATAAACATGTTCATCATATAGCCCTTATGGAAGGTGGGGTTCTAAGTGAATTATTTACAGGCAAATCTCAACTTACTGTGAACTCAGTTCATAAAGAAGGAATAACCAGAGCTATATGGGAAGTGCCGGAAATGAAAGCCATGCGTGAAAAACTGAAAATAACGGCGATGGCACCTGATGGGGTTATAGAAGGTATATCAGCAAAAGGTAAATCATGTTTTATGGGCTTGCAGGCTCATTTTGAGCTTGAGGGGCCATTACACGACACTGTTTACGATTTTTTCTTCAAAAAAATAGCTGAATATAATGAACAACGTATAGAGGCAGCCATGAGGGGAGGCACTCCTAGTCTAAATCCTGAATTTGCCCGCTAGCCGATAAAGCTTGGTCATTACGCAAAAATATGTCATCCTAAATATATAAGTGAAGGAAAAAATATATGTCACTTGAATATGTGGAAGCACGAATAAAAGAAGCTCTTAGTCTCGCGCATGGAAATAGATCAAAAGCGCGCCAGCAAATTATCGCGTGGGCTCATGAAGATTCAAAACTTCTTCTTGGTCTAACAAAACCGCATCTCAATGGGGTCGTTGCCTATAATATTGAGCGCGTAGATTCTGGACGCGCCGAAGCCGCGAAAGCATCACCGCCACCTGTTCAGGCTGAACCACTTGCGCCGCCTATGAAAGCGCCTGTGCAGCAAAGCCAACAAGCGCAACAAAAAGCAGCGCCACCAACTTCATCTTTACCTTCACAAGCTGCAAAGCCTGCTAAGAAAAAGGAAGAGCAATTTGGCTTGGAAATTCTAAAAGCCATAGCTGGTGAAAGACAAACAATATTTGGATTAGAAGATCCCGGAGCACCACGCTCTAGACAAGGTGTATCTCAAAAGCATATTGATGCGATTAATGCGATCACCGGACGCAATAAACGCCCTCCACAGTAAAATAAGGTTCACACGTGACGATATCTCCTGAAATGCTATTCAATCAGGATGCACTTGATGCGTTTGTGTCGGCGCATGGTTATACTCACATTACGCCTCTTGGCAAGGATAGCTCAATTCGTCGCTATTACCGCGCTCAGAAAAACGAAAAAAGCGCAATTGTGATGGAAAGCGTGCCTGATAACTCACCGCATATGACGCGAGGGCATAAGCTCAGTGATTACTTACGCCTCTCAGCGTGGCTTAACGATAATGGCTTAAAAGCGCCTGAGATTTATGCGGCGGATGAAAAAGCTGGCTATTTAATTTTGGAAGATTTTGGTGATTTATCCTTCAAAAAAGCTTTAGAGCAGGGCGCAAATGCGCATGAATTATATAAGCTTGCGGCGGAAGTGCTGAAAAAGCTGCGCGCTATAGACCCGCCAGCGAATTTGCCTGAATATTACGACAGCCATGTCCATGCTAATCATCGCTTTATACTGGATTATTATGCGCAAAAGCCTGAGTATGTAGAGGAATATCTTCAAGTTTGGAAAGATATTAGGCGTGATGTGCCGTGCCCTGAGAAATGTTTCCAGCATATTGATTTTCATGTTGAGAATTTGATGTTTTTGCCAGATGAAAAAGGGCTTAAACAATGTGGGATATTAGATTTTCAAGGCGCAATGCTCGGGCCAGTTCCATATGATCTGGCAAATCTCTTAGAAGATGCGCGTTACACGATAGAAAAAGATATACGCGCTGATATTCTTGCGCCCTATGACGAGCAATTTAAAGCGCAATACCGTATTCTCGCGACGCAGTTTCATTGCCGCTGTATTGGGCAATTCATCAAAATAGCTAATGAAACAGGTAATAAAACATATCTCGCTCATATCCCTAGGCTTGAGGGCTATATCCTTGAGGCTTTGGAAGAACCGATTTTAGAGCCGTTAAAAGCGTTTTTCGCAAGGATAGGGGTTGATTTTTCTTCGGCAAAAGCATTCTAATGCCAATGTCGAGTATTGAATAAATAAAAGGAAAAATACCATGTCTATTGTTGCTGATCGTTTAAGCCGCATCAAACCGTCTCCTACTATTGCTGTAACAACTAAAGCTAAAGAGCTAAAAGCTGCTGGACGCGATGTTATCGGCCTTGGTGCAGGTGAGCCAGACTTTGATACGCCAGACTTTGTTAAAGAAGCTGCTATTCAAGCAATTAAAGATGGTCAAACGAAATACACAGCCGTAGACGGTACACCAGAGCTTAAAGATGCAATCATCGCTAAATTCAAACGCGATAACAGCCTAAGCTATGAGCGTGAGCAAATCTCTGTTGGGACTGGCGGTAAACAAGTGCTTTATAATGCGCTTATGGCGACAGTTAATCCAGGTGATGAAGTGATTATCCCTGCGCCATTTTGGGTATCTTACCCTGATATGGTTTTATTAGCAGAAGGTACACCTGTGACTGTGCCTTGTAGTGCTGAAAACCAATTCAAATTGACAGCTGCGGATTTAGATGCAGCGATCACGCCTAAAACAAAATGGCTGATCTTTAACTCACCATCTAATCCAACTGGCGGTGCGTATTCTCATGATGAATTGAAAGCGCTCACCGATGTGTTGATGAAGCATCCTCATGTGTATGTGATGAGCGATGATATGTATGAGCATCTTGTTTATGATGGCTTTAAGTTCGCAACGCCTGCAGAAGTAGAGCCTAAGCTTTATGATCGCACATTAACGATTAACGGCGTATCGAAATCATATGCAATGACAGGCTGGCGTATTGGCTATGCAGGTGGTCCAAAAGAAATCATTAAGGCAATGGCGAAAGTGCAAAGCCAATCAACATCTAACCCATCATCAGTTTCACAGGCAGCAGCGGTTGAAGCGCTTAATGGTGATCAATCATTTCTTGCGCCACGTAATGACGCTTTTGTGGAGCGTCGTAACTTGGTCGTTGATATGCTTAATGAGGCAGATGGTATTGAGTGTATCAAGCCAGAAGGTGCATTTTATGTATACCCATCTTGCAAGGGGTGTATTGGTAAGACAAC
>MDSZ01209818.1_pt1 | contig 25683 bp, 17 predicted proteins | sample 811201 | NCBI WGS metagenome assembly MDSZ01 (sample SAMN05326647, study PRJNA326480) | marine metagenome | isolation source: seawater | place: Indian Ocean: North | collected 2010
GCCGTTGGTGATATCGATCAGGATGGTGCAATTGATGCCATAACGTGCGGGAAAGAGGCAAATGGAGTAGCGGCCTGGTATCACAATGACGGGAGTGGTCATTTTAAGAAAAAGGTCATTGGAAGGAACCAGGGGAGTTACGACACACGGTTAAAGGACCTGGATGGTGATGGGGACCTCGACGTATTAATTGCTGGCCATGCAAGTAATAATATCGTCTGGTTTGAAAATCCGTTACAGTAGTGTGTCGTTAGGTGTGTGCGTTGTTTCTCAGTCTTCTCGGATAAAGGTTTTTAAATAAGTATCATGCAAAACATTCGACGTACCAATGTGGTTGGACTACTTTTTGTCGTTTCTATTATTGCTAGCAAGATGCTTTTTGCGGCAGAGGCTGTATCGTCTCACCCAAATATCGTTCTCATCGTGACCGATGATATGGGGTATGCGGACATGCGTTGCCAAGGGGGTGGCTTTGATACACCAAATCTTGATCAAATGGCGGCTGAGGGCACTCGTTTTACAGACTTTTATGTTGCTCAGCCTGTATGCACGGCCAGTCGTGCGGCGTTCTTGAGTGGCTGCTATCCAAATCGTGTGAGTTTACAGGGAGCCCTCAACCACACGAGCAAAAACGGCATTCATCCAGATGAATGGCTCCTCCCGGAGATGCTACAGGCGCGCGGATACGCTACGTCAGGTATGGGAAAATGGCACTTGGGTACCGTTCAGGAATTTGGTCCGCTTCGAAATGGATTTGATGAATGGCTTGGGATCCCGTATTCCAACGATAACAGTAAGTATCACCCCGTGCTTGGTGACGTGATGCCCCCTCTCCCTTTTTACGATGGTGAAAAGGTGATTGAATTCGACGCCGATCAAAGCCTTTTTACCCGTCGCTTCACTGAGCGGGCAGTGTCATTTATTGAAAGAAACAAGGAGAACCCATTTTTTCTGTATATGCCACATGTGATGCCTCATGTTCCAATTTTTGCATCTGATGAGTTTGAAGGGAAATCAGGATCAGGCCTGTACGCAGACGTGATTCAGGAACTTGATTGGTCCGTAGGTGAGGTGTTGACAACACTCAAACGACTCAAGTTGGATACCAATACCCTTATCATCTTTTTTTCAGACAATGGTGCATGGTTGAGTTACGGAGAGCATGCGGGCTCGAACACACCTCTCCGAGAAGGGAAGCTAACGACCTTTGAGGGTGGTGTTCGGGTGCCTTGTGTCATGCGATGGCCTCGTCACGTTCCAGCGGGTCGTGTCTGTGCTGAACCGGTTATGAGTATTGATCTTCTGCCAACCATTGCAGAACTGACTGGTGGGAAAATGCCATCCCGACCGATTGATGGAAAGAGCATCACGCCACTGCTTCTTGGAGAGAAGGGTGCTCAGACGCCTCACGAAGCGTTGTTCTTTTTTGCTGGCACCGAATTGCAAGCAGTACGAAGTGGTCCGTGGAAACTGCATTTTGCCCATCCATATATCACGACTCGTGCTGAGCCTGGAAGAGGAGGCAAGCCATCGGGTTGGGGGACATATGAATCACAATCAATTACGCAAAGTGGTATTGAAGGTATCGCAAGCAGACACGGTGGAAAAGTGGTATCGATTGAGCAATCACTTTTTAATCTGCATGACGATCCAGGTGAGCAGAGAAATGTTGCTGCTGATCATCCAGAGGAGGTTCATCGCCTGATGACCATGGCCGATACCATTCGTTCAGAGCTTGGGGATTCGCTCTCGGGGAGGCAAGGCAGTGCTGTTCGAACCGCTGGCATGGTGCCCTAATTAGGTTGTTTCTTTTTGTGCAAGCTTTCTGAGTAATCGTAGATTACGTTTATCGTTGTTTGGGTTTGGTTTGCCATCCGCATCCTCTTTTGGTGTCTCAAGTATCATCGGGATAGTTCTGAGTTTGGGATGACGGACGATAAGTTTGAAGGCATCTTGTCCAATTTTTCCTTTGCCGATTGCTTCGTGACGGTCCACGCGGGACCCCTGCTCTCGCTTGGAATCATTCGCATGAATCAGTACGAGGCGATTGAGTCCAATGAGACGATCAAATTCTCGAATTGTTGCATCCAGAGATTTTTTTGGACTGAGTGGATAGCCAGCAGCAAAAACATGACACGTATCAAGGCAGACACCAATGCGATTGTGAAACTCCCCTTTTGAATCAATGCGTGTGAGCATGTGCCCGATTTCTTCAAATGTTGCACCAAGGCAACTTCCTTGGCCAGCAGTTGTTTCAATGAGAATGCCAGATGAAAGCTTTTTTGTTCGAGAAAGTGATTGAGCTATTCCATCAGCTGCCCTCATGACAGCCCGAGCAATGGTCTGTTTGCCAGCAGCACCTGGGTGAGCGACCACCCAGGGGATCCCAAGGGTATCAGCGCGTTGGAGTTCTGTGATGAGTCCATCGATTGATTTTTTTCTTAAAACTGGATCAGCAGATGCTGGGTTTATCAAATAGGAGTTATGTGCAACGACCAACTTCAGTCCTGAAACTTGTACGGCCTCACGAAACGCGTTTGCATCATCGCACGAAATGGGTTTGACCTTCCATTGGTTCACATTGCGAGTGAATATCTGAAGACAATCACAGCCAGTGTCCAATGCTCGATCAACCGCTTTCGAAAAACCGCCACTGATTGACTGATGGGCCCCAAAAGAGGGGCAACGAGAATGACCCATGCACAGACCTTTCCTAGCGTTTTTGACTCACACAAAACTTGCCATACACTGTAATAGGAGTCTGAAGTTTGTTGAACAGCAACGATTTCACTTCATCACTATATGAGTTGACCATGACAGATGCGATCTACATTGTCGGTACATTTCTTGCATCAGTCCTCGCTGGAGTTGCAATTTTTATTGCTATGCGCCCTTTACGGCTAGCGAGGCAAGCAGAAAAACTCGCCCGTGCTCAAAGAGACTTTCATCGCCAGCGAGAACAACTCGAGGCAAAGTTTTTCGATCATGTTTCTTCTTCTGGCAAACCGCGAGGCTTGCGTTGGAAAGATGTTGATTTTGATGATGACGTGATTTACGCCAGAGATCGTCAAAATGGGCAGCTTAAGGCACTGGTGGCAATCGAAGTAAGTTTTGAGGCCATTGATGGTGGTGGGATGGAAGAGGTTGAAGCCGTTTCAAATGTTCGATCGGCAACGGCAGAGTTTCTCCATGACTCAACGCGTTGGTATACGCAGGGACGTGTGTACTTTAACCTGGCGCCCAATGCAGCTGTAAAGTATCTCTCCAATGACTTGGAGATGGTTGCCGAAGAACACGCCCGCGTGTAAAAGTGCGGAGTTTGGTCAATTGCTGCTGCGAGAATTGTCATGAACACCGGTTCATCTTCACTCTCAGCCGATGAGTGAGTGTGAAAACGTTCATATCAGATCTGTCTATCGTTTGTTTTGTCGTTGTTGCGTGCCTTTCATGCGACTGTTTCGCAGTAGCGGATGATGGTCAATCATGTCGTGCGATTAGACTGCCTCCAGCTCCTATCGAATCGTATCTCGTTGAATCGCAAACATATCTTCGTCATGCAAAAGAATACACTCATGCGGCACATGATCTTGCAAAAAATGATGACTGCCATGCCACCGATGCTTACTACTTAGCATGTGAAGCAGCATGGAATGCCATTTGGTCCTGTCCTGACTCACCTGAGATTTTGTGTGCAGCTGGGGAACTCTACAATGAGTCTCTTGCGGGGCTTCTCGAGTCCGCTCAGGCTGCCGGTCGTCTTCATCCTGAGGGACTTTGGATAGGGCCAAAGTGGAAGAATATTTGTGTTCCTGTTATTGGAAAATCACTTCCAATACACGATGGTGACATCGAATCGATAGAAGCGTTTTGCCCAAAGGCGGACTCTCGCATCAGATGCCAGCATGTTCGAAATGGCCTAGGTGTTCCTGTTGCAGTGCGCGTGCGACAAGGGCCCGCTGGGACGATCAGCGCCGATTTTGCACCACCGCGTCAGTCCATTGCGGTGACTGCACTCCTCAGGTTTGATATGCCCGGAGGTGAGAATGTCATTCAAAAACTAGCCGGTCCCATCGCCCGTGATCCTGCGCCAGCAGTTCTTGATCTCGCAAATCCGGTACGAATCAATGCGGTGCGTATTGGACCCGTTCGCCCGCATTTAGCGGCTGATCTGACGATGCCACTGCTTGATATGTTGGCGGGTATGCCAAGAGACAGTGTGCTCTCTTATCTTCAGCCATACGGAGATGGAGATACTGAGCCACGCTTAGAGTTTCTACAGCCACATCAACCAGGCCGAATCCCAGTTGTCTTCATCCATGGACTCGCCAGTGATGAGGGAACGTGGTTCGACATGATCAATGAGTTACGGACATGGCCGACATTTCACACGAAGTATGAACCATGGGTGTTTCATTACCCCACTGGTGGTGCTTTTATGACATCGGCTTTGATACTGCGACAAGAGTTGCGAGCGGCTGTATGCCGACTTGATCCTGAGGGAAAAGATCCTGCTCTACAAAATGTTGTTCTTGTCGGCCACAGCATGGGTGGTCTTCACGCGAAACTTCAAGTTGTTCATTCAGGGGCAGAAATCTGGGACGCTATAGCCCGCTTGCCATTTGATCAGTTTGTGATTCCAGAAGACTATAGGGAATTCGTACATGATGCGTTCTTCTTTGAGCCTTCATCTTTCATCAAACGCGTCGTATTTATTGCGACACCACATGATGGCTCTGGCCTGGCATCACGAGGTATTGGGCGTTTTGCTTCAATTACGGTGAAACAACCCCCGGGGCCGAAGCAGGTTCACGATGAGGTCGCGCTTCTCAATCCTGGTGCACTCTGGCCGTATTATGAAAAGCGATTACCAACAACAGTTGATGTCCTGGAACCTACCGCTCCCATTCTTCGGGCAGTACGACGCCTGCCTATTCCTTGTTGGGTAACAACACACAGTATTATCGGGAAATCACATCATTCATTCCTTTCAGGACCTGATGACTGTGTTGTTCCTGTCTCCAGTGCTCAAATTGAGGGGACGTGTAGTGAGCTTATTGTTGAAGCCAAGCACACAAAAGTTCACCATCATCCGGATTCTATTTCGGAAATGAAACGAATTCTCTCGCTCCATCTTCACGAAACCGAAATGACATCGGTACACTAATAAGGATGGTACATCGCCGTGATTTTATAGCTGGAAGTGGGGCTGCATTTGGTACAGCCCTCTTGTGTCCTGAAGCCGTTCTCGAAGCTGAAGAGCTTGGTCGAGCTCGGACCGTTTCAGTATTTCATACAACAGACCTTCACGGTCACATTGAGCCGACACGTACGTATGAAGGTCTTGATGATGTTGGTGGGCTTGCTCGTTGTATGAGTTGTATTCGTGAATGGCGACGCATGTCCCCTTATTCTCTCACTGTTGATGTTGGTGATCTTGTTCAGGGCACTGCTGTGAGTGCCTGGAGTGATGGTCAGTTGATGATGAAGTTGCTTAATCGAAGTGGTTATGATGCGTGGACACTTGGAAATCATGACTTTGATTGGGGGCTGGAATCACTCGAAAACATTCTTCAGCTCTCTCAACCCCCTGTTCTCACAGCGAATCTTGATCGGAGCAGTCTTCCTGTGGGGTCGCTTGAAGGCGCATGGAAAAATGTCAGTCCATGGGCCATTCGTGAGGTTGGGGGATTTCGCATTGGTCTTATCGGTCTCATTACACCTGGCCTGCAGTCATGGTTGCCGCCAGAGGTGTTGGGCGGTGTTTTGCCAACTGATCCGGTAGGAGCGATCTCTGCAGCTCTTCAAGAACTGAAGAATGAAAAGCCTGATGCCATTGTCGTTATGGGGCATATGGGTTGGCGGTATGAAGATGATTATGCGAATCCTGTCCGAGCAGTCCTCAAGGATGCAAACGATGTTGATGTCTATCTTGCGGGACATTCTCATCAAAATAGGCCGGCATGGATGTCTGAAGGAACGCTGTGTTCACAAGCGAGTTATTACGGAATTCATTGCGGCAGAGTCGATCTTACATTTGATCTTTCAACGAGGAAGCTTGTTGATCGTCGTGTTTTTACGCTTTTGATGGACGATCGTTTTGAGCTCGATCCGCTCGTCATGCAGATGGCGCGGCCTGATCTTGCAGCATCATCAGCAGAGCTAGCTCGGCGAGTTGCGAAAAATAAACGCCCGTTATCAGGAGTTGGTCGTAACTCAGCATTAGGGCAACTGTTGTGTGAAAGTTTTGCAACGGTACTTGCGAAGCAAGGGCATGTAGTAGATGGAGTCTTTCATGGAACGTTTCTGAGTGGAACACTTGAAGCGGGTGACATTACAGTGTCTGATTGCTGGAAGATAATTCCCTACGAGAACCTCCTTGTGACGGCTCATCTTACCGTGCAAGAACTCCTTGGTATTCTGAGTGAAGATTCAAATGATAAACGTTCGGATCGCACGCTCTGGCCTTTTGAAGTGAAGCGAAATGATCAGCAACAGCCGGTTGCAATCTACCTGAAGGGAGAACCTCTTGCGGCCGATCGAAGATTTGTGATCGCGTTTAATAGTTACGATTCTCAGTCGGGAGGGAAGAAACTGCCGTTTCTTCACCGTGTTTTGAATCAACCTGATTCACAACGGCTGGTGACCGATATCGATACTCGCACCGCCCTTATTCAAGCACTCCTTGAACGTGGCGAAATTGGATAGGCCACACGTGTTTGGGCAGGATTCTGTACCGAGCACACTTAAAGGAAAAGGACCCGTGGTTGGGGAAACCACGGGTCCGGTAGCGGCTATCGAGGTGTGGGTCTTTGGGGGGGAACAGCCGCCGAAAAGAATCAAACGTATTTTGGGGAAGAAATTCCTTCCTGATAGAAACATACCCGCCAACTAGGTGTCTGTCGAATCCGATTTTTGTTTTTTCTGTTCAGGTCCGTTTCTCACGCCTGTTTTGACTTTTTGGTGCCTTTTTCGATACGTGAGGGGTCATTTTTCGAGTCAGCAGAGCGTGAACCTCATTGTCAAATCCCTACAGAACGTCAGCCTTTAAGAAAACCAATGAGCGCGGTACGCTACCGAAGCCGACTCATTAAGGTGTCCGCTGTGCATTTATCTCTTTTCCAGTCAGTCGAAGGTTGTATTCATGCCCGTTCTCATTGACCCATTTTCTGCCCGCTCTACGTTTGACACAGGCAGCGGCAAGGCCATCGTCCACCGGATCCGCTCGCTTGATGATGCGAATATTACGAACACTTCCCGACTCCCGTACTCGTTGAGAACGATTCTAGAAGCCCTGCTACGAACCTGTGATGGATACGAGGTGACGGAAAATGATATCCGAGCTCTCGCAACATGGAATGCGAAGGAACCAGCAAAGGCAGAGATTCCTTTCAAGCCAGCTCGCGTTGTTCTTCAGGACTTCACTGGGGTTCCTTGCGTTGTTGATCTTGCTGCGATGCGAGGAGCAATGAAACGACTCGGTGGTGACCCAAGTAAAATAAATCCTCTTGTTCCAGTAGATCTTGTGATTGACCACTCAGTTCAGGTTGATTTTTTTGGGGCCGCAGATTCACTTGAAAAAAATGTGGATATCGAGTTTTCTCGCAACGCCGAACGGTATGCATTTCTACGTTGGGGGCAGCAGGCATTTCAGAATTTTCGGGTTGTCCCTCCAGCCATTGGGATCGTTCATCAAGTCAATCTTGAATTTTTGGCAGGTTGTGTCTTTTTGAGAAAACAGAGTGATTCTGAAAAGGGTGGGGATAACCGTTTGCCTGTGGCTGTTCCGGATACACTCGTCGGTACTGATAGCCATACCACAATGATCAATGGTCTTGGGGTAGTTGGCTGGGGTGTTGGTGGCATTGAGGCCGAAGCGGTGATGCTGGGGCAGGCGCTGTCGTTGCTCATGCCAGAAGTTGTAGGTTTTGAATTGACTGGCACGTTACCTGCTGGGGCGACGGCAACAGACCTCGTGCTCACGGTTACTGAAGCACTTCGAAAAGAGGGTGTTGTTGGTAAGTTTGTGGAATTTTTTGGTGAAGGCCTTGCTGGTATGTCGTTGGCAGATCGGGCGACCATTGCCAACATGGCTCCCGAATATGGTGCCACCATGGGTTTCTTCCCAGTCGATGATGAGACGCTTGCCTATCTCCGACTGACGGGGCGCTCAGATGATCATGTGTCATTGGTGGAGCGATACATGAAAGAGCAGGGGCTTTTTCGAACGAATGAAGCTCCTGTGCCAGAATACACAAAACGTCTTTCTCTAGATCTAGGGTCTGTTGTTCCCAGTTTGGCAGGTCCAAAGCGGCCGCAGGATCGCGTACCGCTGTCGTCAATCAAGGAAACCTTCGGCCAGGCATTACAGGCGCCGGCAAATCAACGTGGATTTGCCCTTGAAGGAAAGGCGATGCAAGCTCAAGGAACTGTTGATTTTGGAGCTGGAACGTCATCGACCATTCATCACGGCTCTGTTGTGATTGCTGCGATTACCAGTTGTACAAATACAAGTAATCCAAGTGTCATGGTTGCAGCAGGATTAGTGGCCCGAAAGGCTGTTGAGAAGGGGCTCACCGTGAAGCCATGGGTGAAGACAAGCCTTGCCCCCGGGTCCCGCGTTGTGACCGATTACCTTCTTAAATCTGGGCTGAATAAAGACCTGGATGCACTAGGTTTTGAAACTGTTGGATATGGGTGTACGACCTGCATTGGTAATTCAGGACCATTGCCTGCCCCTGTTGCGAAGGCCGTCACGGATGGTGATTTGGTTGCATCAGCTGTTCTTTCTGGGAATCGCAACTTTGAGGGGAGAGTGAATCCTCTCGTCAAGGCAAATTGGTTGGCCAGTCCACCGCTGGTTGTTGCGTATGCCTTAGCGGGCACGATTGACCGTGATCTTGATAGAGAGGCGATCGGAAAAGGGGCAAATGGGGAGGATGTATTCCTCAAGGATATCTGGCCAAGTGCCGAGGAAGTGCAGCAAACGGTCTCAGAGAGTGTTTCTCCAGAGCAGTTTCAGAGCCGTTATGGAAATGTCTGGACATCTAATGATCGATGGAATGCGGTGCCAACAAGCGACGGTGAACTGTATAGCTGGGATGAGGCAAGTACCTACATTCAGCAGCCACCGTTTCTTGCTGATCTGACGATTGACGCAAAGCCACCTGTGAGTGTTCGGGGGGCTCGAGTACTCCTTGCGTTGGGTGATAGTGTGACCACAGATCATATTTCACCAGCTGGCAGCATTGCACAGAGTAGTCCAGCAGGGCAGTATCTTGTCGATCATGGGGTAAACCCATCTGACTTCAATAGCTATGGTGCTCGTCGCGGGAACGATCGAGTCATGACTCGTGGGACGTTTGCCAATATTCGAATTAGAAATCTTCTTGCACCTGGGACGGAAGGTGGCGTGACACGGTTCCTGCCTGGTGACCAGATCATGCCCGTCTATGATGCGGCGATGAAATACAAGGATGCTGGCACGTCATTGGTCGTGATCGCTGGAGCAGAGTACGGTACAGGAAGTTCTCGTGATTGGGCTGCAAAAGGAACGATGCTCCTTGGGATTCGAGCTGTTCTTGCTGCAAGTTTTGAACGTATCCATCGATCTAATTTAGTGGGCATGGGCGTGTTGCCTCTGGTCCTTCCTGAGTCTTGGCAGAAGCTTGGGCTCACAGGAGAAGAGGTGTTTGATATCCCGTTTGAGGATCTTTCTCCTCGTGCAACAGTGACCGTCAAAGCTACACGACCTGACGGTTCTGTTCTCGATATCCCATGTGTGGTGAGGATCGATACCCCGGTAGAACTTGATCAGTTTCGATCTGGTGGCATCCTGCCCTATGTGCTTCGCAAGTTGCTTGCAGGATGAGTTTCACTTGGGTTGCTGAGTGATTGATGTGCCAATCCTGTCATGCCCATTTCAAATCTTTGCCGGATCTCGTCAGCGACAACCACGATTGCAGGTAAAAGAATAAGTTCAGCAATGGTTGCAGCAAATACAGCAACGCACGCAAGGCGACCAAATCCTGCAAGTAGGGGAATGCTGCTTACTGTCACAGCTGCAAATCCTACACAGAGTACAACGCCACCAATGACAACCGCATTACCAGTTTCAACAATTGCCCGTTGTAAGGCTGTCTTCATTGAAAGTCCATCTCTCTGGTTTCTTTTGAGTGCTGACAAAATATGAACCGTATCATCAACAGCAAGCCCCAGGCAGACGTTGAAGACGATGACTGTTGCCGGATCGAGTGATTTATTCGAGAGCACAACGACAGTCGCAATAACTGAAAGAGGAAATACATTTGGTAGCATGCTGACCGTTCCAGTAACGAGAGAGCGAAACGCAAGGGCCATAATGCCGCCGATGACGACCACCTCAAGAAACAGGCTCGCACCAAGGTCACGGACGAGTTGACGAATATTTCTTGCCGAGACAACGGACATGCCTGCCAGATTAAACTGCCATCCCGGATGTTCTGAAGAGAGTCTCGAGAGCTCAGTTTCAATGCGACTGTAGGCACTCTCAAGTGCTCGTGATCCAAGATCTTCGACACGTGCACGTACAATAGCAGTTTGGTTTTCGGGGTCAACAATGTCATTGACCGAAGTTGCCTTAATTCGTCGACGTGCGCGTGGCGGCAATGAACCGGCAATGGTTGCATAGGAAATGGCTCGGTCGATATTCCCAGCTTCTGCGAGAACAGCATGCACCTCGTCAAGAGCGTTCACAAGTTCTTGGTCTTTCCAAGATGCCGTGTCTGGCCAACGCACAACAACGTCCACTCCCATTGCCCCACCAAACTCAGCATCGACCTGTGCGAGAGCCTGGGAGGCGCTGGCGTGTCGAGGCAGGGCATCAATAACGCGATTGTCGGCGTCAACGTTGGCTCCGATCATTCCAAAGATCACTGTCGCGACTATTCCTGCTAGGGCAATTGGGCGAGCATGACGTACTGAAAACGAGGTAAGCGTCATGGCTAGTCGACTGGCCAGACGTGATGATTGACCGAGTCGAAGTCCTTCAAAAAAACGAGTTGAGGCAATGAGTGGTGTTAGCAGTGAGACCGCAGCAAAACTCGCGATTGCTCCGGCGGCGGCGGCAAGACCAAAATTTCGAACCGCTTCAATACGTGCTGCAGCAAGAGACAGGAAGCCGACGGCGGTCACAAGACTCGTTATCCCGCAGGCAGTACCGACCTTCATCAGAGCATTCGAAGAAGCATCACATGGAGACAATCCCCGTCGAATACTTCGGCGCATATCTTCAATGAAGTGGATGGAATCACAGGTTCCCACAACAAGAGCGAGTGATGGTACAACGCAGGTGAGGATGTTGATTGGCATTCCCGTGAGGCCAAGAATGCCCATTGCCCAAACAGCCCCAATGAACGGTGGTACGCATGCTACAACAGTGGAACGAAGACTTCTCGCAACCGTGGCCGACAGTACAACAGCAAGTGATAGCCCAAGTGAATTGAAAATCAGCATGTCACGTCGAAGTGCCTGGGCCGCTTGCTGACGAAGAACAGGAAGCCCGGTCAACTGGAGGCTCAGTTGAGGCTGGGTATTTTGGAAATGACCAAGAATATCTTCAATGTTGGTAATGACGCTAGAAACTGCAGGTGGTGAGTCATAACCGTGAGCCAGTTGGAGCATGATCAGTGATGATGAGGCATCTTCAGTGAGGAGATGGCCACCAATAAGCGGGTGATGCACGGCCCGAGATCGTACCTCGGCAAGCTTTTCCTCTGGTAGTGGGTGGGTTGTCCGTGGAATGACTGGCAGGACAGCGCCTGCGATGCCTTCGCGTCGAATATCGAAAATGGATTTCACATCAAGAACGCCATCAACGGTTGCAAGTTGATCAGTCAGTTTTTGCAGTGAGATCAGTGAGTCGGGATCAAACAGGTCACCCACCTGAACTTTTGCACGAATTATGCAACTGCTGTCTGGTGTGCCAAAACGAGCAGTGATTTCATCAATACGTTGAAAGTCAGCGGCAGCAGCGCCTGCATCTACCGTGTGAAGAAGCGCGCGAACATCATCGTTGAAATGCAGTTTCGATATTCCATAACACGCAACAATGGTACAGGCACAAGCAGCAAGCCCGGCCCATAGTCGCCATGTTATGTCTCTGCCACCGTTGGGTTTACAAGATGGAGTTCGTCGGGATCGACGACCCATCCCCGACAGTTTGCTGCGTTGCACTGACAGACGATTGCGGCGTCGGCTGGCCAGCAATAGTCGATAAGAAGTTCTTCTCCGACGTCGATTGGATGTATTGTTTGAAGCCACAGCCGGTCTTCCTGACTCGGGTCGTCGTCCCAGTAAAAAATTTCGCAGTTTGGATCGCACGAATGGTTTAGGTAACGGAAAGGAGCTACAGGTTCGAGAATTCTACCACTACCCAGTTCCATGCAATATTCAGCGTCTTCAGGATGTTTTTCAAGTACGTGACCTTGAATTTCTCCCACCACAAGATTAGCGGACAGGCGACGTTTTGCGAAAACCCCCTTGCCAATGTGGGTAGATGCAACACGTACGCGACTTGCTAACAGCTTTTTCCCTCGAAGAAGAGGGGGGCGGGGAGATGCTTGAGAGGGCAGATCAGGAAGAGATTTACGTTCAGGAAGGGTGGTCGAACTCATTGAATAGAAATTGAGGTGGGCTTTGGAAGGCGTGAGGTTTTGGTGGGTAATCGAACTCTACCTTTTGATTTCACATTGGTCAAACAGTTTCAGTTGAGAAAAAATTGAATATCAGCAGGAAAGAACGACTCAATGTCTCCTGTGAGGATTGTTTCATGAGGCGGCCATCATGTTCAGAAAGAAGTTGATGCCGGACATGGAGATGTCCCGTTGATTACTTCTTTGGCCAACAGAGTACTCATTGACCAAAGCCGTTGGCTTTCAAGAGAGCATCGTCATGCATAGCTTAGGAGACAGAATCTGGCGGATATGTGCGGCCACGGTAGGAGCGAGCTACAAACACAAAAGCAATGGCTGCGATAAGCATCACCCCAGTAAAAAACCAGTAGTAGTTTGCACCTTGAAGCCAGTCGTCAAGTGGAGGACGGCTAATAAAGGCATTGATCACGGCTGTGAATTCATTGCCTAACGCAATACTTGCAAGATAGAGACTCATGATAATTGATTTGATGCTTTGTGGAGCTTGTGTATAGCTAAATTCAAGGCATGTAATGCTGACCATAACCTCTGCGGCTGTGAGAATAGCGTAGGCAAGAACCTGCCAGCCGATCGAAGGAGTGCCTCCGCTATCGATCCAGGTCTGAATGAGCCCGCTTATGGAAAAGGCTGGAATCATAAGGAACATGCCGATGCCAATTTTTCTCAAGGGTGTCAGGGGAAAAAGTTTGTTCATGGCTGGATAGATGACGTATGAAAAGAGAGGCACAAAAAGAAGAATAAAGAGAGGATTGACAGCCTGAAGTTGGCTCGGCAGCCAGGTCGTCCCCAGCAGTTTCATGTCCATTGATTTTGCCTGCAAAACCCATGCGCTGGCGGTCTGGTCGAACAAACACCAAAAAGCAGCGATGCATACATAAATTGGAATGAGACTGCCAAGGGCTTGGCGTCCGTCTTTACCAAATGCTTCCTTGAGGAAAGCAGCACCTCGTGGCGGCACATGAACAAATGTGTTTCGGCCCAGCCAGAATACAAATGTGGCAAGGGCCATCAGTATTCCTGGGACACCAAAGGCCAGTCCCGGACCTGGGTGAATACCAATGCCAGCAAGCGGTTCAGCGATTCCACCAAACACAGCATGGAAACTTTCTCTGTCCAGCAGGATGGGTGTGAGAAGGGTACTGGCGAGGGCACCAAGATTGATGGCAAGATAGAACCATCCAAACACTCGGCTCAGTAAGTGGCGATTGTTTGCCCCAAACTGGTCGCCAACGTGAGCAGAGACACATGGTTTGATGGCTCCAGTTCCGATAGCGATAAGTGATAGCCCAAGTCCAAGGCCGAAGCGAGTTTCATCGAGTGCTAATGAAAGGTGCCCAAGGCAGTAAATGATTGAAAGCCAGAGAATGGTTCGATATTTCCCAAAAAACCAATCGGCAAGAATCGCCCCAGCCAATGGGAACAAATAGCCAGCCACGACAAACGAGTGCAGATAGAACTTCGCATCAGCGTCTCCCATAACGGCACGGTTGCCACTTCCATCGAGCAGATACTCAGTCATGAATACTGCAAGAATGGCTTTCATTCCATAGAAGGAAAATCGCTCAGCTGCCTCGTTTCCAACAATGTAGGGGATCCCAGAGGGCATCTTGGGAGTTGGTGCAGGGTTTGTTCGGTATGAATTAGTCATTGAAAACGTACCTTGGCATGGCTATTCGGGCGTAGGATGTGGCAGGTCACACTTCAATGTGGACAATAATCCGCCATGACGCCAACAGCAGAATCTCATCAACCTAACAAAAGTGTACTGATCATTACCATTGATCGCTTGCCGGCCTGGATTCTTCCCGCGTGGGGCTCCACCTGGGTTGCAGCGCCAGCTCTTGATGGGTTGGCAGCACGAGGGGTCATCTTCGATAAAGTCCTTACTCCGACGCCGAATCCTCATTCGACTGTTCGTGACCTTTTTGGAGAGGGGCGGGAATCGCTTCTTGAACGGTCTGTTCGTGCCGGATTAAGTGTGTCTATTATTTCTGATCAACCAAGTATCGTGGAAGCAGCAGCTCCTCCTGACCAGGCCCATATCACGATTGTTGAATCCGCATGCTCCGAGCAACGGCCTGTTGATGAATCGTCGACAGGTGTGGCAAACGTATGCGAGGTTGCATCGAAGATCATCGCATCTGATCGTCCGGATGTTGTTTGGGTGAATCTTGGAAGTCTTGGGGACTGCTGGGATGCTCCGAAAGAAGTCGTTGAAGCATACATCGATCCAGACGACCCACCGCCGCCATCAGGATGTCGTGTGCCAAATAGAAAGCTGGAGGCTACAGAAGATCCTGATCTGATTGTGACACTTCGGCATGTGTTTGCTGCACAGATAAGCCTCCTTGATCGATGCCTTGGGGGTATGCTTCAGGAGTTTTACTTTCAGCAACAAGATGCTGAAGCTGTGCTGCTCGTGGCGGGGCTTCGAGGGATGCCGCTCGGACTTCACGGTTGGATCGGTGGATCGGCTGATGAGTCCGAGGAACAGTTGCCGTTTAGTGAAACCATTCATGTGCCGGTTATCGTCGTCGATCCAAAAGAACGGATGGCAGGACAACGGTATAATGGGCTTGTACTCCCTGCGGATATTGGTTTGACCATGAACGATCTTATTGGATGGCAAACTCAGCCTTCCGGATCCCAGCACGCGAGAAGTTTTGGAGGCCTTTTTGCTGATTGGCAGGTATCACCACGGGATCGTGTCATCATTCGAAGTCCATGTGGTGATGCAGTGAGTACACCTGCGTGGCATTGTATTAAGCCACACGAACACGGTGCCCAGTCACAGCACCTGCTCTATGCAAAACCAGACGACTTTTTTGAGCAAAGCGATGTCTCGGATCGATGCAAGGCAGTGGGAGAGGAATTGTGCAGTGTCCTCAGTCTCGGGGAGGGAACAAATGCTCTTTCAGCATGGATGTCACCGCTGACGGCTGCAACACAGACGACACCAGAGTAGTATCAAAGCCCTGCTTTTTTCGATCGAATCGCCCTTTTCACAAGATAGGGAATCTCGCTAGCATCCTGTGCATGTTGTGATGGGTGCAGGCATCTGTTTTCCCACCTGGAACTGAGGGCTGTCGGTCTGGTGGTATATCTTGTTCGACTTGTTTTGCTGTGCTTTGCAGTCGTGGTACACGCACGGCTTTCTATCGTTCTTGCGAATGGTGTGCGCGAGCCGTCCGTGAGTATCCAGATTGAGTGGGGTGACGGGCGTCCGCGAGCCTGGTCAGGCACCATCAGCGTCGTGCAAGAAACAGACACTCGTGCGCCACTTCACTGGCGATTGCTCTGTGAAGATCATGATGCTGCGGTGTCGATTCATGGTGAGAAAAATACGCTCTTTATTCATGACTATCGGCCAAGAGAGCACAATGGCGTTGAGGTACAGATTGCAGATTGGAGACATGCTCGGCTGGCGATCAAGGTGGCAGCTCAAGAAGAGCCACAGGTTGTGACAGAGATCAATATCTCGGTTGCTGAGGTGTTTGCTAATACTGTGCTCCGTCAGCTTGATGGGAACGGTAACAGATTGACGGTATCGCGTTCAGAGGACGCATCACTTCGTATTGTTCATTCTGACTCGAATGAGCCTGCGCATGGTTCAGTCTATCGAGGTGGAGAGACGGTGCGGTTTATGGCCTGGCCCATGCTTCAAGTGCGATCGGGCTCTTCCGCGCCGCGAGAGTTGTTGATGACTGTGCGTGATGTGCTCACTGAAATGGAATTGAGCGTTGAGTCTCGTCTTATTCATGCAGATGATGCGCCTGCAGTGCCGGCTGGAGAGGGGGTTGAAGTGAGGTCATTTCAACCCATTGAGTTTGAGGTGGAGTTGCCCGAGCACGACAGCGTATGTGAGGTAGCCTTTGAGATTGTAGAGAGAAGCGGTTTTGGGTGGTCGCGTCCGGTGGCGACACATTCCATTGATTTGTTCGTTGTTGATGATGAGCCTCTTCGTGAGCCAAGTGAGGCGTGGACGTTGGTTTATGAACTTGATCCGGCGAGTCCGAGGCTGCATGAGCGGCTTCGCCGTCTGTCGAGCACCATGTCGTCTCTGTCGGTGCCGGCGTTGCCTCTTCCGTCCGTGAAGTTGCCGGCACTCCCTTTTCCATCGATGACTCGTCCGAACATCCCGTTGCCAAAAATGCCAAATGTGCCCCTGCCTGCTGTTTCATCGTTGGTGCCACGCGTCAGTGGGTTGCTGAGTCATGGGGACTCAGTTGTCGAGCCACACCCTCAGGGTGCGGTGTTGCGACTGCCTCCAGTGCAGTCGACGGACCAGCCTTCGTGGGAGGGTGTTGTTATTGCGGGTGCCGCTGTAGGGAAGCCTCATCTCGTTGAGATTGAGTATCCGAGGCACCAGGCAGCAACTTTTGGCGTCAGTGTTTTGGAGGTTGGGGCGAGTGGAGGGTCAGTGGAACAGCAGTATGCTGGAGGGTTTGAGGTCGAGCCGCCAGTGGCTTCGGACGAGCCGCAGGATCAGTTAGGGCGGCATACATTTGTTTTTTGGCCCTCAACTGCAAACCCTGTCATCGCACTGATGAATCTTTCTGATCGGAATGCTGCGGTATTTGGAAAGGTCCGGGTCTTTGCTGGTCCGGGTCGCTTGCCAGCAATGCAAGCCGTTTCGCCGACACAGCCCAATGATGCGTCGGATGCTGTTCGTCCGATTCATGGATTTGTTGATTCGCCCGGAAGGATTGCCTATGGCGTGGGTGGTAGGAGTGTCGGGCAGGTGGAGCAGCTTCCTGCTCAGGGAAGTCGAATGCTGCTCGGAGTCCGTCGTTCTTTGGAGTGGCTTGCGGCTCAAGGCGCAGGTGGAGCCATGGTCACGGTCGTTCGTGATGGTGCCGCTGTTTGGCCGTCTGAGCTGACGAAAGATTCGCCGCGTTGGTTTGGGGGTGTGGGTGTGCCGCAGCGCCAAAGGGATGTGCTTGAGCTTCTTTGTCGCTTGTATGAACGAGAAGGCATGCAGTTTGTGCCAGCCCTGTCGTTCAATGCACCCGTGCCGTCACTTGAGGTGTTGTTGGCTCGTGGGAGTCAGCAAGAAGGGAGTCAGGCAGGTATTCTCCTTGTGGGCGAGGACGGGAAGCCTCGTCGTTTGTCGGGCCGTCCTACAGCGTTGCATTACAATATTCTTGATCCTCGTGTCCAGCATGTGGTGGAGTCTTTCGTTGGTGAGGTCATTGACCGCGTTGGTGAATCACCTGCTGTCAAAGGTGTGTCGCTGGTTCTGTCACATGACGGGTGGTTGCATCTTCCTGGTGTGGCCTGGGGGCTCGATGATATTACCTTTGCACGATTTGCAAATGATGTGGGTATTGAGTCTGGGGCTGGAGAAGATCGGTTTTCGCAGCGAGCGGCCTTTGTTCGTGGGCCCGGGAAAGACATGTGGTTGTCGTGGCGTTCGCGTGAGTTGTCATCATTCTATTCCCGTTTGGGAGGGATGGTTTCAGTGAAGGATCATGAAAAGGTGTTGTATGTTGCGCCGACAACACTCTTGTCTCTGGGGGAATTGGCTTCGCGTCTTCGTCCATCACTGGCAGAGAAGCCGAGCTTTGGTGCTGGCTTCTGGCGTGAGATTGGTGTTGATCCGGCATCATTGGCAAATCGTGGCAATATTGTTTTTCTTTCCCCACATGTGCATCGTACGGAAGGGGATCTGGTGGGGCGAGGGATTGATGACCGAGTGAATCGTTCTGTGGCATTGGCAAGGGGGGCTGTGTCTGCGCGTCGACGCGGTGCTGTCGCTGTTGAAATTCCATGTCGTGTCAATATTGGCAATATTGTGCCTCATGGGCCCTTCGGTTCGGCTGCGACTGACGGTGAAGTGTCTGCCTACGCAGTGCGATGTAGCGACCAGGCAACACGTTCGTGGGCAGAATCGTTGGTGGTAGGTGACGCTGAAATAATTTTTGATATGGGGATGATGTTTGCGCAACCATCGTTATCAGGCGTGCTTGCCAGGAGAGCCTTTGCCTCTCTTCCGTACGGTTCGCTTCAGCTTGTTGATCCGCTTCCAGCGCCATTGGTTGTTCGGGCTGGAGAGTCTCCCTTTGGGGCGGTGCTGTTGGTGGCAAATGCCTCAGCTGTGCCAGTACGGGCAGGTCTTCGTTTTGAAAATACGCCGTCGGTGGTGGCCGATGCTGTTGATGGTATTCGAATGAATATCAACGAGGATGGCGGTGTGTCGGTTCCGCTCGAGCCGTGGGGGATTCGCTCGTTGGTTGTTGATCGAGTTACTCAAGTGTCTGGTGCGGAGGTTGCGTTCACTGAAGAGAGTCGTGGCTGGATGCGGGATCGGCTTGAGGTTTTTCGGGAGCAGCAGTCTCTTGTTGAACATCCCCGTGCGTTGTCAGTTTTAGACAATCCAGATTTTGAAGTTCCGTCTTCCTCAGATGGTGTGTTGGGTTGGGAGGTTGTGGATCAGCAGCGGGGTAGCATTGGAATTCAGTCATCTGGTCGTTCAGAAGATGGCAAGGCCGTCCGGTTCTCTTCGCTCAATGGGTTGGCAACGATGAGGAGTAATCCTTTTGCGCCGCCCCGTACCGGAAGAATCAGTGTCTCTGCATGGTTGCGGATGGATCCTGACGAAGTGTCTCAGCCACCGCTTCGGCTTGCAATTGAGGGCCTTGATAAAACGGGTGAATACTATCGGTTTGCACCAATTGGAGGTCTTGAAAACGGACGTCCGTTGAAGCATGCGTGGTCCCAGTTTGTTGTTCAGGTCTATGATCTGCCTCGAGACGGATTGGAGTCGCTTCGAGTGCGTTTTGATTTGATGGGGCCTGGGAAAGTGCTTGTCGATGATATCGAGGTCTATGGTTTGGCGTTCAATGAGTTTGAGCAGGCACGGTTTCGAGAATTGTTGAGTCATGCAGAGAAACGAATCAACTCCGGTGATATTGGGGGGTGTGCACTCGTGCTCAATAGCTTCTGGCCACAATATCTCATGGCCAATCAATCATCAGATGGAGAAGAAGGTGTCGATCAGCCTGGCGGCCAGCCCATTGCTCGTCCGCCTAAAAGGTGGACGTGGAGATGATCAACGCTCTGTCCGCCGTCTTGTCCGCAGTTGACGACAACACGATAGCCGTTGCTGAGTTTGAGTTTGTTCGCAAGTTCATTCGCAACAAGAAATAGATGCCCGATGAGCTCTGTATCAGTCGGTTGTACTGACGCAAGTGATGGTATTTCTTTTTTGGGTATTACCAGAACATGCACAGGAGCTTGTGGAGCAACGTCATGGAATGCAAGGCAGAGCTCATCGTCGTGAATGATTTTGGCAGGTATTTCTTTTCGAATTATTTTAGAAAAGATCGTGTCAGCCATTTGCTTGCTCTACATTCCGGTTCGTTGTTTTTCTGCGGGTTCGCTTTTTTGGTGTCCGTGGCAAGGCCCATTCTCGTGTGAGTGTTTCAAAAACCTCTGGGGTTTCATATCGCACGATTGACTGGCCTTCTGGCATAGGACCGATGAGTGATCGGAATACCGGAGCACCTCGAAGTGCTAAGTCAGTACTGCAATCATCTGTTCCCACTTGAAGATGTGTGCGGAGAATGTCTTCAGATGAATCATAATCATGAATGATCAATTCCCCATCCGTGCCGCGGGTGACTACTCGCCATGTCTGTTTTGGCATGTCTCTAACTCCTGGTGTTAGCAGCCGGCCAGCCACGGCGGTGCTCATCGTCTGCTGGGAACATCGGGCAACTTTACGTTTGGACTACATGCACAATGGTGAGGCCGTTTTCACCGGAATACGTGGCGATTCACGGCATTCTCGGATTTTTCGATAGGAACGGTCCAAGCCGTTCATCACAAGAATATTTGGACATGCAGAAGCCCTATTTGGTTCTTGACAGGCCCAAATTCGGCTTTTAGCCTCGAAATGCCCAGTTCACCGAAAATGGCTATCCTGCCAGTGATTGGGTTGTGTGGCGACTGTTCTGTACCGATTAAATCATCCTTTAGTTTATTTTTGGAGCCTTTATGGGTCATTTGTTTATGACCGGCGCATCCGGCCTCCTGGGGGGTCAATTGCTTGCGCGCTTGCTTCGAGACGGACGGCAGGTTGCCGTTCTTGTCAGACCAACAGCGAAAGCGTCGGCACGCGAGCGTATTCATTCGCTTCTGGCGCAGGAAGAGAAAGAAACCGGCCTCCTGCCTCGTCCGATTGTTATCGAAGGGGACCTAACAAAAGACTTCTGCGGCCTCCGTGATGCTGATAGGGACTGGGTGCAGCAGCATTGTCACTCAGTCCTTCACAATGCTGCATCGCTTGAGTTTGTTGGTGCGGATCGTCAGGGAGAACCCTGGCGAACCAATCTATCAGGCACACGAAATCTTCTGAAACTTACAGAGCAGGCTGGCATCACGGAATTTCACCATGTTTCAACGGCCTATGTCTGTGGGCTGACTCCAGGGCCGATTGCCGAGACATCATCTACGGGTGCTCATGGATTTCGCAATGATTATGAGGCAAGTAAGCATGAGGCTGAAACGCTCATTCGCGAAGCGTCATTTTTGGAACGCCCAACCTTTTATCGGCCCGCTGTGATTGTCGGGCATTCGCAGACCGGTGCAACATCAACCTACCACGGTCTGATGGCAATGCTGCAGCTTATGACCGTGATCGTTCGAAGTCTTCCAGAAGATGAGAATGGTTTTCGGAAAGTTCCACTTCGCCTTGCCATGACAGGCGACGAGCAGCGAAACATGGTCCCTGTTGATTGGGTGGCTGATGTGATGGCTCGGTTACTTGCGATACCTGAGGTCCGGGGTCGCACCATTCATCTTGCACCAAAGCGCCCCATTACGATTCGAGAGATTATTGATTCAACCAGTTCGTACCTCAAATCGTATGGCCTTGAGTTTTGTGGCACGGAAAAGCCTGAGGAGCTCAACGATATTGAGAGCTTTGCGTATGGTGGAAAAGGGCTGTATGAGGCATACGAACAGACCGATCCTACCTTTGATACGACGACCATTGCGGAGTTTGTTCCAGAGTTCCCCTGTCCAATTATCGATGAGCAGATGATTCACCGTTTTCTCAGATACGGAGACGCTGATCGGTGGGGGAAGCGGAGGCGACAGGACGAAAAGGTCTCGGTATGGATTGGTGATCTTCTCGAATCCCTTTCGTCTGAAGAAAGAATTACGCTTGTTCGGGCTGTCGCTGGTGGAACAACAGCGAGTCCGCCGTCGTCTATCGGGCTTCAAGTGCTTGGTCATGGTGGGGGAGCATGGACGATTCGGCGTGAAACGAGTACGTCAGCCGTTCTCGAACAAGGCATTGATCGTGCATTGCAATTGTTTCGAGTCACGAGTGCCGAACTGGTGCGGACGGCACAGGCTATTGGGGTGCTGCCGCACGGGCAGGGCAAACCATCGAAAACTACCGCAGCTGTGTCACCTGATCAGGACCGGGATGCACAATCACTGGCAGCGTCTTGAGTGATTGAGAGGCGCTGACAGGCGTTGGAGGTTTCAGTGCTGAAACGCCAGATTCGCCGGCTGGATTTTCTGAGTCGAAGAAAACGGTTTTTGAAATGTGTAAGAGAAACTCATCATATTCAAGAATGCTACCTTCAACTTCTGGTCTTCCTCTGGTTTGACGGTATGCACACGCAATCTTTTGCTGCGCTATGCGTGGTCCATTTGGTCTGTGGGGTATCTCATCAGTAAAAAGTCTCTTACCTCGAAAAACTATATAGATATTTTTAGGATGCATTACACATGATAAGTGCGAGTCTTGTGCTGTCAGCGGTACTCGTAGGGTTATTGATAGGACAAGGAATCGCCTTGTGTTTATTTGGGCGTCAGTTCTATGTGGCTGCTCCAAGACAAAACCTGTCTGACGGTCATCAAAAAATCACCACTGTTATGCCAGTCCGTGGTGGTGGCCGCCGACTGAGGCAAGCTATCCAAAGTCTTGTGAACCAGACATATTCAAATGCAACACTCTTGATAGTGGTTGATTCTGTTCAGGATCCAGCATTTTCGATCGCGCGTGATACGATTAAGAACTTTCCTGAAGAACGGGTAAGAGTCACAGTCCTGCATGACAGGCGTCCGCATTGTGGAATGGTGTGTAGTAGTCTTCTGCAATCGCTCTCAGAATGTGACGACGACACTGAAATCATCACATTTGCTGCAGCAGACACCGTTTTGCCGTGTGGTTGGCTTGAAGAAATCGAATCTGTCTTGTCTCGCCCTGATGTTGGCGCAACGCTTGGGAATCGATGGTATCGTCCTGGAAACAATGCAGGAAGCCTCGTTCTGTTTCTTTGGAATGCTGGAGCGACGATCCCAATGTGGTTGTATCAGATTCCGTGGGCAGGCGCTCTCGGTCTGCGGTGCCGTGACCTTGAACCCACAGGGCTTTTAGAAATTTGGCAGCGAACCATCGTCGAAGATACACCTGTGATGCTGGCCATGAAAAATCAGAATAAGAAAATGGCATACTCCCCGCAGTTGATCGTTCCTGTTGATGAGGAAATGGATTTAAGGGGCTGTATCGAATTCATTTCCCGACAACTGCTGTGGACGCGTCTGTATCACCCTTGTTGGTGCCATGTTGCTGCAGCTGCTGTTTCTGGTGCTCTTGCTGTCTGGCTTCCATTCCTACTTGGATTGCTTGCTGCCGTATTCCAAAATTTTCAGTTGAGTGGCTTCTTTCTTGCGATGGGCTGCCTTTATGTCCTTGGTTTATTTGTTTTCGTGATCGTGCTCAATCGATTTGTGAATCGCTCCTTGGTGAATCGGGGAGAGCCCGAGGTCTCGCTGGGTATTTCAACATTATGCAAACTCCTTGTTCTCATTCCTGTCGCTCAGATTGTTTCACTGGTTGGCATTTGTTTTGTGATGTTCAGGAGAGAAGTCTGGTGGAGTGGGATACGATATCGAATTGATTCATCAGGGAAAGTAACCTGGGATGATCTCAGCGATAAAACGATTGGCCAGATGTCCAAAGGCTGAAGCGGCAGATGTCTCGTCCAATCTGGTTGATTGAGTTCCGCTTGTACAGGCGTCAGTTGCTGCTGATCTGATTACCAGGTCACAGATTGAAAGTGCAGTCGGTTTTCTATTGATGCTGGTCGTGCAATAGCTATGTTCTCAAGCGTCGAGCGCCAGGTTGCCTCGTTCCAACAACGATTGCAGCTGACCAGAGCATCCCACAGAAACATCAATGGAACGATAGGAAACAGCCAACAGCATACGATGCGTCGAAGTCTTCCTGGGCGTTTTATGAGAACGATTGGCAGTAAGAGGCAAGGAACGATTGAAGTGAGTGTCAGTAGCATAGACGGGAGCGATCGCTGAATCGGTTCGAATACAGCGACTCGATCTGCAGATGCTGTTAGCGTGGCAAGTGCTGATTCCCTTGATGGTGGAGGCACATGATGAAACGCAGAAGCAACAACGAGAAGTGTTCCTGGTGGCCATGTGTGTTGCGTTGTTGAGTCGATGGAATCGTATCGTGGGAAAACACGTTTTGGGTGTGCCTCTGCGAGTGCAGCGTACGTTTTTGTTTGTGGAATAAGATCACATGGCACGAGGTGCAGTTGATCGGATTCTTCAAGCTCAAGCAGTGCTCTGGTGACTGGAGCATGTCCTGCGCCCATTTCAACAATAGTTGTCAGGTTGTGATGCGTTGCTAATGCAATAGCTTGTTGGGCAACTTCTCGATCAAACCGACGGAAATAGGTATTACACATTTCCATCGTTTCAAACAATGTTTTTCGAATTGGCCATGGAAGCCATGGTGCGTCATTGAATTCAAACAGATGCATACATGTACAATTGAAATGGGTTGCGCGTTCTCTGTGCTTCGTTAAAGCATAATCAGAAAGATCACGTCAGCATTGACTTGTCAGAGAATTTTTATGACCAGATGCTGGAAAAGCTCTCATGTGCTCGGTTTTTTATGTTTTTGATGGCAGGAGTTGAGCCGTTTTCATTCGAAGGTCCGATGGCGTGGTCTGTGATACGTTCAGCATTGGCACTGACGCTGGCCGATGCGAATGATCGTTAATCAACAGCCTCACGTTGTTATCCTTCTGGAGAAATCGGGCACCGGCTATGCGGTTGATTGACTGGCCTCGTTTCTTATCTGGCGTTTCTCATCTGAAGCGTTTTGTTGGGGCCTGTATGGTCTTGTTCTCGCTATTGAGCCGATTATGCGTACTGTTTTTTTCCTTTGTGGGGACAGAAGAGCAACAAAATGTTGCTCTTCACGGAGTCAGGAGTCACCATAGTAAGACGCTACCGTGGGCCGTTTACCTTGAACGGAACTGTTTCTATGAATCTTTTTTCTTCCATCGTCGCTTCTGTACATAAGCATATGAGGGTTTCCCGTGCGTCATGCAACCGGAGCAAGCCTGCGACGGTGCTGTCCTCAGAGCGACTTGAGCCACGGCACTATCTGTCAGCCAGCGGCCTTGGGCAGGCGGAAGGTGAAAGCTGGCATGTTACGTACGATGCCTTGAAAGAAGCGTATCAACAACAAGGACGTGCTGCTCCTCATGTCATTGGGAGCGGCTATTCGAGTAGTAACCTGAATCAGGCTGACGTCGCCATGCTCGCTGATGTTGTGAGAGCGCGTTATGGGGTAACTGGAAAAGGCATTAGGATTGGAGTTATCTCTACCAGTTTTAATGCGTTACGTGGCATGGATGAGGACATTGCGCTCGGTGTACTTCCTGACATGAAGGGGAAGGATAGCAGAGGCTATTCATATATTTGTAACGACGTAGATTATGAAGATGATGAGGGACGCGGGATGGCACAGTTGGTCCATGCGATTGCCCCCGATGCAGAGCTCTACTTTGCCACTCCTTACCCTGAAACAAAACTTGGTGATCCGATAACTCCACAGATGGCTATACAAAATGCAGGCGTGGTGGCTGAAAAGTACGACCAGATAATAAAGTCACTGGTCAATGACATCAAAGTAAATATCATCGTCGACGACTTATACGACCCC
>MDSZ01249051.1_pt1 | contig 25678 bp, 9 predicted proteins | sample 811201 | NCBI WGS metagenome assembly MDSZ01 (sample SAMN05326647, study PRJNA326480) | marine metagenome | isolation source: seawater | place: Indian Ocean: North | collected 2010
CGAAATGTATAACGAAATACTGAAAGATTATGAGTGGAGATGGGGCAAATTCAACCCTAATATGTACCCAGTTGTTAATAAGAACTCAGACGAGATTGACGTTTGATTTATTGCTCAAATGGTATCAAATGTTACCGAATAAGTGTTATTTACTATTTTAAATGTATTTTTAAATATATTTAAGTGTTTTATATCGTTCTGGAAAGTATAATAAATAGAGGGTTAATTGTGTCGAGTTCTTGTCATCTTAGGGGGAGAGATAACGACTCCGATATTATAAACTATCAACCCCGATTTGTCAACTCTGAGTATCACAAATTGACACAATATTACATGGGGTTTATAACACTTGACAGTCTTATAATTACATCCTATAATATAAGCAAATGGAACAGTACCTTATGAGCAGTTAACCCACACAGATTGCCTCTGCATTTGAGCAGTTTATCTCTGCATATTATAAAGGTTTGCGAGATAAACAGTCACGAGATTACACCCCTATTTGAGCAGTTAATTCGGTGGGGGTTGATGATGGGGGGTGGGGCGTATCGGGTTATAAAAACGCTTAAGTCCCTAACCTACAACGAACCAAAAACGAGCTCTTTATTTCACTCTCATGAAAAAATTTTTCACGGCTGAAAATGCCGCCAAGGTCGCATTCGGAATAGGTGTTGCTTCTGCTTTTATGAAAGCTGCTACTGGAAAACCCTCTGCAACTGTCGGACGTTGTACTAACACCAAACCTCTATTTGTAGATAACTATAGAAGTGGTGATCGCAGAAAGTGGAGAAAAGATTTATATCCTAACGGTTAATTGACAACGAATAAATATTGTAGTATGATATAATTATTGGACACTGAACTTTATGGCAAAAGCTAAAGGATTTAAAGTAATCCCCAAAGAAACAAAAGAACAAAAAGAAGAATGGGATTACAATAGAATTAAGAATAGGTTTAGGGGAAAAAAGATAGTCTTCTGTTTACCAGGTAGAGGATGTTCTTATATCTTTTTAAAGAATTTTGTACAGTTATGTTTTGACTTAGTACAGAATGGTAATCAAATACAAATTTCTCAAGATTATTCTTCTATGGTTAACTTTGCACGATGCAAGGTCTTGGGAGCAAATGTATTAAGAGGACCAAAACAAATACCTTGGGATGGTAAATTAGAATACGACTATCAGTTATGGATAGACTCTGATATTGTATTTGATACTAATAAGTTTTGGCAATTAGTAGATCTTGCTACTAAGGATGCAGAGACAGAAGTAGATGGTAAACTTAGTATTGATGATAATAAGGTAAATGAGATTGCTGCTGGTTGGTATGCCACAGAAGATGGACATACTACATCTGTTGCACATTGGTTAGACGAGGAGAATTTTGCAAAGAATGGTGGTGTTATGAACCACGAAACTGTTGAATCTATCACTCGTAAAAGGAAACCGTTTACAGTCGATTATACTGGATTTGGTTGGGTACTAATTAAACATGGTGTATTTGAGAGACTTGAGTATCCTTGGTTTGCTCCGAAGATGCAGATCTTTGAGAGTGGTAATGTACAGGATATGTGTGGTGAGGATGTTTCATTCTGTCTTGATGCAAAGAAAGCAGGTATGGTGACATGGTGTGACCCACGTATCAGAGTAGGTCATGAGAAGACACGAATTATCTGATACTTTATGGCGGCGTGTCTCTCCGAAATATCTCGGCGAGACTCCGAATAATCTGTACTAAGGAGGATACAAATGCCAAAAAAACTTGAATTTAAATACAACCTTTTTCATGAAGGTAAACAATTGAATAAGAACCCTTTAAGCGAAGCAGGTAAATTTGATGCATTTCAAATACTGATTCGTTTATTTGATGAGGGTAAACCTGATGCTATCGATCCTGATGAGGTCGAAGTTGTTGACATTACTGAAACAAAATGACCGTTGAAAAAATCATTGAGATTGTGAAAGCAAAATGGCAGGTCTTTGGTGTTGCTGCACTAACGATCTTCATTTTACAACTCTTATCATCTAAAATACTATTAGCTGTTTTTCTTGGATTAATCGTTACTGCATTAATACCAACTGAAACAGTTAAAAAAGTCACAAAAAAAGTTACTAAGTAAATTAATTATGGCAAAAAAAGGTTTAATGGGTACTCTTGTTGTAGGAGAAACACTCCCGAAAAAAACTCGGCAGGGTAGATCAGCTCATACTAAATTATCTGCAACAAGTAGAAATCATAAAAAGAAACCATATAGGGGTCAAGGTCGATGATCGCACCCCTTCATTCATATTGGAATAAAGGAATTGATTTAATTCATATTGATTTAAGAACTTTAGAAGAAAAGATAGATAGTATACACCGTCAAATCAAATTTAAAAGAAGAGGAGGTCAAAATGGACGTAACTTCCGATACGAATGAGCTAATTCAAGAGGTTTATAACGACGATATGTTGAAAAAGACCAAAAAATCACGTATGAATAAGGAATTACACGAAAAAAACAGTGAATTTGATGATTTTGAGGTCACAAACAAGAGAGTTGTATTATAATTGTTATAATTTAGCTACTAAATATAAAGAGGTAGATTAATTTTATAAATTGTGTCATCTTCAAGGTCATTCAAAGATATAAATTTGTCGTTTAAGCGTCATCCAGTGACTAATGACCTTGTTACGGTCAAAAATGAGGATGCAATTAAACAATCTGTTAAAAATATCATTTTTACTATTGTTGGTGAGAAACCATTTAACTCTAACTTCGGAACACATATTAATGCGTTACTGTTTGAGTTAAATACTTCATATGGTGGTGAGTCAGCCATTCAATCACAAATTGAAAGTTCCTTGTCTCTTCAAGAGCCAAGAATTGATAATATTAGTGTTAATGTGAGTGTGGAACCTGATAGTAATGCAGTTTTCGCATCAGTTGAATATGATATTATTGGTCTTCCTGTTCCTGCTCAAACAGTAGATGTTCTTCTCCAACCAGCTAGAGTATAATGGCATTCGGTCAATACGTTAATTTAGATTTCGATGAAATAAAAACGTCTATCAAAGACTATTTGAAGGCGAATAGTGATTTTACAGATTATGATTTTGAAGGTTCGAACCTTTCAATCATAATTGATGCACTTGCATACAATACATATACTACCGCATATAACACAAATATGGCGGCAAATGAAAGTTTTCTTGATTCCGCTACATTAAGAGAAAACGTTGTCGCCTTAGCACGTAATATTGGGTATGTTCCTCGTTCAAGACGTGCTGCCAGAGCAAAAATATCGTTTAATATCACTGGAATTACTGATTCTGTCACTGTTACACTTAAAGCTGGTTTAATTTGTAACGGTGCTGCAGGAAATACCAGTTATATTTTCTCAATTCCTCAAGATATTACTGTAAATGTCGTTCAGGGAGTCGCACAATTCAATGAAATTGAAATATTTGAAGGATTATTCATTAAACAAAACTTTAAAGTTAATACATCACAGTATAATCAGCGATTTATTCTTCCAAATTCGTTTATTGACACATCTACACTCAATGTAAAGGTAAGATCAACAGAAAATGCTACAAGTTCTGTTGAATATAAACAAATTAACAATATTATTGGTATAACTTCGACATCTTCTTCCTATTTGTTGCAAGAAATTGAGGATGAAAGGTATGAAATCATGTTTGGTGATGGTGTAATTGGTAAAAAACTTGCAAATAACAACTATATTACAGTAAGTTACATTACAACTGCTGGAAAAGGTGGAAATGGAGCTGCAGAATTCAGTTTTATTGGTCAATTAGTTGATCAAGACGGTGGAGCTGTGAATCCAGCTAACGTTTCTCTTGTTACAACCAATGAAACTTCAAGAGATGGTGATGAAATTGAGTCAATTTCCTCCATAAAGTACTATTCACCAAGAATTTACTCGTCTCAATACCGTGCCGTGACATCTTCCGACTATGAATCGGTCTTGTCATACGTTTATCCTAATGTTGAATCAGTTACAGCGTATGGAGGGGAGGAATTAAACCCTCCAAGATACGGAAAAGTGTATATTTCTGTAAAACCAAGGAATGGTGACTACCTTTCTGACTTTACAAAGCGTGATTTAGTGCAAAAATTGAAGAGTTATGCGGTTGCTGGTATTGTTCCAGAGTTTGTTGACCTAAAATACCTTTATGTTGAGTTAGATGCTTATGCATATTACAATACAAATTACATTAGTGACCCAGAAAACTTAAAATCTTTGGTTACTAACTCATTAAATCAGTATTCTAAGTCAATTGATGTTAATAGATTTGGTGGTAGGTTTAAATATAGTAAGACTTTAGGATTAATTGATGGTGTAGACACCGCAATTGTGTCAAATATCACCAGAGTTATTATTAGAAGGAATTTGATATGTGAAATTAATAAATTTGCTCAATATGAATTATGTTATGGAAATGCATTCCACGTTGCACAATCTTCATATAACATCACATCCACTGGATTCACCGTCCAGGGAGTGCCTGGCACTGTTTATCTTGCAGATGAGGTAATAAATGATACAAGAGGTAGAATATTCTTCTTTACATATACAGAAGGTGGAAAACCATCTATTATTAAGAAGAATGCAGGTACAGTCAAATATGACATCGGTGAAATCCTTATAGATACTGTTAGCATAACCTCTACAGTCATTGAGAATAATATTGTGGAAGTTCAAGCTATTCCTTCTTCGAATGATGTTATTGGATTAAACGATTTGTATGTAAAACTTGATATGTCTAATACACACATCACTATGGTACAGGATATTATTGCTTCTGGAGAAAATACATCTGGTTCGAGTTTCATAAGAGGGTCAAGTTATGATATTCCAACATATACAAGATCTTCAAACTCTACCATTTCTACAAAGAAAGCAATAAGTTCTACAGTTTCATCAACTACTAGTACAACTAGCAGTACATTTAATACAACATCGTCAACAACTGGATATACAACTTAATGATCGATACTTCAGTACAAAGGGTTAAAGTAAGTCAGGTAATTGAGAACCAATTACCTGAATTTGTGCAGGCAGAAAATCCACTTTTTGTGGATTTTATGAAACAATACTATATTTCACAAGAATTTCAAGGTGGAACTATAGATATTGCGGAAAATTTAGATCGTTATACAAAATTACAAACTTTTGTTGGTACAGCTCTGACAGAGTACACTGGATTATCTACGGATACCCAAAATTACTCAAAAACGATATATGTTGACACAACAGATGGATATCCAGCTAAATATGGACTCTTAAAAATAGATGATGAGATAATAACTTACACTGGAGTCGGTACTACTTCATTTACAGGTTGTATTCGTGGATTTAGTGGTGTTGATTCAATGGATCAACCTAATAGACCTGATCTTTTATCATTTAAAACAAGTGTTGGCGCTGCTCACACTGGTGGAACTAAGGTTTACAACCTTTCCAACCTCTTTATTCGTGAATTTTTCAGTAAATTAAAGACAACCTTCGCAAGTGGGTTTGAAAATAGGAAATTAGATAGTGATTTAGACCAAGTTAAGTTTATTCGACAAGTTAAGGACTTTTATAAGACAAAAGGAACAGATGAAGCGTATAAAATCCTTTTTAGAGCTTTATATGGAGAAGAAGTTAAGGTTATTAAACCATCTGAGTTTTTATTAAGACCTTCTGATGCAGATTACCAACTTACACAAGATTTTATTGTAAAATCGATTACAGGAGACCCAAGAGCATTAAAAAGTTCTACATTAGTACAAGATAAAGATGATAATGACGAAAATATCCTTGGTGCTAGTGGTGCTATATCAGATGTTAAGGATTTTATGTATGGTGGGGAACATTATTATCAAATAAGTGTTTCTAAAGACTCAATTAATGGTAATTTTGATATTCCTGGTAGAACAAGACTTACTAATGCAGTTTCTATTGGTGGAACAGTTCTTACAGTAGATACTACTGTTGGATTTCCCACTAGTGGATCTGTAAGTATTGCTAATGGCGATCCTTCTGGCATTGTAACTTATACTAATAAGACTCTTAACCAATTTACTGGTTTAAGTACAATGAGATCAGCCTTTAAGGTTGGTGATGATGTAAGATATGGAAATGTTGCTTATGGATACTCTGTTGGTAATCTTTCAAAGAAAATTGAGGTTCTAATTACTGGTGTTCTTGGTGAATTTGATATTCCAGAGACAACTTTCTATTTTGATAAGAAAGATAAGATACGAGTTGGATCATTTGGTGTAAATAAGAGTATTCAAGATCAACATTTCAATTCTTGGATACATAACGTTTCAGTAAGACATGCACCCAAATCTGTTACAGAGATTTCTTTAGGTACTTTTAATATTGAAACTACTTCTTCTAATGATTTCCTTGAAGAAGATTTTGTTGAGATTTTAGATGGTGACGATAAAATATATGGAGTTGGTAGAGTAACATCTGTTATTAGTAATAATGTTTTTGTTCTAAGTGATATACCTGGAGTCGATATTGCAGAAATACAATATGTAAGACGAAGAATTAATAGAGGAAATAGTATTGTTCATGATAATATTACCAAATATACCACAGATGTTCAAAATACTTATGAACATGCAGAATCCTCTTGTGTGTATGTTGCATCCCCTTCTATACCAAGTTTAGGTAATGAACCCATAACAGCATCAGATCGTTCTGTAGAGTGGTCTGGCACTACTGAGGGCACTGAAGTACAAGTAACTACTGGTGCAGATGATCATGGATTCTATTCTGGTGAGGTTGTTAAATTTTCTATTGTTTCTGGTCATAATAATCTGACTGATGGTAAGAATTATTATATTAAACGAGTTAGTTCAAATAATGTACAATTTGCAAATTCTTTACCAGATCTTGTACAAAATACTTTTGTAGATTCTACAGGAACTGGAACATTTAAGATTTCTGTTCCTGATATTGCTAATAAGAAATTAGAACATCAAAAATTATTAAAGAAAATTCCTATTAATCCAGATTTTGATGGTAGTCAATATGAAACTACTGCTGCTACATCAACTGGAATATTAATTAATGGAACTGAAATTTATAATTACAAATCTGGAGATGTTATCTTCTATGGTGGTGTTAAATCAATAGATGTTCTTGAAGGTGGTTCTGGGTATGATTTAATAACACCTCCAACTGTTACTATTGAAAGTACTTCTGGTTCTGGTGTAACTGCTACTGCTAATATTAAAGGTCAATTTGAAAGAATTGATATTATTGATCCTGGTTTTGACTATATTGATGAACCAGTAGTAGAAATATCTGGTGGTAATGGTTCAAATGCTGTTGCTAGATCAAGATTAAGATTAATTGATCATTTTATTGATTTTGATGCATCTTCTACAGGAGATAGAATTAATATTGCAAATGATACTATTGGATTTACAACTTTCCATAAATTTAGGGATGGAGAACCTGTAATTTACCAAACTTTTAATACTGGTGCAATTGGTATTGCAAGTGCTGGTATTACAACAGATCAAATTCAAACAACACCAGATCAAAGACTTGTTGATAATGAAATCTATTATATTGCTAAAGTTGATGCTAGTACAATTAAACTTGCTAATACTAGAGAAGAGGCTTTAAGTAAATCCAATCTTCTTAACCTAACTGGTTATGCAGATGGTACTCAGAGATTCCAAAGTTTAGAAAGAAAGAAGGTATTGGGTGATATTATTATTGATAATCCAGGTGAAGGGTTTGAGAATAAGAGAAGACTTGTAAAACCTGCAGGAATTAATACTTATTCTGATTATATTGAATATACTGGACATGGTTTTAAAGATGGTGAAATAGTTCAATATTCTTTTGATGGTACTGGAATTGGTGGTATCGATACTGAACAACAATATTATGTTTTAAAAGTAAATGATGATAGATTCCGTTTAGCTTCTGCTGGAATAGGAACAACTTTATCTGATGCAAATTATCTTGCAAAACAATTTGTTGGATTTACTTCTGTAGGAACTGGAGATCATATTTTCAATTATCCACCAATCTCTGTTAATGTAAAAGGAACTATAGGTGTTAATACAACTACTGCAGAGAATTATCATGCAGTTGTAAATCCAATTGTAAGAGGATCTATAACTTCTATTAATGTAGAGAAACCTGGTACTGGTTATGGATCACCAACTATATTTAATTTTAGTATTCCACCAACTATTAGAGTTTCTTCTGGATCATCTTCAGAATATAAAGCTATTGTTTCTGATGGAAAGATTCAAGATATAATTATTACTCGTTCTGGTGGTGAATATACATCCACTCCAGATTTGACAATTTTAGGAGATGGTATTGGTGCTAAAGTAGTTTCTTCTATAGACAGTAATGGAAATGTAAGTAAAGTTACTGTTAAAAATGGTGGTGTTGGTTATTCAACTGCTACGGTTTCAGTACAAGAGAATATTCCTGGAACTGGTGCTGTTTTCTTATCAAAAATAGATAGTTGGAATATTGATAATGTAAAACGATATGAGGATATTTTTGATGATGATGATGGATTCTTAGTAAGGGGTGATAATGATGAAGGTATTAAATTTACTTCTATGTACGCTCCAAGAGCGCTTAGAAAGGTCATAAAACAAAAAAATAGTGATAATACCTTAGATTACGCACAAAACGATTTAAGTCTCGTAAACAACGCCGAAGAGGTCTCTGGCAAGCATTCTCCTATCATTGGTTGGGCATATGATGGTAATCCAATTTATGGACCTTATGGATATGATAGAAAAGATGGTGGTATCGCTCGTCTGATTCGTTCCAGTTATTCTCTCAAAACTTCCAGAGAGAATGGACCTTCAGTTGCTGATTATCCACTTGGTTTCTTTATTGAGGATTATGAATATCTTGGAAATGGTGATCTTGATAGAAATAATGGACGTTTTTGTGTTACTCCTGATTATCCTAGAGGAACTTATGCTTATTTTGCAACCATTAATACAACTGAAAATGAAACTAGTGGAACTTTTAAAAATTATCGTTCTCCAGTATTCCCCTATCTAATTGGTGAAAAATTTGCAGCCAAACCAAACGATTGGAACTTTACTGAAACAAATAATCAATCAAAAGATATTAATACATCAGCTTTTAGGAGAAATACTTATCCATATAAACTTGATTCACCTGGTGCAAGATATTCTGGAATATATGACAGTAGAAAAATTGCAACTCAAGAAACTGAAGTTAATTATTCATCTCCTGGTGGAATTAATCAATATGAAATTGTAAGTTCTGGTGATAATTATCAAGTTAATGAAAAATTAAATATTAGTGATCTTGATAATGGAGATGGTTTCTCTGCTAGAATTTCAAAAGTTGTAGGAAAAGATATTGTTTCTATTGCATCAACTGTTGTCAAAATTGATAACGTTGTTTTCACGTATGATAATCAAACTGGAGGTGTTGTAGGACTATCATCTCAGCCACATGGTTTAACTGTAGGAGATAGGATAACAGTTTCTGGATTATCTACAGATTCTCTTAGACAAATTGATGGTAGACATACAGTTGGATTTAATACTTCATTATTTACTCTTGATAGTGCTGGAATAGGAACAACAGGTGCAACAGGAATAGTAACAAGTATTAAAGTATCTGGTGATTTATCACCTAAGAATATTCTCCCTAATGACATTATAGGTATAGGATTAACTGAAAGAATGTTAGTTCTAAATGTTGATCCAGTAAATTCAGAATTTAGAGTTCAGAGAGAATATAATGGAACTGTTGGAGCTTCTCATAGTGGAAGTGTTACTGTTACTTCTCTAAACAGAGCTATAAACTTTAATCTTGGTATTTCTACAGATATAATCACAAATGTAAATGTTCCATATTATTTTAACCCAATTGAAACTCTGTCATTAGGATCTACTGCTGGAGTTGGTGTTGGTTCTACATTATCATATTCATATAGAGTTATTGGTGCTACTACTGCTAATAAATTTGTTTTAAGTCAACAAGCTTATTTGCCTGATCATAGTTTTGTAGATGGTCAAAAATTAATATATGAAAATGGTGGTGGAACTTCAATACAAGTTTATAATGGTATATCTACTTTCACTCTTGCAAATAATACGCCAGTATTTGCTATTAGAGATTCAAAAGATTTATTGGGAATATCAACTAATCCTTTAGGAATTGGTTCTGATGGTTCTGTGGCTGGTATTGGTTCAACTGCATATAGATTATTCTTTACTGGAAATGGTTCAGGCCAAATGCATAGTTTTAAACCACAAAAGACAGAAATTACTGGTTTTGTTGAAAAGGTGGTAGGAACCGTTGTATGTAAGGAAGATCATAATTTATTACAGAATGATACTGTTTCTATATCATTGACACCAGGTATCAGTACTACTCATTATGTTGAATATGATGATGGTTCTAAGAGAACTATAATAGATGCAAAAACCTTTGGTGCTTCATCTGTTAATACATCAGAAAATACAATAACCATTAATAATCATGGTTATAAAACAGGAGATAAAATTCTTTATAGATCATCTGGAACTGTAATTGCTCCATTGATTAATCATGAAATTTATTTTATTGTTAGAATAGATGATAATAAATTTAAATTATCTAAAACTTATCACAGTTCTACTCTTCTTGTTCCTGAAATTATTGGATTAACAAGTACTGGATCTGGACATAAAATTGGATTGATTAATCCATCATTATCTCTTACTCGTGGTTATAAAGTTGGTTTTGCTGTATCAGATACTTCATTAAGTCAAACTATTTCTGGAAACAAGAGACACATCTTTAATTTTGATCTTTTTAATGACAAAAACTTTACTAATCCATATTATACCAATCAAAAAGATACTGGTTTCCAAGTTGTAGGTGTTGGTACTGTAGGTGTAACATCAACTGCATCAGTTGATTTACAATTAACAGATAATAGTCCTTCGGAATTATTTTATAGGTTAACACCAGTTAATTTGGGTATTGATGCTGACGCTAAACGTGATCCTGTTGTAGATACTGATGTTATTAATTATTCATCATTAAAAATTAACGATAGTACTTATAATGGAACTTATACTATTACTGGAATAGGTAGTACAACATTTACTTTTAATATTCCATATTTACCAGAAAGAGATTCTTATAAAGATAATGAAGCTGTTATTTTAAAATATTCAACTTCATCAACAAGAGCTTCTGGTCCAATTGACAAACTTAATATTGTTTCAAAAGGTAGAGGATATAAAACTGTACCAGTTGTAACTTCTATTGGGTCTACTCAAGGCACTGGTGGTCTTATTAGGTTAAACAGTACAGATGTTGGTGTATTAAGAAGATATACAACTAAAAATATTGGTTTTGATTATTCTGCCGATAAAACTATTCAACCATCTGTGCAATTACCACAAATTCTTCGATTAGATAGACTTTCTACTATTGATAATATTGGTATAACATCTGCTGGTAAAAATTATGTAGAAGCACCAAATCTTGTTGTTATTGATAGAGTAACTAATGAAGTTAATGAAGATGTAGTTACTGAATTGGAACTTCAAGGAACATCTATTTCAAAGGTCAATTTACTTAGAAACACAAATAATCTTTATGATACTAATCCAAAAATTGTAACAACTAATAATTCAAATGGTGTTAAAGTAATAGGACTTTCATATACAAGTGGAACAAATCTTGTAACTTTGACTCTTGATGGAACATATACAACTTCCACATATCCATTTACAATAGGTAAGGAAATATATGTAGAAAATATTGGTATTGGTTCAACTGGAAGTGGATATAATTCATCTAATTACAATTATAAACCATTTACTGTTACTGGAGTTAATACAAATCCAGGTGGAGGAAATGCTACTGTTTCTTATAATTTAGATTCTTCGGTAACAAGTCCAGGTATCTTTAGTGGACCTTCATCATCTGGTACAGTTATACGATATGAAGATATGCCCATCTTCAATGTTACTGTAAAACCAAATAAATTCTCCGATGGTGAAATTATTAGTACTGGTGATAAATCTGGTATAGTTGTTTCATGGAATGAAGATAATAAGTATATCAAAGTTTTATCCAATGATACCTTTGATAAAGGTGAAAAAATTAATGGACAATCATCAAAATCAGTTGCTGTTATAGAGCAAACTAATAAATTTGATTCTGTATTTAATATAACTTCAAATGCACAAGTTATATCTGGATGGCAAAGAGAAACTGGTTTCTTGAATGATGAACTTCAAAGGTTACAAGATAATCAGTATTATAATACTTTTGCTTATTCATTAGGAAGTGTAATAGATTATGATACTTGGAGAGATCCTGTTAATAGTTTAGGTCATGTTGTTGGATTTAAGAATTTTGCAGATGTTAATGTAGTTTCTATTGCTGGTACTGATGCTAAAAATCGTTCAAATGCAAACGTCACAGTTGGTGATGCTGTTGCTGTAACGGTTACCGATCTTATTAGTGAAAAAGAATCTATTCATAATACATATGATTTTGATTTAGTAAGAGAAAATTCAAAGAGAATTGATGATAAAACAATAGCTTCTGATGAGATATTTTTTGATAATAAAATTATCACAGATTATATTGAGGCAAGAAGTAATCGTGCTCTTTCCATTGATAGTGTAAGTTCTGAATTTAATGATCTTCCAAGAGCAACCGCATATTCTAATATTGGTGATTTTAACACTGACGAGGTAAGAAGTGCCAAGTATTATGTTCTTTTATTTGATAGAAGATATCCTGGTGAAAAAGAAATTATCCAAGTTAATGTTCTTCATGATGATAATCTTGGATACATTATGCCTTTTGGTAGAGTAGAAACTGAGATTGATCTTGGAACATTTGACTTTGATGTCACTGGTAAAGTTGGTACTTTAAGATTTTTACCATCAAAATATAAAGTTAATAACTATGCTTTAAGATTATTTGCGATACAAGAATTTAATGAAACAGATTCAACTGGAATTGGTTCCACAACATTTGGAACTGGATATCATATTGAGTCTAAAGCTGTTGGTGTTGGAACTAATGGTGATACACCTTTCCAAGTTGTTGGTTTAGGAACTGCAGGAGGAACAACTACTACAAAATTACTTGTATTAACAAATGAGACTAGTGGAAATCAAAGGAGTCAACTTAATGAATTAGTTGTAATGCAACATGGTTCTGAAGTTTATATGATTGATTATGCTCAAATGATCAATGAAAATATATCAGAAACTAACTCACCTAGCGTAGGTTTAGGTACTTTTGGTGCTGATGTAAGATCTGGTATTGCAACTGTTTACTTTACACCTGTAACTGGTGTTGGTGTAACAATGAGAGTTCATCAAACTTCAATAGATTCTAATGCATCTGGTATAGGAAGTGATTTATATTCTCTAACTCAAGTATTAACTACAACAACAGATATTGCTGCTACCAGTTCTCCACAACCAACACGTATTAGTGGTTTTGGTTCTAATAGTTATCAAGCTGCAGATTGTTTAATTGAGATTACAGATACTACTAATGATAGAAGAGCTGTTACTCAAGTAACAATGATACATGATGGAACAACACCTTATTTCTCTGAATGGGGATATTTTGATACTTTCAATGGAACTGGTATTGGAACAATTGGTGTTGGTTATTCATCTACATCTGGTGGTGATTTAGAACTTAGACTTACACCTCCAGCAAGTACAGCAGTTAAGACAAAAGTACTTCAATACAATATGACAGAAACTGGTGGTTCAGCTGCTGGAATTGTAACATTCACTAATAGTAGAATCGAGGCTACAGATTCTTTATATACTGGAACAGAAAATGATGTTAAATTCTCGTTTGATTTAAAACATGCAGGATCTCCAGTATTCCATAAAGTATTTGATTCTTCTGACCCAGCAGTAGTTGATGTAACTAATGATACTTTTATAGTAGATAACCATTTCTTCACTACTGGTGAAAAAATTACATATACTCCAACTGGTACTGGTACAACAATGAGTATCGGTATTGCTTCTACAACTGTTGTAGGGTTTGGAACTACTGATAAACTTCCATCAACATCTTATGTTGTTAAAATAGCTGAAAATAAATTTAAACTTTGTGGTACTGCTACTGAAGCATTAAAAGCAGCTCCTACAGTATTTAATCTTAGCGCTGTTGGTGTTGGAACTACACATGCATTTACTTCAGGAGATCTAAATTCCAAGATGATTGTGACTCTTGATAATAATATTCAAAGTCCTGTTATTCAATCTCCAATTAATACTAAGTTAAGTTTTGATGCTCCAACAACAACTGACTTTATAACTTTGGTTGGTATATCATCATTCTATTCTGGTGATGTTATTAAAGTTGGCGATGAATTTATGAAAGTTGATACTGTTGGTATTGGATCTACAAATCAAATACTTGTGAAGAGAGGTCAACTTAACTCAGATATTGTTGCTCATAGTGCAAATGATACTGTTACTAAGTATTTGGGTAATTATCAAATAGTTAAGGATTCTATTAACTTTACTGATGCACCAAAAGGTGCAAAAGGCCCTGCAGGTTTAACAACTACATCAACATTTACTGGTAGAGCATTTATAAGAAGTGGTACTTCTTTAGGAGATATTGATACTTATGCAAATAACCATGTATTTGATACTGTTGAAGATCAATTTACTGGAATAGCAACAAACTTTATTCTTAAATCTGGTGGACAGAATATAACAGGTTTTGCAACTAATTCTGCAGTTCTTCTCTTGAATGAAATATTCCAGAATCCTGCCAATGATTATAATGTTGTAGAGACTGCTGGTATTACATCAGTTAGTTTTACTGGTGCAGGAGTATCTGTATCTTATGATGTTAATGTTTCTTCTATTCCTAGAGGTGGTGTTATTGTTTCTGTTGCTGAAACTTCAAACTTTGGATATCAACCATTAGTTGCTGCAGGTGGTACTGCAATTGTATCTGCTGCTGGAACAGTAGAATCTGTATCTATAGGAAATAGTGGTTCTGGTTATAGAGTAGGACTTCAAACGAATATTCTTGTTACAACCCTTACAAGTTCTGGTATTGTTACTATTGGTACTGCAAATGTTGATGCAGGTATAGTAACTTCAGTTACTATTACTAATGGTGGTGGTTCTGGATTTAGTTCTGCAAGTCCACCAAAACTTGATATCGAACCACCTCTTAACTATGAAAATATCAAGTTAGTTGGAAGTTCTACTGGTATTGGTGCATCTATCTCTGTTCGTGTTGGTGCTGCAACAAGTGTTATTGATTGGACTATCACAAATTATGGTTATAACTATAAGGTTGATGATGTTCTTTATCTTGAAGAGAATGGTCAAGCTGGTATACCAACAGATGCATCTGCTGGTGTTGCATTTACATCATTCAGATTAACTGTTGATAAAGTATTTAATGATAGTTTCACTGGTTGGACATTTGGTGAACTCGAAAAGTTGAATACATTTGAAGATTTATTTGATGGTGTTAGAACTTCATTCCCATTGAAGAAAACAATTGGTGCAGTTGCAACTCCAATTACTTTAAGAGCTGGAAAAGGTTCTCCTATTAAGGTAGAAGATAATACTTTGATATTCTTGAATGATGTTCTTCAGATTCCTTTTGAGAGTTATAGTTTTAAAGGAGGATCACAAGTTACATTCTCTGAAGCTCCTAAAAAAGGAGATAAGGTAAGAATATACTTCTTCAGAGGATCTGATAGTGATGTAATTGATGTTGATATATTAGAAACTGTTAAACCTGGCGATAAATTAACTATCAATACATATCCAGAAACTGGTCTTAGTTATGAATTCCAACAAGAATCCAGAACAATTACAGGTATCAGTACTGCTGATGCTGTTACAACTAATACCTACATAGATATTGGTATTACTACAAATAGAACCCTTTTAAGACCTGCAACTTGGAAGAAACAAACACAAGATGTAATAATTGGTAATATTGGAATTGGAAAAGATAGATCAGAATTAGAAGCTGGTATTAGACCAACTGCATATATCATTAATAATGTTGCAGCAGGATCAACCGAAGTATTCACAGATACCGCTTATCCTTTGTTTAATCAAGTTGATGATATAGTAGAAGGTAAGCAAAGTGTTGTTATTCTTGATAAAACAACAAAAACAGGTGCTGCAGCAACAGCTATTGTTTCCGCTGCTGGTACTATATCAAGTGTAGTTATTTCTGATGGTGGATCTGGATATACTTCTGCACCTATGGTTTCTATAGGTGTTACTGCTGGTATAGGTACTGTACATGCTGGTATAGGTACTACAGAATCAACTAATGCATATGCTTATGCTACTGTTTCTGGTCTTGGTACAATATCTGCTGTTACTATTGAAGCTCCTGGTGCTGGTTATACCAATACAAGTCCTCCAAAGGTTCTTGTTGCTCCAGAGGCTCAAACAGATGATAAATTATCAAGTGTCAAATATGATGGTGATTTTGGTATTATAACTGGTATTGGTACTACTTCTGTTGTAGGTATTGCAACTACAGGATTGACATTTGATTTACATATTCCAAAAGGATCTGTTCTTAGAGATACATCTGTTGTTTCTTCTGCTTCCACTGTAAGTGGTATTCAAACTGGATATTACTTTATTGCATATAATACTAATGTTGGAGGTGGATTAACCTCATATTCGGATGCAACAGGAACAACATCTGTTGGTATTGGTACATCCTTTATAGATAATATATACAGAGTACAAAGTGTTGAAACTGTACTTGCATCAGCACATGGAATTGGTCATACAGCTCTGAGAAGAGTAACTGTGAGTGTAAGTTCAACAGAAGGTGTTGGTATTGGTTCAAGTTCTTACTTTGGTGAATATTCATGGGGTAGATTATACGATTTCGTTAAATCGGATACAAAATCCTTTAATGCAATTAATGATGATGGTGTAACTGGTATAATAACAGGTCCAGTTATCGTCAGAACAAGAGATTTAAAAGAATCTTATTAATTAAACATAAATAAAACTAAAAGTTAATTTACAATGTCGGCAATTATAACTGATCAGCTTCGTATATTAAACTGTGAAAATTTTGTCGCAGGAGTAGCTTCTACTAGTAATAGTTATTATTCCTGGATAGGTCTTCCTAATGCTGCTGAATTTCAATCTGATTGGGATTCAAATCCTCCTGCACCAAAAGATGCATTTAGTGAGGAGAATGATGCATGGGATACAATGATTGCATTGAAGAAGATAAACGCAGCTGATATTTCTAGAGTAGTTAGAAAAATTACTTGGACATCTGGTACAACATATGAGATGTATCGTGATGATTATTCACGTTCAAATTTATCTCCTCAAACAAGTTCGACAAATTTATATGATACGAATTATTATGTAATGAATCAAGATTATAGAGTCTATATTTGTTTGCAGAATGGAACTAATCCAGAAAACAGTAATGGTAGACCTTCTCTTGATGAACCTTTATTTACAGATTTAGAACCAAGATCTGCTGGTGGTTCTGGAGATGGATATATTTGGAAATATCTTTTTACTATTAATCCAAATAATCTTATAAAATTTGATTCAACAAGTTTTATTCCTTTACCTTCTGATTGGTCATCAAGTACTTCTGTTGCTGCGGTAAGAGATAATGCTTCTACTAGTGGACAACTTAAAATCGTAACTATTACAAATCGTGGTGTTGGTTATGGTACTGCTGCAACTTATAACAATGTTCCTATTGAAGGAGACGGTAGTGGTGCTAAATGTTCTGTTGTTGTAAATGCTGCTGGTAAAATAGATTCTGTTGAGGTTACTAATGGTGGTTCTGATTATACATTTGGAAGTGTTAATTTAGAACAAGTTGGTCTTACCAATCCATCAGGTTCTACTGATGCTGGATTTAATGTTATTATTCCACCTCAAGATGGTCATGGTGCTGATATATATCGAGAATTGGGTGCAAATCGTGTTTTGATATATTCTCGTCTTGAGAATGATACATCAAATCCAGATTTTATTACAGGTAACCAATTCGCTAGAGTTGGTCTTGTTAAAGATCCATATGCATATGGATCAACAAATAAATTAACAACTTCAAAAGCTAGTGCTGTTTACGCTCTAAAATTAACAGGTGCTGGTGCAACTACTACTACATTTACAACAGATTCTGAAATAACTCAAAGAATTGGAGTTGGTTCTACTGCTGTTGGTAGGGTTGTTAATTGGGATTCTACAACTGGAGTTCTTAAATATTGGCAAGACAGAAGACTTGCTATTTCTACTGACGGAAATGCACCAACTTACGGATATAATCTATTTGGATTTAATGCAGATCCTACAACTGGTGCTGGAACTACTATTTTTGGTGGATCTAGTAACTTAAATATAGATACTAACTTTGGTACTGCTCTATCACCAGGTCTTTCTACATCAATAAATAGTAGAACATACAACTTAGGTATGAGTTTTGTTAAGGGAATTGCTAATCCCGAAGTTGAAAAACACAGTGGTGATATTATCTACGTAGACAATAGGGCATCTGTTACACGTAGTTCACAACAAAAAGAAGACATAAAAATTGTATTGGAATTCTAAAGAACTATGCCACAGGAAACCAACTTAAACGTCAATCCATATTTTGACGATTTTAATAAAGATAAAAATTATTATAAAGTTCTTTTTAAACCTGGAACTCCAGTACAGGCAAGAGAATTAAGTACTCTTCAATCTATTTTACAAAATCAGATTGAACAATTTGGTACGCATTTCTTTAAAGAAGGATCAAAGGTTATTCCTGGTAATGTTACGTATGATAATAATTTTACATGTGTTCAAATAGAGAGTGATTTTTTAGGAATTCCAGTTGAAACATATGTAGATCAACTTGTAGGAACAAGAATTACTGGATCTTCATCTGGTGTTACTGCAAGTGTTAGAAAGATTCTTACTGCTGAAGATTCAGAGAGAGGAAATTTAACTTTATACATTAAATATGAGAAATCTGGTGAAGATTTTGAACAAACAGAGTTTTCTGATGGAGAGAGTTTATTAACTTCAACAGATATTACTTATGGTAATGCCGTTATTGCAACAAATGAACCTTTTGCAAATTGTTTAATTGCTGGTTCTTCAGCTAAGGGATCTGCTTTTTCTGTTGGTGATGGAGTTTATTTTATTCGTGGAACTTTTGCACAAGTTCAACAAGAAACGATTGTATTAGAACAATATAGTGCTAGTCCATCATATCGTGTTGGATTTGATGTAGAGGAAGATTTTATAACAGCTGATGAAGATCCTGATTTGAATGATAATGCTTCAGGATTTACAAACTATGCTGCTCCAGGTGCTGATAGATTTAAAATTAAAATAAGTCTAAAGAAAAAAGATTTAGATGATTATAATGACCAAAATTTTGTTGAAATTGCAAGAATAGAACAAGGAAATTTACAAACTTTTGTCAAAGAAACTCAATATAATTTACTTGCTGATACTTTAGCTAAAAGAACTTATGATGAATCAGGTAATTATTATGTTAAACCTTTTGGAGTCTATGTTAAAGAGTCTCTGAATGACCAAATAGGTAGTAAAGGTATATACACATCTGAACAAAAAACTGCACAGGGTAATACTCCTTCTGAGGATTTGATGACAATTCAAATTTCTCCAGGAAAAGCTTATGTGAAAGGATATTCTTTGGAGAAAATAGCACCTACTTTTATTGATGCACCAAAACCAAGAACAACAAGAGAAGTTAAAGAATATGCTGTTAGTTATTCTACAGGAGATCCTTTATTTTTAAATAATGTTTTTGGTTCTCCAAGTTTAGGAATTGGAACAACTGCGGTTGTTAGTTTGATGTCAAGAAGAAAGAGTGATAATAGTGCTGGTACTGAAATTGGTCAAGCTAGATTATATGATTTTAAATCACAATCATCCAGTTATGAGGATGCAACTACTGAATATGAAATAAGATTATTTGATATAAAAACTCTTACAGATGTTCAGGTTTCTAGTGCAATTACATCACTATCATCTTCAGATTATATACAGGGTAAAAGAAGTGGTGCTACTGGATATGTTTATTCTGGAAATGGAACAAATGTAACTAGTTTTAAGATGATTGATGTAAGTGGAACTTTCTTAAAAGATGAAAAACTTATAATCAATGGTATTGAAGATGGTAGAATTTTTAAGAAAGTAAGTACTTATACATTTAATGATGTTAAATCTTTAAAGAGTGCTGTTGGTGTTTCTACTTTTAGTGCTGATGTAGTTTTAGATGATGGAGATAAACTTACTAATATAGCATCAAGTAATCTTAAATTAACTTATACTGGTGGAAATACAGGAAAAATTACAGGATCTGGAGATAATTTTGTTGGACTTATAACTGCAAATAATATTATTAGTTACTCAATTCCTGGTGAAACTACTCCTCGATTTAATAGAATTGATAAAATAAATGTTACAGGAAATGAAATTGATATTGTTGGAATACCAACTGTTAGTGGTGTTTGTATTGGTGGTATTGGAACAAATACATCAATTCCCGTAAATGATCTTCTTATTCGTAAAACAAGTTTTGATATAGGAGATAACAGTTTATTAACTCCTGTAGCTCATTCTGGTATTGAAAGTTTAGATGTAACTAATACGACTATTAATATTAGAAAACAATATTCTGATATTTCTATCGCAAATAGTCAATTTACAACTCCTACAGCAGGAAAGGATCTTTATTTCCAACCATTTGATGAAGAAAGATACTTCCTTTCTTATGATGATGGATCTATTGAACCATTAACATCAGATCAAGTAACAATTTCTGATGACAAAAAGACTGTTACTTTTGTAGCTTTAAGTAAGGCTACTGGTAAAGCAAATTTATTTGCAACAGTTCTTAAATCAAAAATTGTAAATAAACAGAAAAAATTAAATGAAGCAAATGTTTTAATTGTTAGTCGTTCTAAAGATGTATCATCTGGAGTTGGAACAAATACATTAGATGATGGTTTAACTTATAGTAGAGTATATGGAACAAGAGTACAAGATAATCAAATTTCTCTTAATATTCCTGATGCATGTTCATTATTAGGTGTTTTTGAGTCAGAGAATACTAGTGATCCAAATTTACCATCTCTTGTAATGACTGGATTCTCTGGTCCAAGTGGAGATAATTCTGATTTAATAGTTGGTGAAAAATTAACAGGTAAAACAAGTAATTCTGTAGCTTTAGTAGTAGAAATATCTGGTACTGATAGTGTAGGACTAATTTATTTGAATGAAAATCTTTTTGAGATGGGTGAAACAGTAGTTTCAGAGAAATCTGGAATCTCAGCTGTTGCAGCTGCATTTAATGCTGGTGATAGAGATATTACAGATCAATTCTCTTTAAATATTAATCAAAAACCAAATTATTATGATTTTTCAACTATAATCAGAGAAAAACAATATCCAGATCCAGAGAGAAAATTAAAAATTGTATTTAAGAATTTTTATGTTGATGCTGATGATACTGGAGATTTCTATAATGCATCAAGTTACCCATCTGGATCTAGAAAGTTAATAAATGTTGATCGCAATTATCAATTATTTGTTAGTGACTTAATTGATATAAGACCAAGGGTTGCTGCTTATGACATGACATCTGGAATATCTCCTTTTGATGCCAGATCTAGAATATTCTCAACTCAAGGTGATGGATCATTAAATCCATTAGTTCCTGATGAGACTTTGATAGTTACTTATGATTATTATCTTGGAAGGAAAGATAGAATATTTATTGATAAAAACGGAGATTTCATATATCTTCAAGGTATTCCTTCGGAAGATCCACAGGAACCACAAGCAATTGGTGATGCAATGGAAGTTGCAAAATTGGAATTTCCAGCATATTTGAATGATGTTAGCGAATCAAATATGATTCGAACAAAACATAAACGTTTTACTATGGCTGACATAGGAAGACTTGAAAAGAGAATTGAAAATGTTGAATATTATTCAAGGTTATCTTTACTTGAACTTGATACCAGTACATTACAAGTAACAGATGCTAATGGTTTAAATCGTTTTAAATGTGGATTCTTTGTTGATAACTTTAAGAGACATGAAAATCATCAGATCGCTCATCCAGATTGGAGTGCATCTACAGATCTTAAATCAGGTATTTTAAGACCAGGACATTATACCATTGCAATGGATTTGATTATTGCATGTAAGAAATACTTTGGTTTAGGAGTTCCTAAGAAAAGAGTTAGTCTTAAGAAATGTAATGATGTAGATGGTTATAATATTAAAAAAGTTAATAGGACAGTATTACTTGATTTCAGTGAAACTGAAATGGTAAAACAGATTTATGCATCAAGAATTGAAAATGTAAACCCATTTTTGATTGCATATTTTGCTGGTGATATGAAACTGATTCCAGATTCTGATACTTGGGTTGATACTAAAACGATAGATGCAAATGTTATATGGGATACAGATGAATATGATGCAGCTATTAAAAAATATGGTATCGATGAAGAGACTGGTTTAAGTGAAGTGGAATGGGGTTCTTGGAAGACTGATTGGGTAGGAGAAAAAGTACTTGATACTTATACTGAAACAAAAGATAAAACCTTTAAAGGTGGAAAGATAAAACCTAATCAAATTCCAAAAGGAGTAAAGAATAAGATCAAATCTATTCCAAATTATAGGAAAGTTATTGAATTAAATGGAAAATGGATTGCAGCGGGTAAAGGTGTTATTATAAATGCTAAACTAAGAACAAAACAAAAGTATCAAGATATCAAGGTAACAACCAAAAAATCTAAAAAAGGTATTCAGTATAACATAACTCCTACAGTCACCAATGAAGTTATTGGTGAAAAGGTTGTTAGTCAAGATAAAATCTCTTATATGAGAAGAAGAGAGATTGAATTTCTTGCTGAAAGAATGAAACCAAGAACAAGATTCTATCCTTATTTTGATGGAGTTTATGTTCATGGATGGTGTACTCCTAAACTTCTTGAAATTAAGATGAAAAGTGGTGTATTCAAGGTTGGTGAAACCGTTGAAGGTAAAATGAATTTCAAGAAATATAATGCATCTAAGTTTAAAGGTGGTAGTAAAGATGAAATTGTTTTTAGAGTGTGTCAACCAAATCATAAGACAGGTGCATATGATAATCCAGATAAAGTTTTAACTTTAAATCCATATAAACCTGGCGCTACTATGCCTGCATCATACTCTTCATCATCTAATCTTTTAAATGTTGATGTTGAAGGTCTTGCTGATCATGTTGATGATGATTATTTTGGATGTGTTAGACCAGGTATGACACTTGTTGGAGAAACAAGTGGTGCAATAGCAAAGGTAGTAAGAAAGAGACTTATTACCGATTCTCTTGGATATTTGAATGGTTGTTTCCAAATTCCAAATCCCAAATTTAAATCTAATCCAAAATTTGAAACTGGGGTAAAAACTTTTAGATTAACAACTAGTAAGACTAATGATACAACTGCAGGAGTAGTTAAAGGTCACGCTGAAGCTAATTTCTATGCTGAAGGAACTTTAAATACAGTTCAAGAAACTGTATTGAGTACTAAAATTCCTCAAATTCAGAAACTTACTCTAAAAGATCAAAAAGTATTAAACAAAAGAATATCTAGAAAAATAGGTCCAGCTGAAAAAGAAATTAGAGGTATTCAATATTATGATCCTCTTGCACAAACTTTCAGAGTAGATGATACATCTGGTGTATTCATTACTTCAGTTGATGTCTATATGAGAGATAAGGATACTGAAATTCCTTTAACAATGCAAGTTAGGACTGTTGATACTGGTTCACCAACTTCTGAGATTTTACCTTATAGTGTTGTTTCTGTTGATCCAGATGATGTAAAAGTTTCTGAAGATGCTTCTGTTGCAACTAATTTTAAATTTGATGCACCTGTTTATTTGGAAGGAGAACAAGAATATGCTTTAGTTCTTGTTACACCTTCTGAAAACTATACTGCTTGGATTTCAAGAATGGGTGAAGTTGATATTTCTACAGCTAATTTACCCGATAATGAACAAGTATTAATCAGTCAACAACCATATTTGGGAACTTTATTTAAGTCTCAGAATGGTACGACCTGGGATCCAAGTCAGTTGGAAGATATGAAGTTTACAATTTATAAAGCTAAATTTAATACCGCTCCAGGTATGGTTAGATTTTTCAACTCAAATATTAGTGTTGCAAATGATCTCATTCAATCTTTACCAAATAACTCAATTGAACTCATATCAAGAAGAGCTATAGTTGGTATAGGAACAACGTTACCACTTACAAGTGAAACTGATTTTTCAACAGGTTTGAAACCAGGTGTAAGAATTAAACAGGCTGGTAATAATGAGGCTCGAGCAAATATACTGGCAATTGCTGGTATTGCAACCATTAATGGATCAAATGATCTTGACATTATTAATCCTGGTCTTGGTTATACCCCTGCATCTGGTACTCTTACATATTCAAGTGTTCCAATGGTTACCAAATCAGGAAATGGTAGTGGTGCTGTTGGTGATGTTACTGTTGTTGACGGTAAGATTGGTGTTGTTACCTTTACCAATGGTGGAACCAATTATGTAGTTGGTGATACTGTAGGAGTAAGTACTTTAGGTCTTGGAAATGGTAGTGGTGATGTTATTTCTGTTGGTCTTGTTACAGCCACTAATTCATTACTTGTAGATCAAGTTCAAGGAACATTTAACATTGGTGTTGGTACAATTACGTATAATAATGGTTCAAGTTTTGTTGCTTTAGGTGGAACAAATATAGGAAGTGCATGTACTGTTACATCATTTACTGTTGATCCTTTCTATGATGGTCAACACTTTAAGGTTAATCATAGAGTTCATGCAATGCACGCTTCCAATAACTATCTTTCAATTAAAGGTGTTTTACCAGATTCACCAGTTGTAGAAATTACAGCAGATGTATCGAAGACTGGTCTTGGCGATATTCAGGTTTCTGATTCATCAAGCTTTAGAAAATTTGAAGGAGTTGGTGTTGGTACTACCAATTATGGATATGCAATGATTAATGGACTTGAAATTGTTGCTTATACAGGTGTAGCTGATGGTCGCATAACTGGAATTACAACCAGAGGAATTGGACCTCGTTCTCATATGATTGGTGGTGGAAATGGACAAAAAACTCCAAAAAGTTCTTATGAAGCAGGAGATACAATTCAGAAATATTCACTAGGTGGTATTAATTTAAGAAGAATTAACTGTTTCCATGATATGTCTGATGTAGATACAACAAAATATCCTAAAGATTTGGATTCTTATTATCTTAAGATGGATAATAGTGAGGACAGAGGTTTAAATGACGTAAGTCCAGGTAGTGATAGAAGTGGTAGTGGTAGTTTCCCAGCACGATACTTTAATCGAACAAAAATGACTGGTGGACCTCGAATTCGTATTCAACGAAATATTCAATTTGAAAGTATTACACCAAATATTCAAACCATGACTCCTCCTGGAACTTCTGTTGGAGGTAAAATAAGAACTATTTCCGCTACCAGTATTAATGGTTCAGAAGAGTCATTTGTTGATCAAGGTTATGAATCGATTGTAGTTAATGATGAGAATACTCTTGATAGTCCAAGAATGATTGCTCATA
>MDSZ01072556.1_pt1 | contig 25660 bp, 15 predicted proteins | sample 811201 | NCBI WGS metagenome assembly MDSZ01 (sample SAMN05326647, study PRJNA326480) | marine metagenome | isolation source: seawater | place: Indian Ocean: North | collected 2010
AGAGAGAGAGAGAGAGAGAGAGAGAGAGAGAGAGAGAGAAAAAAAAAAAAATCGTCGAAAACGCGAAACGACAAAAAAAAAAAAGAATGGCGTTTTTGAGCTCATCATCATCGACCATCATCGCGCGAGGCGTTGGCGTCGAAAAGTCAGTCGTCGCGCACTGGATGATGGCGACGACGACACCGTGCGCTGCTGCGCGTGGTAAGTGTGGATGTGGCGGTGGTGGTGGTGGCGGTGGCGGCGTGACCGCGAGCCCGAAGCGACGACTGTACGCTTTGACGGCGGCGAGAATGCGAATGTCGGAGGAAGAGGAAGAGAATGGAGAGAAAACGAGGAGGAGAACGACGACGAATACGAAGAAAACGGGGAAAACAGGGATGTTGAATCGAGTGCCGAACGTGGCGCAATCGAAAGATATTTTATTGAGCGGCGTGAAACGCGCGTCGAGAATCACGCACACGTCTGGGATGCGAGTCCCTCTGCTGAAAGAGAGGAACAAATCCGCGAAACAACTGGACGGGTTAACGACGGGATTGTGTAAACCCCTCGGGGAGTACGTGAAAGGATTTCCGAAAATCAACAGATTACATCCGTTCGAAAAAGCGATGTTAGAACTCACGGTAGATCCAGAAACCTACGTGAAGACGATTCGCGAGGTGGACGCGGCGAGGAAAGCGATGTTGACGATGGGGAAAGAGTACTCGTCGAGGGCAAAGAACGGCAAGACGGAAAGAGAGACGAAAGCAATTCGAGAGGAGGGGTTTAAAAATATGGAAGCAAGATTTGTGAAGTCGCAAGCGAAATTTGAAAAGTTGAAGGAAATGGCGAAGAAGTTGAGAAGATTACCAGTGGCAGAGTTGGAGACGCCGACGGTGGCCATGGTGGGAGCGCCAAATGTAGGGAAATCGAGTTTGGTGAGGAGCGTGTCGAGCGGGGTACCCGAAGTAAACAATTATCCGTTTACAACGAGAGGCGTAGTCATGGGGCATTTTTTCATCGAGGATAGACGACACGTGGTAACGGACACTCCTGGGTTAATTTTTCGAGCAGACGAAGAGCGAAACAAGATTGAACGTCTCGTCATCGCGACTTTGGAACATTTACCCGTGTGCGCAGTTTTCGTGACTGATTTAAGCGGGTTAAGCGGAACGAGCGTGGAAGACCAGTTAGCGTTGAGAAACGAGTTAAGAGAGAGGTTTGCGAGTAGACGACCGTGGTTGGACGTTTTGAGCAAGTGCGAGTTAGTCCCTGCTTTAGGCGGGAAATTGGACAATAGTTTAGAGACCACGTGGACGGAGGAAGATACAAAAAGCGCCGAGACGGCAGCAAAAATGTTGAAAGAGAGCGGGGCATTGGTGACTTCCGTAGCCGATGGAGCTGGTATTGCCGAATTGAAAGTGGTTTTAGAGGATGAGCGGTTGTACGACGGCATCGAGGAGTTGAAGAGGAGTAAATTTCGTAACGATGCCGATTCGAACGCCGCCGACGAATAGTAATAATAATACCCATAGAGAAAGAAAATGTGCCCTTACGAGCGAATTGCGTGTTGTACTATATATACTATTTGATATCTGATGATGTACTGTAGCTATATGTTTTTTGACATTATTTTTATACTTATATTTGTTTTTACAGTGTGTGTTGTAACTCTTTTTTCTTCTTCTTTAGCTTTTGGTCAAAATTAGATTCCTTCCATTCCGTTTCTCGGTTGATACTCCGCTTCTTGTAAAGAAGATAAAGACGTGCTTCCTTCGCGGCCTAATCCAATGTTCATTTTGTTCGGGCTACCGTAATCGATCGAACTTCTTCGCATTTTCTGTTTCGATTCTTGTTTCTGCGACGCGAACTGTTGGAACTCGTCCACCGAACGCGCTCGCGAAAGACTTCTTTCCGGAGCTTCTTGAGAAACTTCGTCGCTGGCGTCGTTAAACTGTAACAACTCGACTAAACCCTTACCATCGTTCATAATGTTGACTAAACCGACGAGCAATTCCGCGATTTGGTCCGAATCATCCACGAAGTAATGTGCCGGCGAATGCTTACGCCCAACCGTACACGTGAACACGGAGCCGAAACGAACGTCCGCTTTTCTCTTTTTCGTATCGATGACAGAACCGAGAGATTCCGCAAACGATTCGTTCGGCTGCAGACCATGAGTTTCTAACTCTCCATTTTTCTCCGCTGACGACACAGCTGTACCTCTGAAGGAGGACTGGCGTCTCTGACTGGAGCGCTCGAGGAGTTTCATTGGCGTCACGACGAGTGGGTTATTCTCGCTATCTACAGTTTCGTAGGTCGGTGGCGTTTCGCGGCCATCGTCTCTGAAATCATCGTCACCATTGATATGCACCTTTTCCAATGATTTCGTGAGTTCTGACGAAACTTTCGTAGGTGAGTAGCCGTTATTGGTATCCACTCCCCCTTTTGGAGATTTGCCATCTGGCGTGGATTCCATAGATACGCCGTGATCGCCGGTGTGCGAATCCAAATAAGTGAAGATGTCTTCATCCCGGCCGAGAAAATGTCCAGCGCAAAAGGCAAAGTCAATTTCTTTCTGCCCACCTTTACCGTCTTTGGCAATCATTTGCACAATCTTATCAACGGCGACGCCTTTGGAAAGTCCAACCGGTCTCGCTTCCACAGATTTCATGCCTTGGATAATATCGACATTCGCGTTCGATATCGGTCCAGTCCGTAAGTGTTGGAGCAAATCACGCGCTTGCTGTCGTCCAAAATCGGGATCGGAATACTTATACGACCACAGCAAGGATGTTTCGCGAATTTCCACGTAACTCCTCGGCGTGCGTTCGCAAAAGTATTCAAAAACGACTTCGACGGACTCAAGCCAATCGAGTTGTGACATTTCAACGAGCGTGTGCCATTTCGGAGGTAATTTCGGGACTTTAAACGTGTCTTTCTCTTCTTCTTTGTTTTCTTCTTCTTTGTCGTCGTCATCGTCGCCGTTATTGTCATCGTCGCTCGTGATTAACGGCGGGCGAATGAAGCATCCGTTTTCGGCGACGATCCAAACTTTCGGTAAAACGGCAAACTTCTTCGCCAACTTATGTCTCTCCGAACCGGAAAAGATGCACACGGTAGTGTTTGGATCGTCGCATAATCTCGCGATGCACTCTTGTGCAACGCTGTGTAACGGCGATATGTCGCCAGTTTTTGGTTTGATCATTTTGTTCAAGTTGTTGGTTTTAATTCGATGAGCTTGCGAACGCGAATCTTTCTTTGTCAGCGTAGCATTGAATCCTAAAATAACCAATCTTTGTCTCGATTCCTTGAACGGGCCAATCAAATCACTCACGCGTAACCTTGGGGGTATTCGCAATCTTCTCAATTCGGCTTCTACGTGAGTGTCGTTTAATTCGGCGATGAAAGTATCCGCCCACGCTTGCGACGTGTGCACCTCAACGTGCGAAAAGTTGAACTTATGTCGCTCTCTTCGTTCCGTTTCTGGCATCGTCAACGCGTCGTCTATGGCTTGAGCGACCTCGGTCACGTTCCATGGATTGACTAAAATCGATCCAGCGCCCAAAGATTGCGCGGCACCGGCAAATTCGGATAAAATCAAAACGCCTGCGTTTTGACTTTGGCACGAGACGTACTCGTACGAGACTAAATTCATTCCGTCTCGTAAAGACGTCACTAAACAACAATCGGTCACAGCATACAACGCGGTCAGCTCTGCAAACGATAAAGAACAGTCCAAATGTTGAATTGGAACTGAACCCAACGTCCCAAACCTCCCGTTAATTCTGCCGACGATTTCGTGCACTTGCGATGTCAACTTTTGGTACTCCGGAACGTCCGACCGGGTCGGGACAGCAATTTGTACTAAAACGACCCGGTCTCGCCACTCCGGGTGGTCACTCAAAAACTTCTCGTACCCCAACAGTTTCTGTGGAATTCCTTTGATCATATCCAAACGATCGACACCCAACATGACTTTTCGTCCTTTAAACCTCGCCTTTAACTCCAAGATGTGATCTTGTACCACTTTCGTCACTAACGCATCGTGAAACCGCGTCGGATCGATCCCAATAGGGAACGCAGCGACTCTCGTAAAGTTTCCTCCATCTTCGACGCCATCCGGTGTTCCTTCAAACGCCAGAATTCTCGAACACGACGACACGAAATGTCTCGCGTAATCGTATGTGTGAAACCCAACCAAATCCGCCTTCAACACCGAAATGAGCAATTCTTCTCTCATCGGTAGCGTCCTATAGATCTCTGAAGTCGGAAATGGCGTGTGTAAAAACCAGCCAATCTTCATCTTATCGTAGTTTTTTCTCAACATCTGTGGTAACAACATCAAATGATAATCGTGGCACCACACGATATCTCCAGGTTCGTACACTTTCATTATCGCTTGCTCGAACAGCTGATTCGCAGAAATATACGCAAGCCACTGACTGGTCATATCTTTCGTCGAACTCAGTTTCGGTTCAAATGCCAACGGAACGTAATTGAACAGTGGCCACAAGACGTTATTGCAATACCCATTGTAATATAATTCGACTTGGTTCCGGGTCAACCAAATAGGCAAACATCGCTTCTCCAACAACGTCTCCGTCAAAGCGTCTCTATCTGGTCCCTCGTCGATGAACACCCCGGGCCACCCGACCCACAACATCCCGTAACTCTTACCCACCCCTAACAAAGCGCTCACTAATCCTCCACTGGAAATCGTCAAACCCCACTTACCGTCTTCGCCTTTCTTAACGCTCACTGGAAGTCTGTTGGCGGCGATAATTAATCGATTCGTTTGTCCCACCAGAGCCTGAGCAACATTGTCCGGCCCATCCATTCCAATCGACGACGCTTGTTTCTCCCCTTGACCAAGATCGGACGCGTTCTTTTGATCGAAATCCTCTCTCGTGGAGACTTCTGATTTCATATCATCCCCGTCCAAAATCGAAAACGACCGATTTCGTCTCAATTGTTCTCGTTCGCGAATTAATCGATCCACCCGGGTCGTGTCTTCCAGCCTGGGTAAATCTGTCGCCGAAGACTCTTTCGATTTACCCAAAGGTCCTCTCGATTTTGGCCGTTGCAACTGAGCAGATGAGCTCGCTTTATTCATCATCTCTTCTTGACTGCTCGACTCCCCCCTCGTCGCAATTGGAAACAACCTTCCGGTTTGTTCTCTTCTCGGTGACGTTGGGCCTCGTCCAGCATCCATCGAGCGTCGCCTCTCCGTCTTCGGGACGTCCTCGTCCGCAACCACCATTGCTACCCTCGCAAAGTCTTCGCCTCTCACGCGCTCTCTCTTATTTCCTCGTCAGTAAGCGTCGTCGTCGCGCGCGAAAGAGGAGTGATGAACTCGACTTCGACTTTTTCTTTTTCTCGTCGTCTAACGATAAAATTTGACCGACCTTTTTGAGGAGATAAAATATAATCTCCTCTCTCTTTCTTTCTTTCTTTCTTTCTTTTTTGGAAATGGAAAATCCAAAACAAAAAGACCGAGGACGGTATTTATTTCTATTTTTTATTGGCCAATGCCCTCGACCCCGACGCGCGCGTCATACGAGTCGCCGTAACATCTTGCGTTTTTTTAATACGACTGTATTTAACGAAGAACAAAGTCGAAAAAAAGAAAATACGAGAGGCGCAGGGGTGTTCGTTGGACGAGTAACTCGATAGCATCAAAACAAATGAGACGACGATACGCACACGCGTGCGCGCATCAATTAGTGGCATCTTGCAATAACCTTTTCGCGTTTTCCAAGCCTTGTTCGCTCCCAATGCCTAACATATCCGCGATTTCTTCCAAGCGGATTTCGGTTTCAATAGCGTCAAAGGCGATGGTTTGTCGACCGTCTTTATCGTCTTCTTCTTTGCGAACGCGGACATGAGTTTCACCGAATGCGGCGACTTGAGGGAGATGGGTGACACATAAGACTTGTTGAGAGCCATCGACGGCGAGCTTTTTCAGGGCGGCGCCGATTTTGGTGCCAACGCGACCGCCGACGCCGGTGTCGACTTCGTCAAAAACCGAGATTGTTGGAGATTCGGTGTTTCGGATATCTCGTTCAGCGTTGTCCATGGCTGGAGCCATTTTCATGGCGAGCATTAATCGAGCTTTTTCGCCGCCGCTGGCTATCGAACTCATTGGTCTTAACGGCTCCGATGCGCCTGGGGCTAAAAGGAACGTCGCTCGATCGAGACCGCGAGGACGGACCAAGTAAGCTGCAGTTTCATCTTCGCCAATTTCGCCACATCCGGGAACTTGTAACTCGCTCGCTTTCAAAATGGGCGTTTTCCCTAAATCAATTATTTCGTCTCCTGAATCTGTCGATTCTATGTGACTAAAGTTATCTTTCGAATCTTCATCGTCGTCGTCGTCGTGTTCTCCTTGCGAGGAGGAGGACGACGGAGTCCACGACAACGTGACATCGAATCGACTGCCTTGCATTTCCAAAGACTCCATAGCAGCCGTAACGTTCGTGCGTAAACTCGAACCGGCGTCGCGTCTTGCGACCGCTAAATCTAAAGCTAAGCTAGCCGCTTTCGCTCTCGCTGAACGTAACTTTTCCTCGTTTCCTTCTTTTTCATCCTCGGACGTAGCCGCGGCGTCCAACTTGTCTCGCAATTCATCTGCAATCTCACACATTGAGGTGGCCGTGCGAATGCCTTTACCCATCATTTTACCAAGTTTATCGAGATCTCGTAGTCGATCTTGGATTTCCTCTCGTCGTTCCGGTCTTGAGTTTAAGGATTCCATGTATCTTTGTAACATTGCTTCAGCTCTGTCAGTCGCGTTTTCCACCTCGTGGAGCAAATCGATCGCCTCTCGCAACGCCTCGATATCCTCGCTATTTTCGTCCTCTTCAAAATCACTAATCTCCATTCCATCGTTTTCGCTGTCTGCTGTCAACTGATCGGCTCTTCTTTCTGCCTGAGATAATACGCTTCTCGATTCGTATAACGCTTCCTTCAATGATGCTTTCGATCCAGATTCGTGATTCGATAATGAATTCAACGCCGAAGCGCACGTCTCCCAGTTCGCTCTCCGACTTTCCATCTGTCGCAGTTCAAGTTTCAACTTGACATCTTCACCAGGAACCGGGTCGATTTTATAAAACGCGTCTAGAATCGCCTCGATTTCCTCCTTCTCTTCCTCGGTCAACTCGACGTTCGACTGGACCAATTTCGTTGCTAATCGAACATTTTGCATCGCGATTTCAAACGCATCACCGTATTCTTTCACGTTCGCCCAACTATCGAGCTCATTCAATTGCGCTTTTTCGTTCGCTAACGCTAAACTCGCGTTTTGACCGTTAAAGTCAACCAAAATGTTCCCAATTTGACGCAAAACTTTCACCGGAATCGCCTTATTTTGAATCTTGCACAACGATCGCAACCTGTTATTCGCAGTACTTTGCAATTCGCGATATAAGTCCACGGTCTGTGCGCCTTCTCGATTTAACAAAGATTCAATGTCATCCATCCCGTTTTCTAACAAACATCGACGCAGCTTCTGTATGGTATCTTCGGCACAGTAAAACGTCGCCGCTATCTTCGCCGTCTTCGCTGGGACTCGAATGGAGTCTTCTCGTCCGGCTGCGCCTGTAATTTGATCGATGGCTGACAACAACACCGATTTCCCGGATCCTGATTTCCCGGTAATGACGTTTAATCCAGGAGAAAAATGGATAGTTTGTTGCGAGACCAACGCGAAATCTTTTAAGTGCAGTCTTTGCAAGTGCGTCTGTTGATGATTCGTTTCATTTTGATGCGCAGAAAATGCTCGCGGAGAAGAAGAAGCGATCCTTCGTTTCGCGCCCGTCGTCGTCGCTTTGCTCGCGCATGCTCTTCTCAACGAAGGATAGTTGCATCCGCGGCCAAAACCAACGACCATCCGTTGTCGATGCCCATCGTGTTGCCGAATCATCGTCGCAATTTTTAAATCTTTCGCTCTTCGAAGAAGCATGTACGAAAAATCAGCTATCAAAGCTCTTTTTAGTATTTCGTCGTGCACTCCCCCCACCACCAATCGACCACCAGAGAGTCGCGTTTCGGCGGTTCTTGTTGATGCGAGACGAAAAGAGCGAAAGAGAGGACGACGACGACGACGATGACGAGTGGTGGTTCTCTTCGACCAACGCAAAGCAACGTTCTTCGTTGTGACGCGACGAAGGCCTTTTTATTTTTTTTGAATTTTGTTTCTTCTTTTCAAAAGACCCTAAACCCTAACTTCAAAGCCTTCCTCTGTCTCTTCTCTTCGAAAAGAAAAATTTAGAGGCAGAGTCGTCATTCGCGTTGAAGACGCGTTCGACGACGGGCTGCTGGAGAAGTCTCCGTCTCTGTTTACATCAGAACGCATACGCGCGCGGGGAGGGGCAAGGAGACGCGGAAGAGAGATCTGTGGTGTTTGGTTTGACGTCTTTCGCGACGGTCCTTTTGCGTTCTTTCGGGGAGACCTTTACGTGCGCGGCACAAGTGCATTCGTACGTCCAACAATGCCACCCCGCGTGACGATGGCGGGAAGTTCGCTCTCCCAAGCATCCATTTTGGATCGAACTGGGATTCTAAACACGCCCCACGAGGATACGAAACTGGAATTCGCGCACGGGGAATATGGAGCGACGATGCTCGCGAGACTAGGATTCGCACTTCCTCTCCTCTGTACGGCCACGTTACTCTCTTTCGTTCTGTATTGGGGAGCTCTGTTGTTCCCTCCGTTCGCGGTGTTTTTCATATGCGCGTTCATCTCTTACGGATGGTTTAAAGGAATTTTGTATTCATTTTCGGCGTTATTTATCGGAATACCGTTGTCGCATTTGTATAAAACCGCGGATTGGAAGCAGTTAGCGAACGATAACAAGAAGAAGAGTCCTTTGTTGGAGCGGACGCTGGGAGTATCCGAAGTGGACGGGAAGGCGTTGGGAATGGCGCATCCGAATTCTGAGAGCATGAAAGTTGATTACGACACGATCGACGGGATGAGTAAAGGGAAGTTAAAAATGGACGCTCCGATGTGGACGTCAAAGTTTGATAACGAAGAGAAGAAGACTTTAACGGATAAATTTAACGATTTGACGCACGTGGTAATCGTGCCGACGTATAGGGAACCACTAAATGTGTTAAGAAAGACGTTGAACACGTTGGTCGCGCAAACGTGCGCGAAAGAGAAAGTCATCGTTGTCGTAGCTACGGAGAAGAGCGATAAAGAAGCCGTGAGTAAGGTAGAAACGTTAATCGAGGAGTATAGTAAGAATTTATTGGGTTTGTTCTACACTGTACACGAAAAATCATCTTCAGCGGAGACGGATGGCAAGTCAAGTAACGTGGCCTGGTGCGTGAGATGCGTGCAGCACACTGTGTTAGAAAAATGGAATTACGTCCCTGAACAGATTCTTGTGACCGTTTGTGATGCGGATACGTACTTTGACGAACAGTTTTGCGACTGTTTGAGTTACACGCACGCGCAGAATATGGAGCCGTATAATTGCATGTATCAATCCGCGGAGAATGAATTTCCAAACGTTTGGATGGTTCCGACTTTAGTAAGAGTGAAAGCAGTTGTGGATTCGATTAACATGTTAGGGATGCTTTCGTCCAAATATGCCGTGCCTTACCCGTACGTGTGTTATTCTCAATCGTTGAGGACAATTATGGATGTCAAAGGGTGGGACGTGGACGTCGTTCCGGATGATTTTCATCACTTCATTAAGTGTTTCTTCAAGAAAGGTGGTCATTTCCGATTGGTGCCAATATTTATGCTCACCGGAAACAACGCACAGGAACACACTAATTGGTTTAGCGCCATGCGGTCTCGGTATCGTCGCGCCAAACGGGATGCCTGGGGCGCGATTGACTTATCGTACATCTTATCGCAATGGTATCAGAAAAGAAAAATATTGGATAAATACCACGCATTTATGCTCTTCGTGGACGTCATCGAACACCACATCTCATGGTCGTCATATTTCTTAACCGTTATGCTCGGGGGTATGATGTCGGCGTGGTTGAATCCAGAGTTGGAGACGTATCCATTCGGGATCGGTATTCGGGCCATGGCGTTGATTTCATTCGGTCCAATTTTGTTCGCCACGTGGGCGTACATCGTCTGCGACTTTTACGTCCGAATGTTTCTCGTGCAAGATCGAAAATATTTTGAGGCGAATTCGGCTCCATTGTGGTGGCAAATTTCTAGTCAAGTGCAATGGATGCTCATGCCTTTGGCCGATTTCATTTTTGCCGCGGTGGCGGCGTTGGACGCGCAGTTGCACATGGCGATATGGCCAAAAATGAGCGGGTACCGTGTCTCGAAAACGGTCGATAGAAGTAACTTGGAGTATAAAATTGCGCAAAGACACATCATGCCGAATGGAACGTGGCGAAATGAACCGTTTTTTAATGACGCGAATATCAATTCGAATTTGGGTGGAAGTAACGTGAAATCGAGTTCGAGTAGTGGATTGTATCACGCGATTGAAAGCGACGGGTCAGATGCAAGAAGTGAAAGAGAAAGAAACCACGGTCGTGGTTTATAGAATAGCGTAGTTTGTGTTGTTCATTTTAGTTTAGTATAGGAAATAATAGTGCACTGAATTCAAAAAGCCTCGATAAGTTGTCGCGATTCCTCGACGTTTGTTTTCGCAAACTCGTACATCGGCGTCGAGCCGACCGAGACATTTTCGCACAGCTTCGCGAGCGTCGGAAGGACGAACGTTTCGGCAAATAAAACTTGATTTTTCCAATTAACGCCACCATCATTTTGAACCTCGCGTTTTGTATCTTGTTTCTGCTCGTCCACAGCTGCACGAACCCACTTTAAGTGTATTTCTCTCGGACGAGCAAAGTGCGCCAAGTCTGCGGATTTGAGCACGATCTGTGCGGCGGTGGCTGCTGCTGCTTTGTTCGGATTTTCCTCGTGCTTTAATAAATCCGTGCTCAGAATACTCGTCGCCACGACATCTTCGATGTATGCAATTTGGGATGTTGTTAAGCCACTTACATCATCTTCCCCATCACCAGACAACGCACCCGACCTTCGCAACAGCTCCAAAACAACTTCGCACGAGAGCATTTCCGCGAGCGACTGGCCGTTGTATCGTCTTTTTATATCCACGCGTTCTTTCGCCAATGTCATGTTATCGCACCCAGGGTGATAAATATCGTGACCAATTGCTGCAATAAGTAAGGATAACACTGATAGTGGATCCATGACCTTATCCTCCGTAATCACGTCCGTCAAAATAGCAAAGGTCGCGTGCACGACTTCGCACGCGTGTGCGACGTTGTGATACGATAACGTCTCGACATCCGCGTACCCAAGTTCGACATTTTGTGCGAACACGAAGAGCTTCTCGCGGTTAATTAAAGCAAAAAGTTCCATCATTTCTTCTCGCTTACTCTCGCCAATGCCTCCTTTTGCGAGGATATCGAACGCCGTCATGAATAATCGAGCCAACGGGAAATCTTCTTTTTCTTTCGATGCGTTCTTCACGTACTGGAAAGCATCGAAGGACCAATTCGTGAGCACAGAGATCTCTTCCTCGAACGACACCAAAACATCGCGTTTTTTATCCTCCTTTTTACGCGCATTCTTTTCACTATTCGCGATGATCTCGTCCACGAACGACGACGACGACGACGACGACGACGACGACGACGACGAGCTCATATTCCCGCGGCGGTGGCATCGCGATTGAACGCCGGTTCTTTTTTCGTCTCTCGACTTTTTTGATCCGTCGTCCAAGAAAAAAGTCAGCGGAAGCTTTCGCTTCGCCAAGTCCAGCGCGCCCGCGAGCGCTCCAAACACCACTCGCATGGTTTGGGTTGGCGTCTCCGAAAACGAGCGGTAAACAGAGAGAGAGAGAGAGAGAGAAAGAAAGACAGAGAAACGCGGACGATCTCTAAGCAGGAGGTGTTTTTGTGTTGTTAGTTTTCTTTTTGCGCAAACGGAAAAAATAAGCGTTTCGCGTTTTTAAAATCGAAAGAAGAAGAAGAAGAAAATTGCAAATTTCTGTACACCAAGCGCTTGAAAAGACATGCGCCCCTTGCCCGGATGGTGGTGGTCGACGACGCGACGCGAAAATCTACGACGAAAACGCGCGACGACGAGGAGAAAACTGCTCGCGATAAATGCGGCGTTTTTCTTGGCCGTTGCGATAATTTTCTTGGGTACAACGCGAGGAGGAGAAAAAGTCGTTACCGAGGAGAGAAAACGAGAAGAAGAGAGATTTGGAGATGCGAACGACGCGGAGAAGGCGGCGAAGACGCGCGCCACCGTCGAGGATAAAGATAAAATCGGCGGTAAGTGCGGTTTGCCGTACGATTTGCACGCCGAATACGCCGGAGCAGTCGTCGGGACGTGGGGAGAAAACAACTTAGTGAGCACCCCGGACGATTGTTGCATAGCGTGCGAGAAGACGGACGGGTGCAACGCGTTCGTGTTTTGCGGCGATAAGAACGGATGTTCTGGACGGAAGTTTGGCGAGTGTTGGTTGAAGAAACAGGAACCAAATGGAGCCATGCGCGTAAAGATGTCGGAAGGAATGGATGTGCGTTGGACGAGCGGCGCTTTGTATTCGCGAAAAGAATTCTTCAGCGCGCAGAGTGAGAAGAGAAAATTAGAGGAGATGAAGACGAAACAAAGGGAGAAAGTAGGGAACGTAAAAGCATTCTTTGATGTTTCGATTGGTAGTTCCGTTCGTGGTCGCATAGAGTTTGTGCTGTACGCTGAAGATTGTCCGAATCACGTCAACGCGTTTCGAGCGCTTCTGAAAAACAAAGGTGTAAACGGCGACGGGTATCAAGGTTCAAATTTCTACAGAATCATCGATAAATTTATAGATCAGACTGGTCCTGTGCACTCGAAAGGTGTGGAGGTATTCGCCGACGATGACTACGGGCTATACAATTTGAAACACGATAGATTCGGACTTCTCTCCAGCGCGAACTCTGGGCCGAATACGAATACCGGTCATTTTTCTATAGTCGTCGCCCCGGCACCACATTTGGACACGCACTACACGATTTTTGGCGAAGTAGTCGCGGGAGATGACATCGTGTGGGCAATAAACGCCTTGGACAAAACGAAACCGCGACCAGGCGTGAAAGCTGTCATTGAAAACTGCGGCGAGTTGTGAAAATAATATGCTGTACCGCTATCATGTAATAATATACAGTTAGGAAAATCAAGGATAATGAACTACATACTATGATGCTACGCTATCTATGTCATTTATTTGGCACGCAAAACCTCTCGGGAGGAAACCATCTCTCCCCTAACGTCACGTACACTTTCTTATAATCGGGTTTTCGAAACCACGTCCCTCGTTCCAAATTCCTCTTCTTCTTCCCTTCGTAATTCGCGGTATCCACTCGTAGGACCTCGATTCCGTGGACTTGCGTTAAAAACGCCTTGACCTCTGTTTTCGTCACGTTCGGAGTGGTTATAAACGTCGCGACTTCCACCCCTCTCGCCCTCGCTTCTTCCGTCGGCGGTACCAGCCTCAGTTGAAGATTCGGGAAGTAAATCTCTCTCGGATGCGGGTCTGGATTCGGTGGCGTCGGTATCCCTTTCGTTTTCCCGTCCGACCGTCGCAAAAGCGCCGCCTTTGCTCTCTGCGCCAGCGCCCACGCGCGGCGCTTTTCCGAGGCGAGCTTTTGGAACGCGGAGGACATTATTCTAACGTTCACGTCAAAGTCGCGCTTCGATTTTGAGTAGAGGTGTCTCTCTCTCTCTCTCTTTTTCCAATTCTTTTTTTCTCCTCCTCCTCCTCCTCCTCCTCCTCCTCCCCTTTTTTTTTCTCTCTTTTTTTTGCTCCCACCTTTTACCAAAAGAAGGACGAAAAGAAGACCACCCCCAATAAATGCCCAAAAAAAAGAGAAAAAACTTTGCTTTGAGAGAGGACGACGACGACGATAAAAAAAAAGCCGTCGTCTTTCGTCATTATCGGCACGCTCTCGAGTAGGAAGGCAGCAGCGCGCGAAAGAGAAGAAGAAGCATGGTTCGAATTTCTGTGCTCAACGACACGTTAAAGGTGCGTTTTCGCGAAAATAGAGACGCGACGTCGGTCGCGCGGGCCTTTGCGCGCGCGATTTCCGAGAGGACCTCCTCTTCGCGGGGACCCTTGTTTTGTTGGTGTTCGCCTTTCTTTTTTTTGTGTGTGTCTTCTTTGCTTTTGTTCTGCGTCGAAGCGAGTACTGACACCTTTCTCTCTCTGTGTGTGTGTGTGTGTGTGCGATGAATACAGGCGATGTACAACGCCGAAAAGCGTGGAAAGCGTCAGGTGTTGGTGCGCCCGGTGTCCAAGGTGGTCATCAAGTTCTTGCAAGTCATGCAAAAGCACGGTACGTGACGAATCGTCGTTTTCTCGCGGAGACCCTAATGGACGATGATGAGTGATGATGATGATTCCAATTTGCGCGTCGTCAAAGTTCGATCTCAAAGCCGGCGTGCCGAGATACTCCGGCGCGCGTCTGCCGACGCGAATGGACGCGCGCGCGAACGGAAAAACGACGGACCGAAGAGCGCCGACTGGGAAAGATGGAAGAATCACGTGGGAAAATTTCGTCCTCGGCCCCGGCCTTTTGCCTCGTTTGGGGTCTACCGCCCTTTTAAAATTACATATTGTCTTCTCTTACTCACCCGCGTGTATGTACATTTCTCTCTTTCAAATATACGCAGGCTACATCAACGAATTCGAATACATCGACGATCACAGAGCGGGTAAGATTGTCGTCGAGTTGAACGGCAGAATCAACAAGTGCGGCGTCATCTCCCCGAGATACGATTTGTCGCACCACGACATTGAGGAGTGGGTCGGGCGCTTGTTGCCGTCTCGTTTGTTCGGTACCATCGTCATGACGACTTCGTCGGGGATCATGGACCACGAAGAAGCGAGACGTCGCAAGGTTGGGGGTAAGGTGCTCGGTTTTTTCTATTAATTTCACGCGGAGGTTTGATTTTGAAAGAAAGAAAGAGTACGAGAGAGATGCACCTGCATAATAGAAGAGAAAAATTAGCACACACTTCTTTTGTTGTTTTACCAAACAAGTATTAGTTTATAAATTAAGAAAGAATTTAAGAGTCTTGCAACCATCTCGCCGCATCGATGGCGTAATAGGTCAACGTCAAATCCGCACCGGCACGCTTAATCGCCATCAACGATTCCAACACCGCCGATCTTTCGTCCAAGTACCCGGCTGCCGCGGCCGCTTTCAACATAGAGTACTCGCCAGAGACTTGATACGCCGAAATCGGCAACGTCGTGTTGTCCTTCAACATCTTGATGATGTCCAAGTACGCACCGGCTGGCTTTACCATCATGATATCAGCACCCTCGGCTTCATCTAACGCAGATTCTCTCAAGCATTCGCGAACGTTAGCCGGGTCCATTTGGTATTCCGCTTTATCTTTCGGGATCTTCCACCCTTCGTTACCTGGCGGCGGCGCCGAATCCAAAGCCTCTCTAAACGGCCCGTAATACGCCGAATTATATTTCGCCGTGTATGACATGATGCTCACATTCGTAAACCCTTCGTCGTCCAATGCTTGTCTGATCGCCCCAACTCTCCCGTCCATCATGTCAGACGGCGAGATGACATCCGCGCCCGCTCTCGCTTGCGACACCGCTTGTTGGCACAAGTAATACACCGTCTCGTCGTTCAAAATCACCCCGTCCGATCGAACCATACCATCGTGACCCATCGTATTGTACGGATCCAACGCCACGTCGGTATAAACCTCCAAATCCGGAAACGTATCCTTCAACAACGAGATTGATCGTTGTGCCAAACCTTGAGGATTAAACGCCTCCTTCCCGCACGCCGTCTTCAAATCATCCGGCGTTTTCGGAAACACGACGACTTGGTTCACCCCAGCTGCTCTCGCTTCTGCGACTTTCTTAATCATCCCAGATTTAAACGACAATCGGTCTTGACCTGGCATAGACCCGATCGGAATGTTCTCGTCTCCTTCGTCGTGGACGAAAATCGGATAAATGAAGTTATCCGGCGTTAAGATGGTCTCTTGGAACGCTTTACGAACCGATGGCGATCGTCTGTTCCTTCGCGGTCGGGACGGTAAATCTTGCGGCGGGACCTTCGGCATCCCCTCCGGGTTTGTCGGTGGAACTCTCGTCGTCTCCGGTCTGTCCATCGGTTTTTTCCTATACGCTCTCGCGGTCGTCGACGACGATTGGCATCGTCGTCCCGATCTCCCCCCGAAAAAGGAGGCCGTCGAGGAGGCCAAAGGTGCCGTCGTTTTGCTCGCGCAGATGCTCATGACGACGACGACGAAAACGGTCGTTTTGGTGGTGCTCTCGTGCTTCTTCTTCTTCTATGTCTCGCCGAGCGAAGGAAAGTGACGCCTCTCTCGCTTTTTCGACGACGACGATTGATGATGTGATGATGATGAGTTTTTTTGGATATTTTCTTCCTCTGTTGTGTGTGTTTTATTGGATCTTTTTTTGTGTGTTTTGGTGGATCTCTTTTTGTTTTTGTGTTCGAAAGAGCAGTATTATTATTCTTCTTCAGTGTCGTCCGAAGCAGCAGTGTTTTATTACACACTTTTCGAGAAAATTCTCTCTTCTTCGCAAAAAAAAAAGATACGTCGTAAAAAAAGAAAAGAGAGGAACAAAAAAAAGACAAAATGTTGTGTTCTTCACGTCTCCCTTTTGCTTTTTTTTTTCTCTCTCCTCCAAAAAAAAAAATTCTTTCCTTCTTCGACCGACTTTGCCCGACTTTCCTTTGTGTCGCGCTTCGATTACACCAACGCAAAGAGAGGAGCCTCAAAAAACGACTCGAGCGCCCGTTTGACGCCCGCACCCACAAAACGAACGCGCGAAAGAGAGAAACACACACACACACACATACACACACACACAGAGAGAGAGAGAGAGAAGAACATGGGCAAACGCAAGTCGAAAGCGCCGCCTCCGAAAAAAGTCCAGCCTAAATTGGACACGACGTTTACGTGCCCGTTCTGCAATCACGAGAAATCGGTCTCCGCGAAACTCGATTTTCAACAGTATAAGGGGTTGGTGGAGTGCTCGGTGTGCGGGCAAAAATACGCGTGCAAGATCGACGATTTATCGGCGGCCATCGACGTGTATTCGGATTGGATCGACGCGTGCGAGAGGTTGAATGCGCCTGGGGGTGATGGAGAAGAAGAGGAAGAGGAGGACGAGGAAGTTTTGCGAAAAGAACGGGAGTTGGACGCGGGAGAGATGGGCTTGAAGAAGAAGATAAAGAAAAAGAAACAAAAAACGGGAACAAGGAAAGACGATCAATACGAGAAGGATTTTATCGATTCCGAGGACGATGAAGAGGGTGCGAGCGATACGAGCGAAAGCGATTCAGACTAAGAAGAAGAAGAGAGAATTTAAAATATTATTCGTAGCGAGGTCAAACGTGTTGTTGTTAGTAGCATGCATTAACATATTATTTGTATTAGTCAAGTGTGCATGTGCTGCGCCTAAAATAATTCTGCTACTTCGTACTCGCGTGCTCTCCTCTTTCTCTCTATCTAGAAATCTAACTACCGCTAATGTGTCTTTCTTTCATTCGTTCGCGACGCGAAAGTTCGTCTTTTATCAAAGTATCGTCTTCTCCCCTGACCCGAGGTTTGGCGCTCGATGGACGCTAATTGGGATCGATATCGAACTCGTTCGCTCTTTTTTCTTCTTACTTTTCTTTACCATCGTTTTACTGTTGGCATCCTTCTCGTCGTCATCGTCAAACGTGGCTATGACTTTCGCCGCAAAGCCGACACTAAACGTCGCGTGCGCCACGGACGGACACACGTACAGTCTCGGAAACGTCACGTGTATAGGCACGCGAACGTTCTCGCTGACGTAAGCCCCGTCGTCGACTATTTGTGTGAACTGCACCGCGGAAGACTCGGTCGACCTGGTGCCTTCGACTGAAATAACCGTCTCCACGCGTTCGATTTCAACTTCGATTTTACTCAGTTGGATTTTCTGATTTCGAGGATGCGCGACAATTTCGACGAATCCTTCGATTGGTTCTTCGATAAAATAGGACGTCTTGGAAAGCTCGCCGCGTATTTCAAACTCTTTTGGGTTCGCGTTCGTACTATTTTTCTCTCCGTTTGCACTCGTTGCGTTCTTCAAATCTTCCTCTGTCTCGTCGAACCTCTCCAACGCAAACTTCCTCGGCAACGACTGCTCCACTCGCTTCACCCCTTCCTTCTCTGCACTGGACTCGACCAAAAATTCACACAAACCCGTCGAAATCGATCCTCCACTCATCAATGGCCGCATAATTTCTACCTCTATCCCAAACATCACTTGTATGTTTTGCCCGTGAAACGTCTCGCACAGTTTATTCGACCCACCGCCGGTCACCGCTCGATACCCGTCGTAATACGTCGAATGATTGAACACGGTTGGACTTAACGAAAACGCGAAAGGTACTGAATGCGTACCAATCGGTAATCGTCCTGGTGGTTTCAATTCCAAACACACGTCCATCATTTCAATCGGATCCACCGTCGCGAACAGTTGGTCCAATAACGAAGAGTCCTTTTCACTCAATCGCAGACGGACTGAACCGACCGCGGTTAACGCGATCCCGTTGTGGTGTAACGGCGCGTCGTCTCGGTGAACTTTCACGAGAACTTCTCCTCGCACCGTCTCGTCGATTTTGAACACGCACTCCGTGGACGCGAGGATGATTTCGATGTCCGTCAGGCACGGTTCAAACATCGCGTTCGCTCTTTTTTATATATATAGTTATAGTTGTTTTTTCCAATTCCTCCTCCTTCGTCGTCTTCGTCTTCGTCTTCTTCTTCTCTCCGCGCGGCGCGGGTTGTTTCGGCGACAAAAGCCCCTCTTTTCTTGTCTCTTGGTTTTTGCGCGCGCTTTTGTCCCCTCGAAGTCTTCAGCGCGACGGACTTTGAAAAAGAAGAGACGATTTATATAGAATAATCCAATCTCAACACTATAAAAAAGGCGTCTCTCTTGTGTCTCTCTCTCTCTCTCGTGTTCGCGTGCTTCTTTCCGCTCTTTCCGCTCTTCACAGGCGCCACTCGGAGAAGAAAGAGGACGAGGAGAAGAAGACGAAGGAGAAGGAGGACGATAAGAAACGACGAGGCGCGGAGGAGTTTCCGTTTCGGTCGCGCTTTTCGCGATCTTCGTCGCGCTCGTTTGGTCTCTTGGACGACAACACCAACAACATTACCGCGCGGGGAGCGACGACGACGACGACGACCACCACCACCACCACCGAATCTCATCGATCGTAAAAATGGGTGTTGGCGCGGCGCACCGTTCGGACGGCGACGAAACGAGCGCGGACGCGAAGATGCGAAGATTCCACGCGTACTCTGAGAGAGACGAGACGCCTCTGGAAGAAGCGGTGGAGACGGAATGGTCGACGGCGCACGAGCTCCTATTCCGATTACCGAAGAAAGGCGACGAGCAATCGGACTCGTTCGTTCCGGAAGAGTTGAAAGGCGCGGTGTTCTGCGGACATTTGGTCGCGGATTTGGATTCCATCGCGGGTGCAATCGGCGCGGCGGCATTGCACGAAGGCGTGGCAGCGAGAGCGTCGGAGATCAACAGCGAGACGGAGTTCGCGTTGGAATATTGGAATTGTTCGTTGCCAGAGAAGATTGAAAACGTCGTCGAGGACGATTCGAAGGTATGTTTGGTCGATTTTCAGCAACAGTCGCAGCTACATCCGGCGATTCCGATGAAGAGTATCGTGGGCGTCATCGACCATCACGCGTTGCAATCGAACACGATCGTGACGGAAAAGCCAATTTTCGTAGACATTCGTCCATGGGGGTGCATGTCTGCGATTATCGCGCACTCGTTTCTGATGTACAAGAAATATTTACCGCGGAGAATCGGCGGGATGTTGTTGTCGGCGATTTTATCGGACACTTTGAACCTAAAATCGCCGACGACGACGGAGTGGGATCGGAGAATCGTTGCAATGTTAGTGCAATACGTCGGAGTGAAAGATATCAACGAGTTAGCCGCGAAACAGTTTCGAGCAAAATCGCACAGTTTGAGTGTGATGAGCGCGTATCAGTTAGTTTCCGGGGATATGAAACAGTTCAAGTTTCATTCCGAGGAAGCCGGGGACGAGGAGATTAAGGTTGCGTATTCAGTCATAGAAACGACCGACGCCGAAGCGGCGACGAATCGGTTGAATGAATTGTTACCGGAAATGCGCAAAGTGAAAGAAGAGTTGAACGCGCATGCGTTGTTTTTAGCGATCGTGGATATTGTGAATTTAACATCTGTGTTAGCTTTATGTGGACGAACGGAACAATCGTTGGCGAAAGCCGCGTACGATGGAGCGATAGTCGACGAGAATAATCATTTAATGGAGTTGAAAGGTTTAGTCAGTAGAAAGCAAGATTTTATTCCGCCTTTGACGAAAGCGGTGAGAGGCGGGTGGATGGTCCCGCAGTTCAATGGAATGACTCGATCAGAAAGCCGAACATACGTGGCTGAAGGTGACGTAGAAGTTGTATATAGCGAAAATCCGCAAGGCGATTTGCGACGCGTATCGCACAAGGGAGAAGACGAAGAATAATATTTTAGAGAGAATGTAAAAACTACTATTACTATTACTACTACTACTACTACTACTACTACTACTCATGTATTGATTAAAGCAATTTAAAGCGATTCGCGCCTTGTCTGTTTTTGTTGTTGTTGCTGCGTAAGTCTTGTTTGATTTTTCCTTCTCGTAGCGTTGAGGCTACTCGGCGTTCTTGGAGTTGTCGCTGTCAACGACTTCCTCCTCGGCTGTTTATATCGCTTCGATAGAGGCGACGGAGATGATTGCAAAGAAGATTGCGTGACGATGAGCTTAACTTCGTTAGCCCTTCGACCTTTCTTGAACGCGCAAACCTTCTCTGCCGTCGCTTTGATCACCTTGTGTTCTGATTTTTTTTCTACTTTCCATACGCCGTCTTTCTCGCGTTCGACGGTTTCGAGAATACCAGTCAACACTCGTCGTAATTCACGCAAGGTTTCGTTACCGCGCATTTTTAAGACGTCGCCAAGAACTTTTTCCGGCGCGACACGTTCGAGCGTATCGTGAAGGATGCGTTCGACATGTTCGCGGAGCGTTTGGTCTACAAATTGACCCGAGGAACCGAATGTTATTCGAGCCGAAATGACGCAATCCAACAAGCGGTGCCACATCGTTTCGCTCTCGATGAATTTGAACGTGTCGCAACGGAGACACAACTGGGTAGCCGCGTCGAGAGATTCTGAACTTTCCATCGCGAAACCGCGAGAGACATCTTTTGACATTTTACCACCAACCGTCGAAGACGTTGGATTTTTATGTAAACTTGACAGCGCTTCCACGTTTTGTTCATATTTTTGAAGGTTTAAATCCAACGCGTCGCCAACACGTCCCATTTGTTCCAAGATGTGCGCCGATGCATCCACCACACCATATGTTTGACACTGTTCCAAGCAAGCGTCTAATCGATATCCGCCCGAACGCGATTTTAAAAAAGGTAAAACGTTAGACGGCTCAAACTGACACATCAACTTGACGTACAGCTCGCTCATTTCTTCCGTCACTTTGACACCAGATCTTTCGATCAAACGCGCGAGCGTTTGATGGTCGTCGTTTTCGCCGCAAGCGGTGGTATCTAGGAGATCATTTTCCCCCGTGACACTTTTTCCGGCTAAAACCTCGCGTAAGTACCAAAACTGAAACAAAGGATTGGAAGAAAGCGCGCTCAAAACAGCTTCTTGCTGATCCGGGAAATGCGCGATGCCTAATCGAGCAACAATTCCGGCGTTAACTTCTGCAATTTTTGGCGCTGACTGCAAGAGCGAACGCTTAAAAGCTTCTCTCGCTTCGCCTGCGGGGAGCGCTCTAGCGCGACCGACACCTGGACCGGCGTCGTTTTCATTGGCAGCTTCGACACCTGCCGGAGCACAACCGAGTAAAACGTCCGCAAAGTACCCAGCTGAATTCGGACGGATCAAAACGTCTTTCGCGGCCAATGTTTCCAAAGCCGCACCATAATCTCCCTCACCGAGATGTAATACGGTCATGGCCTGCGCGAAATTCGCATCAGAAAGCAACGCGAACACTTTTGATTGCGCGTATTTCGAGATCGCAGCGCTCGTATCGTTCTCACCACGATGTCGCCGCGTCAAATCGTCGACGGTTTGCGCAACAATAAGACACGCGGCGTCTGAACGCTCACGTAACGTTTTCGCAGGTCCAACTGTGAGCGCTTCGATTAATGCGAATTCTCGATCTCGATCGACCGAGACGCGTCCGGTGCCAACCAATGCCGCTGCAAACGTCAACAGAATGTTTTTAATTTCTAAAAGTCTCGCGTTGAGTGTTTCCTCCGCAGCGAACGTCGTTTCTTCCTCGATAGATTCCGCTGCGAATAAAGCTGCATCGCAAACAACCTGTGCAGACATTCGGTCAGTCGTTCTGTAGACATTATTCCCGCTTTCCTCAAAAAGCTCACGCTCGGATGCATCCCACGAATCGAGAGCATCTTTGAGAAACGCCGTAGTCGTCGCCGGTTCGATTGAAAACAAGAACAACAATCGATCCGGCGCGTCTGGAGTATCGGATGATTCTTTAATTTGCGACGATGTCAACAGAGCATCTACCGGAGAAACATTTTGTGCGCCATTGCTCTTAAAGCGTTTTTTCCGCAACAAGTCGACGCCACGCCAAAACTGTCGGAACGCACTTGCGTTTGATGTTTGCAGCGCGTTGTATCCTCCTTTGGCAACTTCTTCCGCCGTTTCGCGAACGCTTTTCTGGATTTCCGGGGAGAGAAAAAAACGCATCAAATCGAATCTCGCCTTTTCGGCGCGTCTCGCTACTTGGACTGGATCGTCGTCCAATTCATTTTGCTTTCGCACCGTCATATCTTCGGAAAATCTTGGTGGAAATAGTCGTCCGGCAATGCTCTCTCTGGAGAAAAGCAAAAGTCTTCGTGCAGACTTTCTCGATAATTCAAAACGCATTTCTTCTTTTTGTTCCTCAGTAGTACCGTGCGTTATATCGTCAACATTTTTGACCATTTTCATCGCGTCTTCAAACATTGCAAACGCTGGACTCGAAAAGTCTCCAAACGCTCGCACGAAAACACTCGCGTGTGCGCCAAACATTCCGTGCGTCTCGCATAACCTCGCCACTTGATTCACGTCCAAACTCGTAACGTCCATGCTCAAAACGCATTTTTCGATAATGCTGTGTTCGCCTTTGGATGCGAAATGAGTGACTAAAGACTGCATAACTTCTGGCGGTAAGCTTTGTAACTCGCCGTTGATGACGTGTGGAACGATGCGCTCAATAAAAGCCTCCTTACCGTGCGTTGCTTCCATTAAAGAGTCGTAAATACACTGGTCGTACATCTTATCGAGAGAATCGACGGCTAAGCAAATTGCTAAGGTTGCACGGGCAACGGATTCAGCGTGCACATGCGCCTGGTCGTCTTCACCAGAGGTTGCCTGAACAACCATCATGGCGTCTTTGAGAAACTGTGGCAAGAGTTTCAGGCACACATCCCTCGCCGATTCCCTTTCGGACTTCACGGAAGTTTGAGATAGTTGCGATTCATTCAAAAGGCGAGCTCGCGCGTCTGACGGTATTCCCAACAAATAGGGCGCAAAGGTTGTCATCGATTTCTTGGCCGCATTCGCGTCATCGCCGACGACGTCGTCATCTCGAAAAAAACTTAGTTTATACGCCGCGACTGCCACCGCAAAAGCACCACCCCAGTCACTACGTTTATGATGTGCATTTGCTCGCTCCCGCCACCCAAGCACTTTACACACCCGGATAGATGCGGGGGACAAAATGACCGCACCCACACCCCGATTCGCGCACGAACCGTGACTGCTCCAAACAACGTGCCCCGAGGAAGGTGCTTGTTTCGATGCGTCCCGAGATGTTATTGGTAAGGAAATTGCCGTCGGATGTGCATCTAAAGCAACTCGCTCTAATAATTTCCCATTATTTGAATCAAACGCGAGCAAAGTGGCAATGCGTTGTCCACAAATGATACCCAATACTTCGTCACCGAACCACATCAAACCACATCCGTCCGAGTCTTTGGTGACGTTTTCTGGTAGCTGCCACGCTCGTCTGAGTTTAGGCACGCACCTTCCGCCAGATTGTCCTTTGGGTGACTTTGTGCCCCCTGTTGCTGAACCTTCTTTCTTTTCTAATTTCTGTTTTTGAATCTCGTGATTGACTTTGAGCACATTTTCTGGGGATAAAATACCCAACTCCCAAATGGTGACTCGATTGCCCCAAACGACTGCGAGTTCTCTCGTTTCCAAATCACCTTCGTTATTACTGTTCTTACTGTGACCATTATTGTTTTTGCTCGCACTTGCATTCGTATTTTTGTACGAGATAACTTTCGGTCGAAACCTCGCATAGGGGATTTTGGATGCGTCCACGTCTTTCGGTCTTGGAATCTTCCCGACTACCTCGGCGTCCGGGTACAGGCGCATAACCAAACATGCACTCGCGGTGGTTAAGCAGACTATTCCGGCCGCATTCGCAGCACTCGTTTTGGTTGTACAGTTGAACTCTGAAAGTAAATTGGAAACGCCCCCGACGTTTTCAGGCACGCTGCCGTCAACCCCTGAATCCATCGCAAGCGTAGAATCTAAAAGCGCCGAGTTGTTCATATCCACCTCTTTATCCATTTGCTCTTTCAACTTTTCATCGCCCCAAAACCAAGGCACCGTCCCAGCTACGGGAGGTTTCAACGCGTAGCTTTTTGCCGGAAGAGCGTCGCCTCCAATAACATACGTCTTTTCCCCTAGCGACGCCGTTTTGCTTCGTAAAAGCGGACCGAACCAAGAAAACTCGTGTCGAAAAACCTGTCCAGACTTTAATGCGACAATAACTTCGCACTGCGAGCTTGAATTTGGAATTTGGCTTACCGCCACGATCGAAACGACAGTTGATGTATCCGATGATAACTTCGACTGTGTCGTCGTCGGTGCCTTAACCCGTTTCAATTGCGAACACCTCTTCACGTCCCACAATGCAATGGAGCCGTCGTCATGTCCGGAAACCAACCACTCGCCGCCGTTCGCAAAACTTAAAGCGGTCACCTTCAAAAACGTATTCTTATCACTAGTCAATGACGCTAATTTCATTTCTCCTCCTTCTTCTCTCGCAATCGCCGGTATCGTCCGTATCATTCCCGGTACCGAATCCTTCTTCTCTTCCTTCTCTTCCGTGTGTTGCGCTCTCGTCAACCGTATTGTACCGTCCGCGAATCCAACTGCAATCACCCCCAACGGTCCCATCGCCACGCACGTCCCTCGTTCGAATCCATCGTTCGAGATGATTTCTTGCAAATGAAAATGTCTCTTCGAGCTGACGATGTCCACGTCTCGACGCGCTTCGTCTTCCCCGTCGCGCGAAGACACCGCGTGGTTTTGAAACGGTCGCAACGCATTCACGAGTTCATCTTCTCCGTCGTTCGACGCGCTCGAGGAAGACGACACCGCGCCTTTCGACGACGACATCGACGACGAGGCCTTTTCGAGGTTCGACGAGCTCTCTTGTCTCTCTTTTTCCTCTCGCAGAGCGACGTCCATCGCGTCCTCCTCCTCCGCCTCGTTCATCGTCTCTCAACGAGATTCGGTGTACTAATTACTCTTTTCATTCTCTCTCTCTGTCTCTCTCA
>MDSZ01052870.1_pt1 | contig 25659 bp, 21 predicted proteins | sample 811201 | NCBI WGS metagenome assembly MDSZ01 (sample SAMN05326647, study PRJNA326480) | marine metagenome | isolation source: seawater | place: Indian Ocean: North | collected 2010
CATATGGGCAGGAAGGTGTTGCCCTGATGATAGCGATTGGAACCTTGTTGTTCCATGCACTAGCATATCTAAGATCATCTGGAAATTTAGCCTCGCTTGGAATTGCAGTATCTTATCTGTGGATAGGAATTCACGCAATAAGCAATGATTGGCAAATTGCCGGAATTGAGGTAACGCCGTTTAGTGACGAACTTTTGCTATTCCTATTGATGTTCGGAGTGACAGGGGTCAATGCGGTTACTGCAACTAAGTTTGCCAAAGCTGAAAATTGGTTTTCATCAGCATTCAAAGCTATGGGTTTGGGCAAACCAGGTCTTTGGTCAGTCTCGGTTGGGCTTGGAATGATCGGCGCACTTTTGGCTATTGCATCAAATCGTCTTGAAACAGGGTATGCAATAGCACAACTCATTCTTCTCTTATCTGCGTTTACACCATCTTATCTCGTAGTGCGCGGTGAAAGTTGGCTGAAGTTACAGCGATATACACTTTGGCCAGCTCCACTTTTACTAGCAATTCTGATACTAATGGTTAGAGGCGTAATCGACTCTCCATTGTCAGAACCTTACTCTATTTATGCAGTTTTTAGTGCCGCTATTACTACTGCAGCGATTTTGAATCATCAGCACGCAGTCTCAGACCACGTTTTATGGATCGGCTCAATTGTGATTGTAATTTTGTTAACCTTACTCATTCCAGCAAAAGACGAAAATTTAGCCAGGGCATTACTTTCTTGTCAAGCATTGGTGTGGATAGGTTTAGCATTACTGGCTATAAAGAGAGATTCACCGTCTCTTGCTGGAACAACAACAATTGCCCCTTGGGTCTGGCTATTTTTCTTTGCTAGCAATTTAGAATCTCGCCTTATTTCTGTGGAAATATTACCCACTAACTTTGGCGAGTTTGATCTATCGCTATACCTTATTTTACTGATATTGATTCAAATACCGCTAAATTTCAAACTCGGAGATAGCGGTGTAAATCTTGCAGGAAGATTAGTTGGCATGTCAGAGTTGAGTGCTAGAATGCGGGATAGCGGTATGATGAGGCTGTGGAATATTAGTTTCATCACGATACTACTGGCCATGTTATTCATTACAAATCCAGAGGTAATTCCTGCATATGGCATGGTCTCGGTTATGGGATTGATATTGATATATCATTCAGTAGCAATGAGAATGGATATGCACCAAGGAACGCCTAGGACAATTCTAGTTTCTTGGTCAATCGTAGCATTAGTACTACAATGGAGGTTTGGTTTTGGAGCATTTTGGATAGCCTTCCTAGGAATCTCCTCAGTTTTGATTATTTCATGGTCTGAATTGAATGCTAAACGTATGGCTGAAGGTGAAAAAATGTCTCATCAGGCAATCATGCCTGGAAACTTGATCACAATCAGTTTAGGATTTATATCAGTGATGTTGATGCTTATTGGATTAAATGAACCGGTTAACAATTCACTTACCTACAGCGATATGTTCCCAAATGACGTCAACAATCTCAGGTTTGCATCTATTGCAGCAGTCTTGACAGTCGGCGGTCTTTACTTACCTAGGGCATCGAAACTAGAAAAATTGCTACCTTCTGCAATCGCAAGTATCGCAGTATTGGTGACGGTTGGGCTTGCAGCAGTTAGTTTGGAGGACAATCAAACACTCTACTTGGCGGGGATAAGTTTCGTAGGAACAGGCGCATGGTTAGCCGCCCAAGGAGAAATCAGATCACGAATGAAACAGGTTTCTCAACGGGATGAAAGGTTAGAAAAATATCTTGCTCGTCAAGAAATTAAAGATGAGGCAAAACAAGCAAGTAATGGTACTAACATCAAAATGGTCGATGCAGAATTATTGCAATTGTCAGAGTTACAACAGAAGCGCTCCAAACGACGCTCTTCTTCCGGCGACTATGATTTGGTAGTCGGAGATATTAATCACAAGCCTACAATCGTATTATCGTTCATCATTGTTACATTACTTGTAGGTATTTTCTTCGCATGGACAAGTGGAGACTCTCTCCCTGTAATTGCAGTAGCATCATTCATTTCTGTTCTTTTCATAGGAATTGCCCGCTGGAGAGCAGACCAAGTAAATCTTCAACTTCCCGATATCATGGGCATTGAATCGCCAGTAGCGATTACAATGGCTGGCCTAACATTAATCCAAATTGCAGGTAGACTAGGAGACTCTAATGTAGCACTAGAACACCAATGGGAAATTCTAGTATTACTCTCAGCACTTGTAATTTTAGCAGGCATATCCCTTCTTGGAAGAAATGACCTAGGTCTTAGAATCCCATCTGTGCTAGAGGGGATTGTATTGTTGTTGTTGGTTTCAAGGCTGTTAACCTCATTGATGGGAATAGACAAAATACAACTTTCTCCAACATTTAGTGATGAAATGTCTTGGGTTTTACCTGTAATCTCTCTCGAGGTATTTCTTGTATTTGCCGTGCTGTTATTTGAATGGGTGGAATCAGAGCGAATTAAGCGGGATTTGGGCGACCATAGAGGAGCCATAGGCCGAATTATCTGGGCAGTGATGACGATCTCAATTTCCTTTGGAATAGCTGGTATTTTGGCAGCAATTTTCGCGATGAAAAATTCACTTAAGTGGATACAACCAGCCGTCCCAGTAGGTTTGGCATTATTCATCCCAATCTCCTGGAATGCTTTGGGAAGTTGGGTTGAATTCTTAGAGGCGACAACTTCTATTTTCATGATAGCAATAGGTGTAACAGCATTACTATCAGCAATAATGTGTGTGATTAACAACAAACAACAATGGATATCTTCTGGACTTTGGATAGGCCACTTATTGATTCCATCTGGCGCCTTTGGTATTTATCAACAAACCAGCGTTTTGATGATGGTTATGATACTTGTAGTCTCAACAACATCATGGCTTGTTGGAGTGATTACTTTGCGAAGAGGTTGGAGAATATTTGGGGCAGTCGACCTAGTTTTAGCATGGATAGTTGCGGGAATATTAATGCTTGCAGGCGGGACCTCATTGATGCTTTTGGTAATGTTGATTTCAACGGCGATACTCTTAGGATTAGTAACTTGGTTAGGCCAAGAGTATGAAGCCGAATTATCTGATGATTAATCCTGAAGTCTATCACGAAGTAATTCTGAGATTTGTGCAACTGCCTTCGATGCCGTGCTATAGTCTAGCCCCGCAGCAACTCTCAATGATACATTGGTTTTGGCTTGAGTTCCAGAGTTTCTTATTCCGATAGAAATACCATCTTTCTCCAATAGCATCAGGTTAGGCTCTCCAACCAGTCTACTTCGCTTCATAGCGCCCAAGAAATCGCTTGCAATCTCTTCAACTTCATCAGATAATGAATTACATCCATCCCATTTACTTCTGTTTGAAGGAGAAATCGAAATTCTATCCTTAAATCCTCTATGGAATCTCTCAGTTCTGTTATCACAAGACATTGCACACAGCACAATAAGCATACTAGCAACTCCATCCCCAACAAGCACTCTTCCCCCGTTCGGTTTCGGTCCTGAGAGAACCAAGTGCCCTGAGTCTTCAACTCCCAAAACTCTCGCTCCACTATCTCTCAATGCATGCGATAGCCACCTATCTCCTACGGCGGTTTGTGAAAATTTTACACTGACATTCAAGCGTTCTAGTGAAGATGCTAATGCAAGATCGGATTCAATGCTAGCAGCTAAATGCCAATCATTTTCCACAGATCTCAATATATGATCGGCCATTTCATCGCCATCGACAACCCTACATCCGTTGTCTGTAGACTCGATGAGCAAGCATCTATCGCCATCACCATCAAGCGCAGCCGCAATGATTTGCCCTGCAGGTCTTTCCTCAAGAGACCTAATCATGATGTGCTGTGAATTTTTTGTTTCATTCCAATTCCATGTATCGGTTGGCTTAAGTTCCCCAGCACCGCAATTCTCGTTTAATGCGGGGGCATCGATGGAAACTTCTTTTGCATTGATTCCAATTTCAGAAAGAAAATCCGCTAACCATGCACTTGCAGCACCTTTGGAAGAATCCACGATTATTTCACTTAAGTCAACTGGCGCAAACATTTCGGAAAATTCGGTGTAACGGATCTTTAACAATTCTTGATGTGCAAAGTCGGCATCAAAAACCGAATCTGGAACTTGTAACTCTGCTAATTCGCTTTCATCAACTTCCCTTTCTTCGGAAGCTAATTGCACAACTAACTCAGAAATTTCGCTTTCAAGTTCAGGACTTGATTTGAAACCTCCAGAATCAAAAACTTTGATTCCAGAATCAGATACTGGGTTATGACTTGCAGTTATCATACATCCAAGTGAAGATTTAGTTTCAAAAAGCGAGTTGTGTAAACCAGGCGTTGCACACACTCCTGCATGGATTACTTTGCAACCACCCAAATGAAGACCAACGGTCAAAGCAGATACTAATTCCCTATTTCTAGGTCTATTGTCCCAGCCAATTATCACGGTATTCTCCATTCCAGCAACCCTGGTTAAAGCTTCACCAAGAACTCTAATCAGCCTTGCAGAAATCTTCCTTTCATTGAGTAATTGGGAAATAGCATCTTCATCATCTGTCGGAGAATCAACGACCTCACCGCGAATCCCGTCGGTACCAAATAGCATACAATCACCTGATAGTAGATCCAGAAGAATAGACTCCCGTCACGGTTGTATTCGGCATTACCATACATCCTGACCCCAATACTACACCGGGATTTGTTACAACATTACAACCAAGTTGGCACCCTTCTCCTAGAATTGCACCAAATTTCCTTAAGCCTGTAGCAACCCTTTCTCCTTCGATTCTTGTATGGACTTCAGAACCATCATTCCTCAAGTTTGACAGTTTCACTCCAGCTCCCAAATTCACATCTGGGCCCAAAACAGAATCTCCAACATAATTGAAATGAGGAGCTTTGGCTCCAGGAAGCAAGATACTGTGCTTTGTTTCACTAGCATGCCCAACCAATGCTCCTCCGCAAATCCATGAATACTCTCTGATGTATGCTCCGTGACGAATTACAGCACATGGTCCAATATATGCTGGGCCAATGATGTGAACACAAGGCTCGATTGTCGCGCTTTCGTGTATATGAACAGGCCCACTTGAGGAGTCTATACTAACTCCCGCTCTTACCTTTTCACCAATGTCTGCAAGCATGTCAGAAATCTGCCCTTTCAAAGTGGCCAAAACGCTCCAAACAGGGCCGCTTGGAAAGCATGGTTGCCTGCCAATTGACTCATCTAAAGACGGCCATAGTTCATCTGCTGCAGGGGCGCTCATGACTGCAAGCCAATACAAGCAGCGATTTGACCTTTTCAGGGGACGCTGTAGATTCTCTTGCCGGTTGAACGGTCAAGTTTGAACCCAACGATATTTTTTAGGTACCTAGGAATAAAGAATCCTACCTTGCGTGAAGTTAGTCCATGATTTCTCATCCTTAGGGTGTTTGAGAGATGATCTACGATATCAGCCGCGGAGCATCCAGGATTTCTAGAGACGTATTCTGTAATTTCCATCTTCAAACGCTCAAGCCTTGCACTTTTTTGTGAGCCCATTCCATTCATGTATTATAATTGAATTCTCAACTATATTGACCTGAAGAGGGACTGCCCCGGGAGCCCAACCAATTATTCCAATGCATAAGCAAAATTATTACCAATTTCCTGCTCCGTATCTCCATGGACAGGACTAATTTGGCACCTGTCATTATCATCATTTTTATGATGTTACCTTTGTCGGGGTGTATAGAAGACTCCGATGATGAAAACAAAATTGAAGCAGAGGAACTTGTTCAAGTCGACAACCGATGTTCCTTGGCTAGTGAACCCATAGTTCAATCTATGACAACAATACAGGCCCATGGCGTTGATAGATACTTCAGGTTGACAGTTCCTAGTTCAGAAGCTGGAACAAAATTACCTATTGTTCTTGCCTTCCATGGCGGGGGAGGCTCACAAGAAGATTTCCAACAGCAAGAAGAATTTGATTCTCTAGCAGAGCAAGAAAAATTCATCATGGCATACGTAATTGCTGAGGAAGGGCGTACTGCTTCAGAGGGTGAGTGGTACCTCAACTCCGCGGCAACGTCAAGAGATGACAATGTTTTCTCGGAAGCTATTGTTGACGAACTTTCAAAGGTTTACTGCATAGATCAGGATAGACTTTACGCAATTGGCTACTCACTGGGTTCGATGTTTACTTACGAGGTAGCATGCCAACTAAATCATAAATTTGCTGCAGTAGCATCTTTTGCTGGGACTATGCCAGTAAGTCCAGAAACTTGTGAGATTACTGGAAGTATGGCTGTAATGCACATTCACGGTAAGCTAGACTACATTATTGACTATGATGAAGACTGGGATTGGAAAGATGGTGAGCATGAAGGTGTCGGAACTATGAGTAACATTCCCGGAATGATCGACTATTGGGCGGACAAATCAAACTGTCAAACCTCTAATACCCACTCATCCCTGTTTGGAGGCGACGATAATGAACACATCGTTCACTCTGATTGTAGTGGTGATGTAAGGATTGAACACTATGGGCTGGAAGCGTGGGAACACACATGGCCAGAACAAGTAGATGGAACAGATACCTACAGATTAATTTGGGATTTCCTCAGCGATTTCACAAATTAAATTGGATTCCAGATTTCAGAATAATAACCCATTAATCATAGTAACAGCCGGCATCAAATTAGATGTCTAGAATTCATTTAGTTTATCTCTTATAAAACGCAGGTAAAAAACCCGACTTAGTAACATTGTAGACCAGGTATAACTGCAGTGTGAGTTTATAATTAATTCAAAGGAAATTTAGAATTTTGTCCCACTTGAATGAAGATCCTCTCCGGAATAATTTTTCATGAAATTCAGTCTGTGGATAATGTGCGCAACGAATAACTCTGCCTCTACTATTGTAGCAACCAGACCGCGTATTTATTGGAATCATTATGGAAGAAAGGTCTAGTTCTGGCCCGTTGGGCTCTGGGATTTTCACAGTAACCTTTTCTTCAACGCCATCCCAAGAAATATCTTCTAGTCTTGGCGACTCTAACTTCATGTCATTCTCTAATCTAATAATTCCCTCGGCAAGCCTCTTTGGCGCCCAAGTGTTTGAACTGGACCCATCTAACCATGCAACCATTTTTTTCATGTCTGTTAGTTCAAGCAAAGTGATGAAGGAACGCTCCCACCAACCCGGAGATCTCGCAAGAGTTACGTGATGAATTCCAGGTTGAATATCTCGCGGGTCTAGATTGTCTGCCCAGGTTCGACATACGTTTTCGAGGCGCACTGGGATAATTGGCATTTCTGGAGCCATAATATCACACAAACGATATGGGTTTGCCAATTCTCCAGCGATTAGAAGTGGCCTTCTTTTGTCTAAGTCTATTAATTCAGAAACCATTTTTCCACTTTCCAGAGTAAACTTTCCAACGTACTCCTTTAGTCCATCCAAGTCAAGTTTACCAATATTCGGTACTTCGGGAAATGACAACTGACTCAACTCTCTTGCTGAGAAAAACATGGGGCCTGTTGGTAGTGGTAAAGGAGAATTTCCCGGAGGATTTGCCCACAAACGCGGCGAAGTCGGCATGAAACTTCCACTTGTAGTATGTTGTTGAAACTTGCTCAAAGAATGAATGTTAGTAGAATTCTAATCACAACGCTATATGAGACATTTCCTGTAATCCCCCTTTGCCAGAAGCATGCAAAACGAACCTTCAATGCGAATGAGTTTTCAGAGCCTAAATATGGTGCTACCTCAAGATGTACTCGCTAAACTTGCTACCCTCTCCGGATATGACCAAATTCTAGAGATGGATGCAGTTAGTAGAAATCACAAAGTGAGCCTCGCAGAAATAGAATCGCAATTAGCTTCATACAAAGCAGGAGAGAGGACCCATCAGTCAAACGATGCTGCAGATTTCTCTCCGGTTGCGAGCAAAGATCTCGTAGATCTTGAAACGGCTCGACCAATGAATGCATCACCAAAATACATTGACAATCCAGATAATTATCGACTGCGATACAACCCTTCAGTCCAAGGTCAGTCCAATCAATCGCAAGTAAATCAAGCGATTATTTGTCCATCATGCTCAGCACCACTTGGAATCCCGAATGTTAGACCGATAAAGGTAACTTGCCCTCAGTGTATGACTGAGTCGACATTCCATTCGTAATCAGATTCCCCAATATCTTTCAGATTGCGCTTGCCTTGCTTGTACAGCGCGAACTATTGTTGTGGTAACCCAGAGAACTGCAATCCACATTAGTGGTTCTAGCATAACGTCCCAGATTCCTTGAACGGTGAATTCGTAACCAGCGCCAGTTAGCACATCCATTGCAATTTGTAGCCCCTGATTTAGGAATGAATAAACAACCATGCCGAATACTGCTAGAATGATTAGTCTGCCCGAGAAAGAACCTTTCTTCAGACGCAACAACATGAAGCCCGCAGTCGAGGTTAAGAAGGCAATAACAATCCAAGCAAGAGCAGAGTGCACAACACCAATCCAAACTACTGATAGATTAGAGGAGGTTGTTTCAAGTTCCATGTATCTGTCATAACCCATAGCAACAGCGAATATAGCACTGAAAACGGTCGTTGTCCATAACAAAGATGAGAACATTGCAGCATCAGCATTCTCTCTCATCTCCTGAGCGACTCTGCCCACTGTAGCCTCAAGTCCTAGGCCTTTTGATAGGATAAATAGGCCAAAAATCAGTGGTAGAGAACCTATCACGATACCTCCAAGAGTGTCTGGGAGCATTACTCCAAGACCGAAAATAGCCATTATCGCTCCCAAAGGTACCAGCATTTTTGCTCGCCATTTTGGGTCTTCGAGTGCCTTTACAATGTAATAATAAGTGCCTTCAATACCCTTAGATTGTTTGACAATAATTTTCTGAACGTGATCAATTCTAACTTGACTTTGTATAATTGGCATTACAGATTCGTCCTCAGCACCATCTGTAACTAGAATCGCTTGGTCTGGTTGGAATTCGGTTACGACTTCTTCTAGCTGAGCAGCAATCGCTCTATCTGACCTAACACCTACCTTTTCGTCACCGGTTAGAATGGCAACTTCCACGTCATCACTTTCTCCACTTGATTCAGCAAGATTGTCGTGTTGGTGGAGTGCGCCGAGAATAGCGTTAGTGTCACTTTCTTCAGGGTCTGCTATACCGAGTTTTAGGGCCGCAGTAAGGACTTGTTTTCTGCCAATGACTGGCCCGCGAATCGCTGTTTTGAGACCAAGATCGTTATCTCTATCTACAGTAATCACAAGCGTTCTTGTCATTGTAATCAGCCTCGGCTATGTTTAGCCGGACGCGCTTCCTGTTCATCAACCATCGCCCGGATTGACTTCTTGACTCCCGCTTTCCAACCCTTCGACTTGTTTACGTCGTCTTTGTTTTGCGCGTATATATTTCAGGGGATGGTCCATCCAAGATTGGTCACATAACCTATCATCTCCGGTTCTGACAGCACAATTGTGATTTATTTTCAATTTAGAACAACCTGAAGGCGTGTACTCTCTTTCATACAAATGGTTGACCTGATAAGTGGTTGTGGACTCGCTGAAATCAGGAGCATTACGGAAAAAATCAACGGTAGTTTCTACTGGTAAACCGAGACACCTAGACATCGAACCTAGGAATACTCTTCCAAAGTGATTTACGTTTACACCTTCTGATAATTCTGCAACGGCTTTGCGCATACAAGGCGGCCAATCTTGTTCACCTGCACCAATCAAAGCGATTGTTTCGGCTGTTTTTGACGCCACAAGTCCGCGTATCATTCCAACAGGTTCTGCAAGCCTTATGAGCAAACTTTCATCCATTTTTTCCATTTTTTCGATTGCATCGAATCGAATATCGTCTTTCATTCGCTCCCTAAGCAATCTTGCGACTTTTGCTCTTGAGGAATATTTCTCCCCCTCGTCGTGTAGAGTGACCCACCCATCACTTATCTCACAATTTGGCAATCGCCATCTGGATCCCGTGATTCCAGTACATAATTCGATGAAATCGGACAGCCCCATTCTCCAGATACCGTTTTCATCGCATTCAATTTCTGACAGATAAGTACTGGCAATAATGTGTATTGATGAGTCTCTTTCTAGAATTCTTTGTGCACGCTCTGCTTCGGCTTGTGCCCATCTCGAAATAAGTCTTTCATCTTCACTCGCTCCTACAACTAATCTGGCATAATAAAATGAGAATGCTTCAAGCAACCGCCCTTCCTCTGTATGGATGTCACTAATCGATGCCACTTCAACACCATCTTCACTATCCACCGAATCAACAAGTCTAGAACGCGCTCTAATCCTGGCTCTATCCATCATTGATCCATCCAGCAATTCATCAATGTCGATTTGATGTTTAGCAGCCATACTTGCAATCCACGATTTGGCCTGTGGTAGGAATGGATACCTTGCAAGTGTGACCTCGTCTGAGAGGTCTGGGACTGTCATTGGCTTTGGCACAAAATAAAATTCTTGAAGGAGGCATTTGAACCCTCTTATTCATTTGGGTCTTGTAGGTGGGGGGAATGATGAAGGCTGTCTACGAAGATCTAATTCTCATCCAAGATGAGATTAGAAAATCGTTTATGTGGGATTTGCAGTCTGATATTGACAGCGCAAAGCTACTACAATCAAATTGCAATAATCCTGAGCCGACTTTAAGTTTCGAAGGCAAGGTCACTGTTGTGGGTGCAGCAGCAAAACCCGGCATCACAACCAAATATCCAACCATTGTAGCCGATGGTGCTGTTGGAGCGATGAATGACCTTTCAAACATAGCGTTAATCGTTACAGATGGCGATGGAACTCCTCACATTGAAAAAGCGTTGAATAAAGGAATACCAATTTGCCTACATGCCCACGGAGATAATTTACAATCATGGAGCAAAATCCTGTCGCTAATTGACGAAGATCAAGAAGTAATTTTAACCCATCAAACTCCGATTGAGATAGAAGGAATGTACAATCCAGGTGGATTCACAGACGGTGATAGAGCCGTCTGCGTAGCATTTGCATTGGGTGCGACAGAAGTTGAACTGGTGGGATTTTCAACTAAGGATGTGGGACAATGGTCTGGAGTTACCGATAAAAAACGAAAACTAATCAAGTTGGAGTGGATGAATAAGGTGTTGAACATCCTATCTTTGAGGGTTGAAAATGAAAAATAACTACTTGCTCTGGTTAATTGCCTTGCTTGTTGTAAATACTGGTTGGTACTTTGTAAGTCAGCAAAGCGCTACACAAGAAATCAATCGTCCCGGAGCAGACTTTGAAGAAATTCGAGAAGCGGATCTGTCTAGCATTGTTGGTACAGAGATAGATTATGAAATCGAACACTGCTTTGAATCATCAAACGGTCGTATTTTGTCGGTCAATATCAGCATAGAGCAGGGAACAGATACGTTATACTCTTGGTCTGGCACCACTGAAGATGGATGTGTTGTTTATTCTTCAACTGCTGATGAGGGCGACATAACAATTGTAACACAAGTTGAAGAAGGCGTCAAAACGAAAACGATGCTAAAAACATGGCCGTTAAAAAGCGCATTCGTTGGCGGAGCGGTAGTATTTTCAATCGCTACAGTTGGGTTGGCATTCGGAGAGACATTTGTTAGATTTCTCATCAAACGGCACATGGATAAATCAACAATTAGTGTACAAGAAACAGTGCCTAACAATACAGCACAATTAGGAATCTGGCAGGACCCGATAAGACCAAAATAATCACAGGAAATCCGCGAGACTGAGTTGTTTTGCGTTGTCATTGTTGAACAGACTTTCTACACTATCTGCTAACCACTCCACGTTTTGGCGGGTATATTGGTCGACACCATAGGTCTCCATTACGTGTTTTGTTACTTTGATATATTTTCGAACAGCCCCTTCTGTAACCGTGAGAGCGAGGTTACCATTACACATATCTCCTTCAGATTTTCTTACTCCAAAAGCACTCATTCCCCTACCTGTCAATTTTGGAGGTTGTATACATTTCCCAGCTAAAGGCATTCGCCGATATGAGTGGCCACACTTCAGGCATCGAACTTTTTGCCTAGTAAACGCAACAAGATTCCCTCTAAGGTCCGGCAAGAAATGAGAACGAACCACACTAGAAGCAACCGTTCGAACATCGACACCCCTTAATCGGTGTCCAAGAGAAAGCTGTCCATTCATTTTGTCGATCATCGTCTCAAGTGTCTTGTAGGCTGACAATGGCGGACCTTCGGACATACTCTTGGTTGAATGCGTATATCCAAGCCCCCTGATTGCCCCAATTGTTCCCAACCTTCTCTCGATAAAATCCATTTTGTCAGCCAAGGATTTAGGATGAGGTTGACTTAGAGTAGCCTCGTAAAACCATCTTTCATAGTGCCATGCTGAATCTACGTTCAAAGCCTCCTTGTCGACTTCGGTAGGATTTAGCCTTGTTGTCAAGACCAAAGGAGCATCCATTTTCCCCCCTCTGTTGGAAGGTAAAATGTCCCTGCTGAAATTCAGTAATCCATCCATTAGCAACATGATTGCATCTTCATCACCATCACAATTTCTGCGCTTAGCTGCATGAAACAAAGGATGTGCATAACCTCCTGAACTATCGGTAAATCCGATAAGTCTTGATAATACTCCTCCAGAGGTATGTGGCGCAAGAGCACAGATAAGGTGACCGACGAGGTCCTCAGGTTTTTCAACGTGGTAGTAAGGATCCATTCCATAAAATCTGACCAGTAATTCATCAATATACTGAGCTGCTCTTACGAAATAATCTGCGCCATTTCGGGCTAAGATGAAATCCTGCGGAAATATTTCAAGCATTTGACCATCACTATGCAATTCTTCTCCGAAGCAATCGTGTGTGTAACCAAGGTGCTTCAATTGCGTCCATTCAACACCTACCTCCTCGGGAGTAAAGTGAGTTACAGGAACGTCACTCATATCGAACCGTATCGTTCCGTCCCGGAAAACAGGTAGGCTATGCTTGGCTCTTAGTATCCCTTTTTCTACAGGTTCTGGGGTTTGATTTTTACTCATTAATTTCTTTAGTCCTTTCATTCGTTTAGGTATCCTATCCAACCCAAGTGAAATCCTTGCGTCCTCGAGTAAATTGTCTATTCTGATTGTTTGCAATTCTCCCCTTCTTCGAGCATTTTGCTTTTCATTTGAAATTCTTAATTCAGTTCTTCCTCCACAAACCTCGCCAGGCCTTTCTTCGCCGAAGTCGTCTAATTTCCTATGATGACAGTTAATCATCGGAGATTTTTTCCCGCAAACCTTACAGAACCTAACTCCCATTTGAACTCGCAAATCCTTCTGATCTGCAGCATTAGCAATCAGCCTTTGGTTTCCTCCATAAAGCTCAATCGGGAACAAGGAATGAACGGTTGGTTTTTCTCTAGGAGCACTCTTCTCTGGACGCCCCATTCTGCACCCGATTCTTACAGGAGCAGAGTGTTCCCATCTAAGTCTTGAAATGGCTCTAACTTGAGTAAGGATGCCATCGACTGCATGATCATCTTCAAGAATTTGCGCTCTGAGATATTTTTCGGGATCATTAGGTCCTGGGTCTGGTAATTTATTAGCAGCATCTCTCCCTATTTTATCGGTTTCAGTAATACCCAAACCCCTCTGCCTTGCATTGGTTTCTGCAGCAATTCTAACGGTTGACCGCTCTTTTTCTAACTCTTCTTTTCGAATTTTTTCTTGTGACAATGTAACTGCAGCAGAGCGCAACTCATCGATTCTGTCTAAGAAAACGGTTTCAGCATCTTCAATTTTCATCGGTGCATTACCTTTTACAGAATATCCAAAGCCATCTAACATTGCTTCCCATCCTCCTGTAATAACCAAATCGTCACCTTCATGGTGGTGAGCTAGTCCAAGCATGAGCGCACTTCCCTTGATTAAGCCATGAATTCTCAAAACCCATGCATGAGGGGTTTCATTAGAAAAGATCCCGTCTTCAACGGAGATACTAGGTCCCGGAATCTCCTGATAATTTATTGCTGTTTCATTTTCTGGCCGTAATTCATCCATGTCTTTTGAATTCCATCCTTTAATACCGTCAATAAACCGCAAATTGCCATCCCTAACGGTTGCGGTTTGAATCGATTTTAGTAGGGCAGGAACCCATTCGATGGGTAGGTCTAGCCACCAAGGATTGTTTAAGCCAACCAAGGATGTCGAGAATCTAATCGCGATCTCTTTTGCTGCTTCCCAATTTGGATTTAATAAAATTAAAGCGTCTCTCCACTTTCTTCGAGTGTGGAATCTTGCATCCATATCTGTTTCTTGATTTATCGGAAGACCTGGAGTGCCATCTGGCATATCCTTTCTTTTAGTACCAATTATTCGGCAAAATTCATCAACAGCTTGTTCGCTATCCAAAGCATCGATTAAATCAGCAGCCCACCAATCGTGAGAGTAGGCGGCAGGAACCAACTTCTTGTTATTCTCCATGAATTCTCCATAGCCTAAAACCAACTCCCCATTATCCCATATCGATGAAATCTGTGAACGATCTTTGTTGAATGATTCTGAATCGTTATACTGTTTGAATTCTCCATTCTTCAGTATTGCCCAAGGGCCCTCTGCAATGTCACAAGGTGTAATCGCACACGCTTTTCCAGGCCTCTCAATTTTCATTTGAGTGCCAACTGCAATGAAGTCGTCCATTGCAGACATTGAAGCGGCATTACAAGATCCAGCGGCTAGCCCCGAGGGGCGCGCTCTTCCGTATCGTAGTCGGAAACCACCTGGTTCCAGGGGCGCACCAAAAACTGGCCTGCCAGCGATGATGTCATTCATGAATTTCGAAATTACAGGTACCCTGCGAGAAGTAAAACCGCTTCCTTCGATATCACTAGATTTTTCTTTACCTTTGTTTGCAAAAGCAGAAATAAAGTCCCAGCCGGGAACATTCAGCCTTTCAGTATGCCTCTGGACTTTGGGGGCTTTCAAGCACAAACCTTCTCCAATAACCAACAATACGCCGCCACGGATTCGCGCTTCGTCGATATTTCTCACACGGCCGTACCCAGCGCACTCTATATCTTCAGTCGACTCTCCATTTACCATGACGGGGCAGGCTCTGACAATCGTGTCAACTTCTTCTGGTGGAGGCCTGTACTGCAAGTTACCGCGATATAATCCGAATTCTTCCTTTACTCGCTCAACTTCATCATCTGAAGGCTTGTAAGCATCTACATCCAACTCTCTACGAATCATGTCACCAATTAGTACTGCAAGAGCTTGAGCAGTACCTCCAGCAGCCCTAATCGGTCCGGCAAAGTGGATTGACAAAAACTGTGTTCCGTCTAGGTTTGGAAGAAGTCTAACCTCGCTGATGCCTTCTAGCGGAGCAACTAGAACTGCTTCGGTAAGAATCGCAAGACCAACCCTCAAACCCACATCGATACTCTTCTGTAAATCATACCCATTATCCCGAAACCGCTTTGCGACGATTATGGCCATTTTGATTGAGGTCGTCTCACGATCATACTTTGCTAGCAGCTTTCTGATATCTTCTGCAACTTCTGCACCTTCGAGATGTTCTATGAGAAGTTTTTCGGTTCGACTCGCAAGGTCTGATGCCCTAGGGATTTCAACTTTGATAGAGTGGTCGAGTCCTTTTTTCCGAGCCTCCTCTGCAATTTTGTATGCCTCTTCTGTTCTGTCATCGAGCCATTCTTCATAGGATTGTATTTCTTTTTCTAGACGTTCGATGTCCAGCCCCAGTAAAGGGTCGTGAACATCTCTAGCGCCTTTCTGAATCATGTCTAACTATTGCTCCTCTTGGGCGGTGGCTCATAAGGGCTACCACAACAATCGTAAATCCAAAGGGAAGGTTCATTCGCCTCAAACCGATGGGATTGGCCATGTCAGTTCCCCCAATGTTACGTGAAGACCCGCGATGGGTGAGGCTTGTAGACTTGGTTCGCGAATTAGCATTCATCGACGGTGGGAATGATGAAGCGTTTACGTTGGCCAGCGGTAGAACCTCAAGATGGTTTTTTGATATGAAGCCGGTAATGATGAATCCGGAAGCTGGTAGATTGGTAGGAGAACTCATTAACGTCCGATGTGACGAAATCGTAGCAGATTTTGTTGGCGGTTTAGAACTCGGAGCAGTACCTTTGGCAGCTTTGGTTGTGGCAACCGATTTCACATCTGATAGGCTTGGATTTATGGTTAGAAAACAAGCGAAAGGCAGGGGTGGAAGGAAGACCAACAATCCCCCGGGAATAGAGGGCGCATCAATTGCAAACGGAGGCCGTGTAATTATTCTTGAAGATGTTACCACGACTGGAGGTTCTGCAATTCAGGCGGTTAAAAGAATTGAACTAGAGACAGATTGCGAGGTAGTCGCAGTAATCAGTATCTTAGATCGTCAAGAAGGGGGAAAGGAAGCGTTCGAACAAGCAGGAATACCATTTGAAAGCCTTCTTGTTCGTTCTGACATTTCAGGGTGATAAATTGCATTTAATTCCTTCAAATGCGGATCTAAGCGGGCCAACAACTGTCGACTCTACCGCTCCAGAGGGCCTTGTTTTTCATTACGCAGATGAAGCAAAACCGTTAGCAACACCATGGCAAGTTGCCGTTGAGAGAGCAAAGATGGTTAGAAAGTGCAAAATTCCCGATGGTCCCATCCTTGACCCAGCATGTGGAAGCGGAATACAACTTGCAGCATACTGTGCTATGCTCGGCCGAAAGGGGTTAGGAATTGAGATGGATGAGCCTACCGCTCAAGCAGCAAATTCCAATTTATTGAGGGTTGCAGAGCATGGTTTCGGCGAGTCTCTTTTGAACTCGACCATACATGTCAGCGACGGAACAGTTGGGAATTCAGAACAGAAATTTGCGATGTTACATCTTGACCCCGCCCGTCCTCGTAATTCAAGAACACACAGCCTGGATGAAATGGCTCCAAGACTTCCTGATATATTTTCAGCTTGGAAAGGTAGCTTGATTGAATTAGATAGGGGGCCAGCAATACTTCTTGACTTATCACCTAGGCTTGACAAAAGCCAACAAAACGAGGTGGAGGAGATAGTAGAATCGTTTTGGCCAGGGATTGGAAGAACGTGGGTCTGGACCAGTAGAGGCAAGGGTAGAGTTGACAGACTTTCACTTTGGATTGGCCAATTATCATCTCCTGAAGTTTCAAGGAGATTTGTAAGAATCCCGCCAGACATAAAACAAAAACCTCTGGTTATCGAAGGGAATTTTTCAGAAGTTTTCGAGCATCGTCGACCCCCCAGAAAAGGAGAATATGTTACTATCTTAGACGCCGCTCTTGTCGAATCTGGGTTAGCAAATGAGTATTTGAAAAACGTCATAGATGATGATGAGATAACATGGAGTATTTCCCAGGGCAGGAGGCCACAAATCCATCACTCAAGCCCAGTCCTTCTTGAAAATTCAAACCAAAACCTGTTGATACAAGCAACTGGAAGAATAGTGAAGTTAGTGCATTGTGATCTTTCCATGGACACAATTTCTAATCTTGTTGATGCGTCAAGAGAATATGGATTTGGTAAACTTACACTCAGGATGAAGGTAGAACCAAGTCTTCAACCAAAACTCCAAGGGAGCCTCGATAGGCAACTCGCATCGAAGGGAGGGCCACACGTCGGATTTGTTGCAAAACAGCCTCACGATACGATGCTACTTTTGTGTCTGGAATAGCAACAGGCTTTTAGCACCACGAACAGGATGAGGAATATTAAGCAATTCGTGGCGCAGTATCGCGAATGGGCAATCGCGGTCTTGATATAGGGGTGGTTTGTCGCAAAGCCGCTCGACGTCATGTTGTACGCGTTTTACAGGTGAAATGTAATGGCAAATGATCAGGATTTGGGAGACGACTTCTCCTACATGCTTCGAATGGCGGATACCGACATTGACGGTCTCAAGCCTCTGAGGACTGCATTGACTGCTGTCCGTGGCGTAGGGGACCGCACAGCAGCAAACATTTGCACCATTACAGGATTTGACCCAAGCATGAAGGCAGGGCACCTAGATTCGACTCAGCAAGAAACTCTGCGAGAAGCAATTGAATCATACGCCCAAAATGTCCCTTTGTGGATGTTAAATCGCCAGAGGGACCTCGAAACTGGTGACGAACTACACCTCTCTGGTCAAGATCTGAAACTTACTCATGAAGACGATATTTCTCGTCTTCGTTCAATCAAGTGTTACCGAGGAGTCCGCCACGCAGGCGGTCACAAGGTCCGTGGACAGCGCGGCCGCTCAAATGGTAGATTTGGTTTAACTCTTGGAGTACAGCGCAAGAAGTGATTGGAGGAATGAGATATGGGACATCCAAAATTCGCTCGACCAAAGTACGACACACCACCTCACCCATGGAAGGCTGACAGAATCGAAGAAGAGCATGCGATTAAGGCCAATCATGGACTTAAGAACATGACCGAAATTTGGAAGGCAAAATCTGCATTGCGCCGAATTCGTGGCCAAGCTATGAAGTTGATTGGTAGAGTGGACACATCAGAAGGACACTATTCCCGCGAAAAAGATGCGCTACTAGCATCTCTTAATCGCAAAGGTCTGATCACTACAGACGCAATTCTCGACGACATCCTGTCACTATCTGCAGAAGACATCCTGAACCGTCGTCTACAAGCACAAGTATACTACAAAGGACTAGCATGCTCAATGAAACAAGCTAGGCAACTGGTAACCCATGGCCAAATCTGCATCGGTGACCAGAAGGTTACGATTCCATCATACCCAGTGTCAAGAGACGAGGAAGAGATGATCAGATATCATCCTCGCTCAAAACTCAATGATGAGAATCACGTCATTAGACAAACTATCCTTGGAGTTCGTGAGTCTGCAGAGTACGCTGAGGACGAGGTTGACCCAGAGTTTTCACAATCTGAAGCTTCTAACGTCAACGAATCTGCAGAGGACGCTCCAAAAGCAGAAGACACCATAGAAGGGGGCGGTGAATGATGCGCAAGGCAATCATCAATATTTTCTCCAGTTACAACAATGTCTTGATGACAGCAACTGATCTAACTGGTGCTGAAACAATAGCTACCTGCTCAGGCGGTCAAGTAGTCAAATCATCAAAGGACTCAGGTGGCCAATTCGCTGCAACAAGGGCTGCTGAAAGAATGGCAGACCAATTGAAGGAAAAGGAATTCACTCAGGTTATTGTGAAATACCGTGCACCAGGGGGCAATAAGTCCAACAACACAGGCCCCGGCGCACAAGCAGCAATTAGAGCTCTAACCCGTGCAGGAGTTACAGTAACTCGAATAGAAGATGTAACCCCAATTGCTCACGATGGTACAAAGAAGAAAGGGGGCCGCAGAGGCCGCCGTGTCTGATTAGATGAGGTGTCGCAAATGAAGGCAGAAGTTGTAGAAGGTTGGCCAAAGGATAACAAAATTCGAATCGTACTTTCTGATACCAATGCAGCGCAGGTAAACAGCCTCCGCCGTGCAATTCTAGCTGATGTCCCAAAGATGGCAATTACAAAAGTCAGGTTTGAACAGGGCGTGACTCAAGACAACAAAGGCGAAGTTATTGAGTCTGTTAACGTCCTACCCGATGAGGTTCTAGCACATAGACTAGCAATGGTCCCAGTGCCAACATTCCTAGAAGAATTTGTGTTCCCCGAAGACGACCCTAACAATGAAAACCTTCCTGAAGATCAATGGGGGTCTCCTTTGTCTCAGATAATATATCATTTATCTATCAGAGGGCCTAATGCCGATTCAGATGAAGAAATCAAGTCTGTTTATGCAGGCGATTTGAACGTATTAGGTGAAACCAAACTACAGATTAAGGAAGAGCACAGCCGTATTCCGCTAACAATTCTGTCCAAAGGGCAATATCTAGAACTATACGCTTACGCGACTCTCGGCCGTGGCCGAGACCACGCAAAGTGGTGCCCTGCAGCAGCGGTAACATTCCAGCCAAGACAGAAGGCAATACTTGCTAAGCCAAAGAAGGCTAACGTTCTATTCGACCTTAATTTAACATCCAAATCTGGTCGTGAAATCAACTCAAAATTGTTTACCAACAAAGAATGTACTGATGTTGATGCAGTCTTAGACTTGGAGAGAGCATTACAGCAAGTCGGATACGGCACTGGCCGTGAAGGCGACTTCGACAACGCGATTGTTATGGAAGATATCGAAGGCGAGTATGTGTTCTCATTCGAATCAGACGGTTCTATGTCTGCTGAGGAAATTTTCAATAGGGCGTGTGAAGAATTAGTTTCACGCTTTGAGAAAATAACTGGTGAAATCGACGCTGCTCTGGCTTGAAATCAAAATCTTCTGCCAGAATCTGGCGAAGCATCATGACCTATGGCGTCTAGCCTTTGTTTGATGAGTGAAGTTACAGTACATGTCGGCGGGCATGTCACACTTCTCTTTTCAGTTAACTCAAAACGACTACTTGCCAGAAATCAAGGCTCCAAGGGAGCAGGATTCTGCCTTGAAGATGGAGTAGAATCTACCGTTAGAATTCTAAGCGAGGGTGAAGATAGGATTTCCGTCAGAACTATGGATGGCAAAATATTCGATGAGGGCAAGGACTTGTATATCGAGTTGCTCAACTCGTTTAGATCTCTCTTCAAGGTGGAATCTAAAGTTGAAATTAGAGTAAAATTAGAGTTGCCAGTTTCCCAAGGTTTTGGAATGTCAGCAGCAGGGTTGTTGGCAACTAGTCTAGCCTTAGGCGAATTGTTTGACAGAGGTGATGAAGGGCAATTAGCTAGGCTAGCACATCGAATCGAAAGAAACATTTCAGGTGGCTTAGGAGACATATTGGGATTGTGGGCTGGAGGTTGCGAGTTAAGAACAACTCCAGGAAGCCCGCCAAATCCAGGTCGCGCCATAGGTTTCAGTGCGGATATTTCGGCTCTACTTGTATGGGACCCTGATGGAAAAAAGCACACCTCGAGTTACATAGATGACCCAGGCTGGCAAGTTAAGATAAGTAATGCAGGTGAGGCAGCGGTAAATCGACTTAAGCAATATACTTGGAATGAGTCCATTTGGAGTATGCTACTAGATGAAGCGGACAGATTTTCTATGGAATCTGGTTTGCTTGAAGAGGTTGAGAGAGCGAATTTGTTTAGCACAGTAATCGAAAATACAGATACCTCATTAAGCCCACATTTGTGTATGTTAGGTACTTCATTGATTATCGTTCCAAAGCAATTGGATAAAGAACCGGACTTTTCCGAGATTGCAGTAAAGTTGAGAAAATTTGGACTTGGAGTAAGAGAAACTAGGATTCAGTAGCCTGGTTTAAAGGCTCTAAATTCAAAGGCCCGCAATCTAACAAAACAGTCCCTGGAATGTGTATATTCTCACAAAACCCGTGTCGGAAAACCAGCGCGCCTTGCCCCCAAGTATCGACATATCTCCCTGCTTGTTTGACGATTTTCTTTCTTTGGAAATTAACGTCAGCACCATAAAAATGCTTAGCATCTATCCATGCCACAGGCTCTCCGTTAATTTCTACATGGTCTAAAAATAGCAAATCTGGAGTATTTACCGGACGGCCATGTTCCTCCATTTGTTCCTTCACCATTTCACCCTGTCTGCGTACACGAACACCTTGATTTTCAAACCAATCCGCGAGGATGTCTTCGAAAATATCTGCCCTGTAGTGTGTTTCCGATTGATCAACGTTGCTAACTCTATCTGCAGCTTCAGCCTTTTCGAATTCTTTTCTTTCTCTTTCCTTAAATTTCGAGGGCGCTCTCAACGTTTCTTTAATTCGGGCTTTTGACCATCCCATTTCTTTTAGAATTAATCTGAAAATATTCATTGGGGGAAAGTCGAATTTCTTTGAAAGGTCAACAATAGATACGCCCTCCCTGTAAAGCCTGTAAAGTGCTTTTCCCCTAGCTTGTAATTGTCCGTGTGAATATACTGTTTTTTGCTGTAACATAGCACTTCTTAATGACAATGCTTGATCTAATGTCATGTCTAGGTCGTTTACGATTTTTCCGATATCGGCAACCCTTTCATCAGAAAGCCAGCCGAATTCCCCTTTTCTTACAACTTTTCCAGCAAGGATAGTCTCTGTTTTTAGTGACACAGGATTGTTCTCCCATTCGAAACTGAAGTGACCAGGAATTGGGATATCTTCAGGGATTCCTATTGGTAGTGGCGACTGATTAAATCGATTATTTGCTGCCTCCTTAGCAGATTTATCGAATTCTAAATGCCTCTCAACTAACTCATTTTTAGGAGGCCCACCATGTGCTTTTGCCTTCTTTTTTGATTTACGTCGGCGGTTACTACTGCCACTACCGCCTTTAGCCGCCATGTTCTCACGGTGGAGCCCGCGTTCCATAGATACACCGGTTATTCAATTGAAGATAAATCGGTTAGGAATTGTTCTGCCTGATTTTTCATGAATCCATTAATTTGCCTTGAAAAAACAGCGAGCAGCATCGATACTTCACAACTAGCATGTACCTCTATACCGCCGTCATCTTGGTAAAGAAATGTTATTGAAATCAAGAGATTTTTCAGTCCTTTTGCAATTGGCCTTTCGTTTCGGCTTTGGCCCTCTCCGATTAATTCAATCTCGCAATAACTATCACCCTCTCTTACGTAATTGACCAACCATTTCGTCTCAATTAAACTGCCTTTGACCATCTGAAAAATCGCAAGGCGATCTCCCTCATCCATCGTTTCTGCTTTAGTTGCCAGGAGGTTCCTTGCATTGCGATTCCAATCTGGCCATTTACTTGGGTTGCGAAATGCTGACAATCCTTTTTTGACCTTTTCAGGTGACATAGGCTTTCTTGATGTGTGAGTGAAAACCTTGCCCATGTTTAGTCCAGGATAGGATTGAACATTGATATTTTGGATTAAACCATCATTTCAATAACGTGATGTATATCCCGCAACATGAACCGAGTTATTACGTACTTGGTGCTGTTTTTACTAATTTCCTCATCTGCAGTCGTGGCAAATTCAAACGAGAATTCTTTAGGTTGGGCTCAGATTGCTCAAGGGCCCGATGATGAATCAATTACGGGCCATATTACGCTTGAGGATGGAAGCATATTGGTCGCAGGGACATTTAGCCAATCAATTCTCTTCAACGACGAATTTGGAATCGGTCCAACAATTGGTGTTTACGAAGATAAAGACGCTTACATCGCGGTAATGAACTCATCAGGCGATTGGATATACGGGACAAATTTTGGTAGCGCAGGAGACGATGGCATCGATGCCGTAGGTAAGCATCCTTCAGGCGACATAATCTTACTGGGACATTACTGCATGGGCGTATATGAAGAGCCATGTGAAATGAACGTGTCATCATTCACTTTAAACAAAACTAATCAAGAATTTGAGGGAGATGCATTTATCGGAAGATTTAGCTTTGTTGATGGTAATTTAACAGCCGTTTGGATTAGGTCGATTTCTCAGTTTGGAGCAGTTACCGGTTTTGATTTAGCAATCAATCCAAATGGAGAAATAAGTATTGGGTTGTTCCATTACGATATATTGGAAATAGAGAACATAAGTTATGGCAACTCTGGGCGCAACGTTGCTATTTTACATTATGATCAAAATGGTGATTTATTATGGGGTAAATCAATTGAATCTGTCGTTACAGTGGAAGATTTTGGTGGCATGTGTTATTCTAATGATGGCTTTTTACACATCGCAGGGACGTTCGTCGGTAAATTGTACATAGATAACGAAATTTTAGAATCCGTAGGCGGGGCTGACATTTTCATTACACAATTCGATGATGATGGCAATCTTATTTGGGCTGAAAATGCTGGTGGCCCCCTAGAGGACTGGGTAAATGATTGCGAGGTCGATAGTAAGGGTATAGTCCATATTATTGGCATGATTGAAGGTGTTTCCCAGTTTGGCACAATAGGTCTTACATCTAACGGAACAACAGATATGTTTCATGCAACAATAAATCAAGCTGGATCTTGGCAAAACGCCGTAAATTATGGCGGAAGCGGTGATGAAAAAGCAGAATCATTGGCCATAGACCCTAGGGACAATTTGATTATTACTGGAACTTACACATCGAATTTCTCATTAGGTTTGGATGAGCTAATCGATAAAGACAACGATGATTACAAAACCGACGTATTTGTTGGACAATTAGATGAAAATAATCAATGGACATGGGCAATCTCTGCCGGAGGTCCAGGAAATGATAGAGCACATTCTTTAGAGTTTGATGCACAGGAAAACCCTACAGTTGGAATGACTGTAGAAGGCACAGTGAACATTGGAAATTATACTCTCACTTCTTATGCATATGGCGACATAGTTGTTTGGAATTATGCCCGTGATCACGATTCTGATGGATTCACAGACGGTTTAGATAACTGTCCAAGAATGGCTAATCCCGACCAAATTGATACCGACGAAGACCTTGTCGGCGATGCATGTGATGGCGATGACGATGGCGATTCCATCGCAGATGATTGGGACGACTGCAATTCTGGAGAAATTGGTTGGACCTCAGGACCAAATACTGATCATGACAGTGACGGCTGTAGAGATTTAACTGAAGATTTTGACGATGATGCAGACACAATTTTTGATTACAACGACAATTGTCCTAAAGGGCCAGTTGGTTGGATTTCAAATTTGGAAAACGATGAGAATCAGGATGGTTGTGAAGATGTAGATTCCGATGGGGATGGAATTGTCGACCAACTAGACAAATGCCCGTCCATCTCAGATGACCAAGCAGACTTGGATGGTGATGGTATTGGAGATGCTTGCGAAGATGATACAGATGGTGACGGCATTTCCGATATACTGGATAATTGCCCATATGATGTGTTTGATTGGGCCAGTGATCAAGACACCGATCACGACCAAGACGGTTGTCGTGATGCAGACAGAGATTCAGATGATGATGGCGACAATGTACTCGACCTTTCTGACGAATGTCCTCGGGGAGAAATAAATTGGAATAAGTCATTTGACCATGATGTTGATGGCTGCCACGATGATTATGAGGACGATGATGACGATTCAGACGGGTATCTTGATTCTGAAGACTCTTGCCCCAGGGGCTATGTTGGTCTTGCAGGAATATCAATGGACAATGATAAAGACGGCTGCATTGATACTACCGAAGATGATGATGATGACAACGACGGTGTCTTAGATGTTGATGACGAATGTAAGTATACTCCAATTGGTTTTGATGTAAATTCTAAAGGTTGCTCTGGAGTTGAACTAGATGATGATGGTGATGGAGTTCACAATCTCAATGACCTATGTCCAGCCACAGAGGAAGGAGAAGTTGTTTCTTCGACAGGATGTACTGTTAAGACAAACGATGGTGGTAAATCAAATCTTGATGAAGAACAAACTTCAGTATTGATTTGGATTTTATTTGCCATTGCTGGGGTTCTTGTTGGAATCGCTGTTTATATTTCTTCCAAACCAAATCGGGTGACGGAAAAAGAGGTTCCTAATGTTGGTGATGAAAATTCATCAACGATAGACAATGGAGGGAGCCAAGGGGATAGCAGCACTGCTTCTTCCAATATCAGTAATTCCGGACTCGATGTCGATACTAGCGAGATCGAGATCATTACAGATGAATCCTGATGCTTCGATGAGAACATTAGCC
>MDSZ01196985.1_pt1 | contig 25650 bp, 24 predicted proteins | sample 811201 | NCBI WGS metagenome assembly MDSZ01 (sample SAMN05326647, study PRJNA326480) | marine metagenome | isolation source: seawater | place: Indian Ocean: North | collected 2010
TACAAAATTTTTAATTGCACCCAAATAATTACCTAGATGTAAATTTCCTGTGGGCTGAACACCAGAAAAAACTCTTTTTGTATTTTTCATAATATATTTTAAGTTTTAAAGCTTCTAAATTTTAATATGCCAAAAAAATAACTTATACTTAAATATAAGCAAGTCACTATAGTTATTATAATCAATAGCCAAGGAAACTTAAAGGTATTAGAATAATCTAATTTGATCGAAAAATAGTCTAAACTGTACTTATAAACTAAAGACATGAAAAATGTTGATAAAATTATTTTCATTAAGCTAAAAATTAATTTATGATCAAGCTTAAAGTATTTCATTTTTAGTAATTGAATATAATAAATTATTACCCCTGCCCATGTAGAAATAGAAGTTGCTATAGGTATGATAATGAAACCTACATCTTTAAAAAAGCTTATGCTAATAACTATATTCATAAAAACAATTATTGTTGAAATGTAAAAAGGTAATTTAGTATTATTTCGTGCAAAAAATAAGTTTGATAATACTTTTACTAGTGCAAAGGCTGGAACACCATAACCAAAATATTTTAAAGCATTTGCTGTCATGTAAACATCTTTTTCATTAAATGTCCCATAACCAAATAAAGAACTGACTATTTCCTCGGAACCAATTATTATACCTGCAGCTGCTGGTAATGAAAGTAGCATGGAAAGTTCTATTGATTTACTCTGAATTTTTGAAATACCCAAATAATTTTTATTTTTAAAAGCTTTTGATAATGCTGGCAAAGATACAGTCCCTACTGCTATCCCAGCAATAGCTAGATTAATTTGATAAATTCTATCTGCATAATATAAGTAGGACACAGCTCCCATTTGAAAAGAAGCAATTATTGTACCGATCAAAATATTTATTTGTGTGACACCAGAAGAAAAGACACTTGGAATTAATTTTCTTATAAAAAACTTTACCTTTTTAGAAATTTTTTTTCTTAAAAAAACTTTTGGTTTATAATAATTTTTTGTAAAATATATTAAAAAAGACAATTGTACTAATCCAGAAATTGTTACACCATAAGACATATTTTTTGCGTAATCCAAATTTAAATAAAAAGAAAAAAAAATTGAGATTATAAGTATCAAATTTAAAAAGATTGGTGCCGCTGCTGCAGCTGCAAATTTATTATGCGAATTAAGTATTCCAGAAAAAAGTGAAGATATGCTAACAAAAAACAGGAATGGAAATGTTATTCTCGTTAATTCAATTGCAAGATTATATTTATTAAAATCAGTTATAAAACCGGGTGCAATTAAATAAACAACTACTGGAGTAAATATCTCGACTAGTAAAACAATGAAAAATAAAATTATCGTTATAAGGGTTAAAACTTCATTTGCAAAATTTTCACCAATGGACTTTCCATTTATTTTTGATGAAGTATAACTAGGTATAAATGCTGCATTAAAAGTGCCCTCAGCAAACAATCTTCTAAATGTGTTTGGAAGTCTAAAAGCTACAAAAAAAGCGTCGGCGTATATCGAGGCTCCTAAAAAAATTGCTATTAAAACATCTCTAATATATCCTAAAATCCTACTAATAAGGGTAAAAAAACTAAAAACTGCTGTCGAAGATAATAAATTCATAATTAAGCCAAAATTATCAGTGATTTATAATCATTTATATTACATACTTAAAAATTAATGACAAAAAAATCAAAAATTGATCATTATACAGATAAAGAAGCGCTAGATTTTCATATAAATGGCAAGTCTGGCAAAATTGAGGTTAATTCCTCAAAATCTCTTACGACTAAAAGAGATTTGTCATTGGCTTATTCTCCTGGAGTAGCCGCACCGGTTAAAGAAATTTCAAAGGACCCTAACACAGCTTATGATTATACCTCCAAGGGGAATTTGGTTGCAGTAATAAGTAATGGGTCAGCAATATTAGGACTTGGTAACCTAGGATCTTTAGCATCTAAACCTGTTATGGAAGGCAAAGCAGTATTATTTAAAAGATTTGCAGACATCGACTCTATTGATATCGAAGTTGACAGTTCTGACCCAAATGAAATTATTAATACTATAAAAAATATAGCTGGAACTTTTGGAGGTATTAATCTTGAGGATATAGCCGCACCTGATTGCTTTATTATTGAACAGAAACTTAAAGAAGTTTTAGACATTCCAATATTTCATGACGATCAACATGGAACTGCGATAATAACCGCGGCTGCATTAATAAATGCTTTAGATATCTCAGGGAAAAAAATCGAAGATGTAAAAATTACGGTTAATGGGGCTGGTGCTTCTGCTATTGCCTGTACGAATTTATTTAAACTTTTAGGAGTTTCTAATAAAAACATTATTATGTGTGATAGGAAAGGAGTCATTTACAAAGGTAGAGACAAGGTTGACCAATTTAAATCTGCTTTTGCTATAGAAACTAAACTTAGAACTTTAGCTGAAGCAATGAAAGATTCTGATGTTTTTTTGGGACTTTCGGCGAAAGATGTCGTGACTAAAGAAATGATAAAATCAATGAAAAAAAATCCAATTATCTTTGCTTGTGCTAATCCTGATCCTGAAATTAAGCCTGAATTAATATCTGAAGTAAGAAACGATGCCATTGTGGCAACTGGAAGGTCTGATTATCCAAATCAAGTAAATAATTTAATTGGTTTTCCATACATTTTTAGAGGCGCGCTGGATGTGCGTGCAAAAGAGATTAATGAGGAGATGAAGATGGCTGCAGCTAAGGCAATTGCCCTTTTAGCCAGAGAGGATGTTCCAGACGAGGTTGTTTCTGCGTATGGCGGTGAAAGACCAAAATATGGAAAAAATTATATAATTCCCTCAACTTTCGATCCAAGATTAATTAAAGTTATTCCTGCTGCTGTGGCCGAAGCTGCGATTAAGAGTGGTGTTGCAAGAAAAAAAATTGAAAATTTAGAAGAGTATAAAGATCAACTTGCAAATAGATTAGATCCATCAATGTCGTTAATGCAAGGAATTAATGCAAAAATTAAAAAAAATCATAAGATTGTGGTTTTTGCTGAGGGCGAAGATGAAAATATGCTTAAAGCAGCAATAGAATTTAGCAAAAATAAATTAGGTAATGCAGTAGTGATTGGAAACGAAAAAAGAGTAAGAGAAACTTTAGTTAAGATCGGATTAGACAAAAATTACAATATTAAAATTGTAAACTCCACAGATAAAAATAAGAGAGAGAGATATACAAAATATCTTTACAAAAAATTACAGAGAACAGGCCAATTAGAGCGAGATGTCGATAGATTAATACGAAATGACAGAATAGCTTTTGGCTCATCAATGATAGCCTGTAAGGATGCAGATGCGATGGTTACTGGCAATATTAGACACTATGCTGCTTCTATAGAAAAATTAAAAAATGTTTGTGATGCTAGAGAAGGAGAACCAATTTTTGGTATGACTATGATTGTTTTCAAGGGCAGAACAATATTAGTTGCGGATACTAATGTTCAAGATTTTCCTACAGCTAAGAGATTAGTAGATGTCTCAAAATCATGCGTGAGGGTCTCTCGCTTATTTGGATTTGATCCTAAAGTGGCTTTCTTATCTCATTCTACTTTTGGTAAACCGATTTCTAGAAATACTAAACATGTGAGAGAGGCGATAGAAATTTTAAAGAAACAAAATGTAGATTTTGATTTTGATGGTGAAATGCAGCCTGATGTAGCTTTAAATCCAATATATAAAGAAATTTATCCCTTCTCTAAAATTGTAGGTAATGCAAATATTCTTATTATGCCTGCTTTGCACAGTGCAGCAATTTCAACTAAATTAATGAAATCATTTGGAGGTGCAAAACTTATCGGTCCTTTACTAATTGGCTTAGATTTACCGATTGAAGTTGCTCCTTTAAGATCCACAACCTCTGATATCTTGAATCTTGCATCTATAGCAGCATATTCTTCGAATGTGATAGATTACAAAAAATGATCAAAGTTTGTGTCTACTAAGTTCTGATGCTAAATATATTGAAGGAATAATTTTTTCAACATCAAAAATTTCATTCGCTTCGTTTATTACTTCCTGCTTTTCTTCAGAGTTCATAGCTATACCAAAGATATAAATATTCTTATTTATAGTCTCTAAGGTGTAATTTCCTGACTTAATCTTATTATTGAAAATTAAAGCTGTTCTCAACTGACTAGTTATTAATATATCTTTGGCTGTACTTTTAAAATTTGACTTTCCCTTAATTGTAATTGCATTTTTAACGGATCTTGCGCCTTTCGTTTCCCATGCTGATTTTGTTATCAAAATTTTTTCCTCTGGTTCATCAACTTTGCCGGTTAAAAATATTCTACCGTCTAAAACTTCTACTTGAATTGAGATTAAGTATTTTTTATTTTTTAAGGCTAATCTGGCTACTAGTCCTTTCTGCATAATTGTATCATCAATTTGCATGCCAACTGTTCTTGGATCAAAAGAAATATCAACGCCTTTTCCAAATTGTTTTACATGACCTAATGAGTTACACGAATTTAAGATAAGCAAAAATAATATTAGGAAAGCTATTTTTTTAAACTTAAGCATATTTTATAAACTTTTTTTCTTTCTATTTCTTTATTCTCTGATATCAAATCAACTGTATCCTTTAAACTATATTTTTTAAGTAAAATTCGAGCTTTTTTTTTTATTTCTTCTTGATCGATATATTTTTTTTTTTCCTTAATATTGGATATTACAATTGTTAATTCTCCTTTTAATTCAGTTTCAAATAAATTTAATTGATCAACCGTTCCTCTGTAAAATGTTTCATGGGCCTTTGTGAGCTCTCTGCATATTAGGATTTCTCTACCAGAGAAATAATCTTTCATTTTATTTAGATAAAAATCTATTTTTTTTCCAGAGATAAAAAAGATTTGCGTAAAATCAAGATCTTTAAGGCTTAATAATGTTTTTTCAAGTTGATTCTCTGTTTTTGGAAGAAAACCAAAAAAAATAAATTTTTCATCAAATCCTGAAACACTCATAGCAGTTATTACTGAGGACGGTCCAGGGATAGGATATATATTGATTTTATTTTTTACACATTCTCTTATTAGCATAGCTCCTGGATCAGAAATAGTAGGAGTTCCGGCATCTGATATAAGGGACAAAATTTTGCCCTCATTTAAATGTTCAATTATATAACTTAATTTTTTTTTCTCGTTAAACTTATAATAGGAAATTAATTTTTTTTTTATCTTTAAATGATTTAATAATCTCAAGGATCTTCTAGTGTCTTCACATAAAATAATATCAGAATTTTTTAATATCTCTATTGCTCTTAGTGTTATATCATCTAAATTACCGATCGGAGTTGAAATTATGTATAAACCTGTTTTAATACTTTTCATAAAATGAAGAAAATTTATATTATATTTTTATCTTATGCATTTATTTTTTTAAATAATAATGTGATTGCTGAAGAAAAAGAAAATTTTTTAAAAGTTGGTTTACTTGCGCCTTTTTCAGGGGAATACAGAGAACTTGGAAATTCCCTTCTCTTGTCAACTCAACTTGCCTTAAATGAAATAGGAGATAAAAACATTATAATCGTTCCTCGAGACTCAGGATCAAACAACTCGTTATTGTTAAATAGATCTATTGGTGAAATGATTGAACAAAATATTAAAGTTGTAATTGGACCAATTTCAAAAGAAGATTTTAAAGAAGTTTCAAAATATAAGGATATGGTTTTTATTTCGCCTTCAAATATTAATTCTGAAGTAAAAGGAAATATAATAAGTATTGGAATTACACTTGAGTCACAATTAACTGCTTTAGCTAAATTTATAAAAAAACAAAATCGAAAAAAGACTCTCATACTTTATCCTAGGAATGAGTATGAGGAATTGATAGATAAAAAAATCAATAATCTAAAATTGAATAATTCAAAAATTTTTAAATACAGCTCAGATCCTAAAATACTAACTGGTGAAATACAAAAAATTACAAATTACTCTCAAAGAAAAATCAATTTAGAGGCTAGAAAAAAAATGCTAGAGGGTAAAGATGACGCCAAGTCAATTTATGAATTAAAAAAATTAGAAGAAAGGTATACCTTAGGTAAAGTAAATTTTGACTCAATAATAGTGATAGATTTTGGAAATAGTTTAAAGAGTGTATTAACTTCTTTAGTTTTTTCCGATGTTGATGACAGCGACATAATTTTTACTACGGTTAATCAATGGTTTGATAAAAGTATCTTTTATGAAAATTCTCTGAAAACTTTGTATTATCCGTCAGTAAATTATGAAAACTACAGTAGATACAAAAAAGAATACTCTAAACTCTTTAACTCATCACCAGCGGAAATAACAATAATAACATATGACGCTCTAGGTTTGATTTATTACATTTGGAAAAAAAATAAAAAAATTAATTCTATTAAAGATTTTTTAATTACAGATAAAATCTCAGGAAAAGTCGGAAATTTTAGATTTGAAAATAATAGGATAAATCAAGAGCTTCATATTTACAAAGCAGAAAATAATAAGTTTACAAAGTTTTAATTTTTTTCTTAAGCTTTTTAAAAGCTACATACCTATGATCAATTTTATATTTTTCCTTTTTTTTCATTTGACCAAATGTAACTTTTTTTCCTCTTGGAATAAAAATTGGATCATATCCAAATCCGTTTTTACCTAGTATCCTATCTGAAATCCTGCCATATACCTTTCCTGTAACAGTAATTGCTTTTTTTTTTGGAAATTTAATTGTCAAACTACAAACGAAATTTGCTATTATTTTTTTTTTACTTATTCTTTTTCTTTTTATAAGTTGAATTATTTTTTTCATCGCCTTATTAAAACCTCCATATTTCTTCCCCCATCTAGCTGAGTAAATACCTGGTTGTCCTCCTAAACAATTTATACTCAAACCAGAGTCATCAGATATGGAAGTCAGATTTGATTTACGACAAAAATAATTAGCTTTGATTATAGAATTTTCTCTAAAAGTTTTTCCATATTCTTTCGGGCTCTTAATGTTTAAAGATAATGGTGATAATTTATATAATTTTTTTGATAATAAACTGCTAATTTCTTTGAATTTCCCAGGATTATGAGTGCCGATTAAAATTTTTTTCATTATTCTCTAGTAATTGTGATTTTAAATACTATATAGCAGATATGGAAAAAGATAGCTCAAAAAAAGTAGTCGAAGAAGATAATAAAATTAAGGACTCTAAAAGTGATAATAAAAAAGAGTTAACTGTAGAGGAAAAGTTAAAAGAAACTGAAGAAAAGCTTTTACGCGCATTGGCAGAAACAGAGAATCAAAGAAGAAGATTTGAAAAAGAGGTTAAAGACGCTTTAATTTTTGGTGGATTTAACTTTGCAAAAGAAACTTTGTCAATCTTGGATAATTTACAAAGAGCGAAAATTTCTATTAAGAACGATGTATCCTTAAAAGATAGTAAAGATTTAAATAAATTTATGGAGAACATTAACATTATTGAAAAAGATCTAATTTCTGTATTTCAAAAAAATAAAATTAAAAAGATCGAATGTATGAATAAAAAATTTGACCCTAATCTTCACCAGGCTATGCTTGAGATTGAGGATGATAAAGCCGAAGCAGGAACAATAGTTCAAGAAATTCAAGCAGGCTACATGTTCGAGAACAGGCTTCTAAGACCAACATTTGTAGCTATTTCAAAGAAAAAATCTAATGAAAACCCAAAAAAAGATGAAAATAATTAAGAATAAAGCTCTTGTAGATATAAAAAAAACACCCATATATCAACTAAATCGAATGGAGAAAAATGAGTAGAGTAATTGGAATAGATCTTGGAACCACAAACTCGTGTGTGGCAATAATGGATGGTTCTCAAGCAAAAGTTTTGGAAAACACAGAAGGCGCTAGAACTACGCCTTCAGTAGTAGCATTTCTTGAAAAAGAAGAAAGGCTAGTTGGTCAACCGGCTAAAAGGCAAGGTGTTACAAATCCTGATAACACAATTTTTGCAGTGAAGAGATTAATTGGGAGAAAATTTGATGGACCATCAGTTCAAAAAGATATCTCAAAAGTACCTTACAAAATTATAAAATCTGAAAATGGAGACGCATGGGTCCAAGGAAGAGAGAAAAAATATTCTCCTTCTCAAATATCAGCATTTATTTTACAAAAAATGAAAGAAACTGCAGAAAAGTATTTGGGACAAGAAGTTTCCAAAGCTGTTATAACCGTGCCAGCATATTTTAACGACTCTCAAAGGCAAGCTACAAAAGATGCAGGAAAGATAGCTGGACTAGAAGTTTTGAGAATAATAAATGAGCCAACAGCTGCCTCGTTAGCTTATGGTTTAGATAAAAAAGGTGGTAAAAAGATTGCTGTTTACGACTTAGGAGGCGGAACCTTTGATATTTCTATTTTAGAAATAGGTGATGGAGTATTTGAAGTCAAATCTACTAATGGTGATACCTTTTTAGGAGGGGAAGATTTTGATGACACTATTGTTGATTATTTAATAGATGAATTTAAAAAAGATAATGGAATTGATTTAAGAACAGATAAGCTAGCGCTCCAAAGGCTAAAAGAGTCAGCGGAAAAAGCAAAAATTGAACTTTCTTCAGCAGCACAAACCGAAATTAATTTACCATTTATTACTGCTGATAAGTCAGGTCCAAAACACCTAAATTTAAAATTTACTAGAGCTAAACTAGAAGCTTTAGTTCAAAAACTAATTGAAAGAACCTTAGAACCTTGCAAGACTGCCTTGAAAGATTCTGGTTTTTCAGCCGCAGAAATTAACGAGGTAGTCTTAGTTGGAGGTATGACAAGAATGCCAAAGATTATTGAGACAGTAAAGAATTTTTTCGGTAAAGAGCCCAACAAAAGTGTTAACCCGGATGAAGTTGTTGCCATGGGTGCTGCAATTCAAGCTGGTGTCTTACAGGGTGATGTAAAAGATGTACTGTTATTAGATGTGACACCTCTTTCTTTAGGAATTGAAACTTTAGGGGGAGTATCAACTAAACTTATTGAAAAAAATACTACAATACCAACAAAAAAAAGTCAGGTTTTTTCAACAGCAGAAGATAACCAACCAGCAGTATCAATAAGAGTGATGCAGGGTGAGAGAGAAATGGCTTCTGATAACAAGCTTTTAGGAAATTTCGAATTAGTTGGGATCCCGCCTGCACCGAGAGGAACGCCTCAGATAGAAGTAACTTTCGATATTGATGCAAACGGGATAGTGAGTGTTTCAGCTAAAGACAAAGGAACTGGCAAAGAACAGAAAATTCAAATTCAAGCATCTGGTGGATTATCAGATGAGGAAATTAATAAAATGGTAAAAGATGCTGAGACAAACAAAGAAGCTGATAAGAAGAAAAAAGATGCAGTCGATGCTAGAAATCAAGCTGATAGTATAGTGTTTTCTACGGAAAAAAGTTTAAAAGAACACGGTGATAAAATTTCACCGGAAGAGAAAAAATCAATCGAAAGCGGTATTTCAGATCTCAAAAGCTCATTAAAGGGGGCTGATACAGAGGACATTAAGAAAAAAACTCAAAACCTTATACAAGTTTCTATGAAACTTGGAGAAGCAGTATATAAAAGTCAACAAAAGACGCAGGGGGGAGACGATAAATCAGATCCAAATAAAGACAAAGGCCCGACTGATAATAAAGAAAATGTTGTTGATGCAGATTTTGAAGATGTAAAGGAAGATAAAGAAAAAAGCGCCTAAGATATTAAAATTTAAAGGAGCAGTTTCTTGTGGGTAAAAGAGATTATTATGAAGTCTTAGGTGTAACAAAAACAGCCTCTAAAGAGGAAATCAAAAAAGCATATCGAAAATTAGCTCTTAAACACCATCCGGATAAAAATAAAGGCGATAAACAATCTGAAGATAAATTTAAAGAAGCTAGCGAAGCTTATCATGTTTTATCTGACGATAAGAGAAAGAATAATTATGATCAATTTGGACATTCTGCTTTCGAAGGAGGATCACAAGGTTTTGGGAATTTCGATTTTGGTTCATCATTTTCAGATCTGTTTGAAGATTTTTTTGGTGAAGATATCTTCTCTGGGGCTAGGAGATCAGGAAGAAGGTCTTCGACGAGAGGAAATGATCTTAGGTATGATTTAGATATAGATCTTGAAAGTGCTTATAAAGGAACTGAAAGGCAAATTAATTATACGAGTTACAAAAGCTGTAATAAATGTTCTGGTCAAGGTTCTGAAGCTGGTTCGAAACCCTCGAAGTGCGGCCAGTGTAATGGCTATGGAAAAGTAAGATCAAGTCAAGGTTTTTTTACTATTCAACAAACATGCTCTGAGTGTGGAGGGTATGGTGAAGTGATAACTAACCCTTGTAAAAATTGTTCTGGCCAGGGGAAAACTCAAAGCAGTCAAAATATCTCAGTAAAAATTCCTAAAGGAGTAGATGATGGAACAAGAATTAGACTTTCTGGTAAAGGAGAGGCGGGCACTAAAGGTGGTGCAAATGGTGACCTTTATTTATTTATTTCAGTTAACAACCACTCGATATTTAAACGATCAGAGGAAAACCTATATTACGAGCTTCCAATTACTTTTTCCGACGCAGCTTTGGGTACTTCTGTGGAAGTTCCGTCTATAGATGGAGGAAAAACAAAAATTAAGATACCCCCAGGAACTCAACATGGAAAACAACTAAGATTAAGAGGTAAAGGAATGCCTATGTTAAGAAAAAGTAATTATGGAGATTTATATATTAGAATAGTAACGGAAGTTCCGGTATCATTAAATTCGAAACAAAAAAAATTACTTGAGGAGTTTAGAAAAATTGAAGGTGAAAAATCAAATCCTGTCATTAAAAATTTTTTTGAAAAAGCAAAAAAATTTTGGAAAACGAAGTAATGAAAAAAATTAATATAGCAATATCAGGTTGTTTAGGAAGGATGGGTCAACAATTAATTAAATCTTCTAAAAAGGATAATATTTTTAAAATTGTTGCTGTTACAGAAAATAAAATAATTAAAAGAAAAATTTTGGGATATGAGCCAAAAGTAAATTCTGAGGAAACATTTAGAAATGCAGATGTTATAATAGATTTCACAACCCCAAAATGTACTTTTGAATTATTGAAAATTGCTTCAAAATTAAAAAAAAAATTAGTTATAGGGACCACAGGTTTTTCACCAAAAGAAGAAAAAATGATAAGAAATTATTCCAAAAAGATTCCCATTTTAAAAGCTGGAAATATGAGTTTAGGAGTAAATTTATTGGTTTACATAACTGAAATTGTTTCACAAAAAATAGGTAATAAATTTTTAAGCAAGGTTCATGAAGTGCATCATAAACTGAAAAAAGATTACCCTTCAGGCACAGCGCTTATGTTAGGTAGGGGGATAGCAACTGGCAAGAAAAAGGATTTTTACACTCAAATTGGTAGAAAATACCTTAATAAAAAAAATTTTCCATATTCAAAAAAAATTAATTTTAATTCTTTGAGAATAGGTAAAACAATTGGAAAACATAAAGTACTATTTTCAAGTGGAAAAGAGATGATACATCTTTATCATGAAGCATTTGATCGAGCTTTATTCTCTGAGGGTGCTCTTGAAGCAGTAAAGTGGATTAGAAATAAAAAAGCTGGTTACTACAGCATGAGAAATGTTTTGGAAATTTAAATGAAATGCCAGTTAAAGATAAAGATAAGATAAATAGAGCAAGAAAAATTCACAAAATTTTAGATCAAATATACCCTAACTTTCCAAAACCACTTAATTACACTAATAAATTTACTTTACTAGTATCAGTTCTTCTTTCTGCTCAATGTACAGATGTCAATGTAAACAATGTAACAAAAAATATTTATCCTAAATATAATAGGCCAGAACATTTTGTAAAACTAGGCAGAAAAAAAATAGAAAAATTAATAAAGAAAATTGGAATTTTCAGAAACAAAGCGAAGAGTATTTATTTTATGTCTAAACAAATTCTTGAAATTCACAAAGGGAAAGTTCCTAATAATTACGAGGACTTAGAAAAACTTCCAGGTGTTGGCCATAAAACAGCAAGTGTTGTGATGTCTCAGGGATTTGGTTTTCCTGCTTTTCCAGTCGATACTCACATTCATAGGCTTGCTCAAAGATGGGGCTTAACTAATGGAAAAGATGTAGTCCAAACTGAAAAAGACCTAAAAAGTTTGTTTCCAAAAGGATCTTGGAATAAACTTCACTTGCAAATTATTTGGTATGGAAGACAATATTGTCAAGCCAGAAAGTGTTTTGGAAAAGAGTGTAAAATTTGTAAAACTTGTTTTCCGTTTAGAAAAAGATTAATTAAAACTAAGAAAGCATAATATGAAAGTTCTTGGCATAGGTAACGCAATAGTGGATGTGATTTGCAGTGTAGATGATAATTTTCTAAAAGAAAATAATCTTGAAAAAAGCACTATGAAGCTTGTGGATGAAAAGGAATTTAAAAAACTTTTAACAAATTTAAAAATAAAAGAAACAGTCTCAGGAGGTTCTGTTGCAAATTCAATTGTTGGGCTATCTCAACTTGGGAATAAAGTAGGTTTTATTGGTAAAGTTAATGATGATCATTTAGGAAAAAAATATGAGAAAGGATTAAAAGATGAAAATGTTACATTTATTTATTCTAAAAAGAAGGAAAGTATACCCACCGGTACATGTCTCATATTGATAACTCCGGACTCTGAAAGGACAATGTGTACTTTTCTAGGTATTGCAGGGAAAATTAAAGACACAGATATTAATACAAAGGCTGTTGAAGAATGTGAATTAATTTTCTTAGAAGGTTACTTATGGGATGAGGGAGAACCAAGGGATGCTTTTAATAAAGCTTTAAAAGTTTCTAAAAGGGCTGCGATGTCTCTTTCTGATAAATTTTGTGTTGATAGACACAAGCAAAGTTTTTTAAAAATGGTTAAAGATGATCTTGATATTACTTTTGCAAACGAGCAAGAAATTACCTCTTTAATTAATGCAAAGTCTTTTAAAGAAGTAATTGATTTTGCTAAAAACACAAATAAGATGATAGTGATAACAAGAGGGCAAAATGGAAGTATTGCAATACATTCTAATAAAGTTTTTGAATGTGAAAGCAAAAATAATCTTAACATAATTGATTTAACTGGGGCTGGAGATTTATTTGCCGCTGGTTTTTTAAATGGCTATATAAACAAAAAAACAATAGGCGAAAGCTTATACAATGGTACAGAAATGGCCTCAAAAGTTATCCAAATTATTGGTGCTAGATTAAAATAGTCCCTTTTGTAATTTTTTTCTGGAAAAACTTCCCTTACCTTTTTTAGGTCTAACTATTCTTTTTTTATATTTAGGAGACCTTAAATCTAACGCAATCTTATTTCTTTTTTTCAAACAAAATATCCCTGTTTATTGTTTTGTATAAATTTTTCATCTTTGAATGTTTCTCTGATCTTTTTTCTTAATCTATATATGTGGGTCTCAACTGTATGGGTGTCGGCATCTTCTGAATAATTCCATACTTTTTTTTGAATTTCATTTTTTAATATTGGCGTTTTCATAAAAATAAAAAGTTCTATTAACTCAATTTCTTTTTCTGTTAGAATTAAGTCTTTATTATTTCTTTTGAGTTTTTTTTCGTTTTTATCAAGAATGTAATCTTTAACTTTAATGGATGAATTAATATTAAATTTTTTTTTTATAACTAGTGATAAGATCAAATTATTAATTTCCAAAAAACTACTTGGTAATTCTATATAATGCTTAAAATTTAAGATTAGATTACGCTTTGATTGAGAAGTTATTGCCAGTATCTTAAGATTTTTTAGTTCATCTAATTTTTTTAAATTATCTTTGGAATTTAAATAATCCTCATGAATAATTAGAATATTTTCAGGCTTAATAATTGCAATGAATGAATCATCATTTGAGGTTTTTAAGGTAAAATTATAATGATCTTTTAATTGATTTAAAGAATTGACGAAATCTTTATTGCCAATTACAAATACTACAATATTTTTATTATCCACATGCATATCTATTTAAAAAATAAAAAACTTTTATTTGGTAATTATAAAGCAAAATGTAGTCTTGGTAAAAGAGGAATAACAAGTAAAAAAAAGGAGGGGGATATGTTTACTCCCAAAGGCAAATTTAAGCTCAATTATGTTTTATATAGAAAAGACAGAATCAGGATCAAGTATTGTCAGTTAAAAAAGGTTGTAATAAAAAAAAATATGGGATGGTGTGATGACCCAAAATCTAAAAAATATAATAAGCTAATTAAATTTCCTTTTTATGAGTCTGCTGAAAAATTATATTTAAAAAAAAATGTTTATGATATTCTTATTGTGCTTAACTATAACATGAGGCCTACAGTGCCTGGCAAGGGAAGTGCAATATTTCTTCATCTCGCAAATAAAAAGTATTCACCAACAAAAGGCTGCATTGCCATATCAAAAAAAAATATGGTTAAACTTTTAAAAGAAATTAAACCTAATTATAAAATTGTAATAAATTAAGATCTTGAACCAAAAATAGCACTACCTACTCTAATGTAAGTACTGTTAAATTTTAATGCATCTTTGTAATCATTTGACATTCCAATACTTAAATCTTTTAGATTACAGCTATCATTAAGATCTGATATTTTTTTAAAAAAATAATTATGGTCCTCTCCAAGGGGAGGCATGCACATAAGTCCAATAATATTTAAGTTATATTTTTTTGTGCATTCAGCTAAAAAGGAATTTAAATTGTTTAAGTTGATGCCAGATTTTTGATTTTCATTTGCTAGATTAACCTGAACAAAATACTTTAGTTTTTTTTTAAATTGACTTTCATATTTATGCAAACTTTCAGCTAATTTGAGATTATCCAAAGAATGTAAATAATCAAAAAGGGGAATGGCCTTTTTCACTTTATTAGTTTGTAGTTTACCAATCATATGAAGTTTAATATTTTTATTTGTAGTTTTTATATCACTCCACTTAGTTAATGCTTCTTGAACCTTATTTTCACCAAAATGTATGGCCCCAGAATCGATTAATGGCTTAATTACATCGATTTTGAATGTTTTAGTAACTGAAACTATATTTACTTTTCTTTGATCGTTACAAGTTTGATTTATATATTCTTGAATAGATTTATAATTTTTAATAACTTGGTTATTCATGATTAGTCTCGAAAAATATTTTTATATAGATAATATACACCAAATAAATCTGGAATATATAAAAAAGACTAAAGCAAAAGTTATTTTACGCACTCAGCTTGAAAATAAAATTGATACTTACAAAAAGTTCATTTCTAATTGTAATTCAAGAAGAATTGAGGTTTTTATTTATAATGATGTTAAATTATTGTTTAAATTAAAATCGAATAATTTGTATATATCCTCATTTAACAGAAAAAACTTTAATCATCTTAAATATATAAATAGGAATATTCAAATCATTGGCTCCGCTCATAATATAAGTGAGATTAATCAAAAATTTAGTCAAGGATGTAATAAAATTATCTTATCAAGAATATTTAAGACCTACAAAAAGGGGTATTTGGATTTAGTTAAATTCAATAAAAGTATTTTAGGATTTAAAAATATAATTGCACTTGGTGGTATAAATTCAAAGAATTATAAAAAGCTAAAGATGGTTAAAATTGAAGGTTTTGCAATGCTTTCGGAGATAAAAAATTACCCAGATTTTTTAATTACCGCATAAAAAAAAGGCCAATGAAATTCATTGGCCTTTTAATTTTAAATTTGATCTAGGTTCTTAGAATGCAAATGCAACTTTGAACATAGTGTCTTTTACATCTTTGTTTTGCGTGTAAGCAGCATTTTCATGCTTGTTCATAGCAATTGACAAAGTCATTCCGCCCATTGTGTAAGCAGCCTGAATACCAGTAGACTCTAGCGTATAATTCGCTGTAGCCGCTGTTTGGTTGTCAGGGTTAGACTCTTCGTGAGTGTAAGAAATGTTCAAGTCATCATTAACTGCAAAAGATGCAGAATAACTTGTACCTTCTACTGACTCAATAAAGTCATTTAAACCTGAAAGTGCGTAAGCAATGTAAACTTTACCATAACCTAAAGTTGCTGGTCCTGCTGCGTATGTTACATACCATGCACCAGACTCTGGATTTTGATCTAAAGTTCCTGTGTTACCAAACTCTGAGTATGAAGCACCAATTTTTAAACCATCAATTGGTTGCGTTGTAACTCTGTACATCGTCATGTCTGTCATCATATCTGTAGTTTGGTTAATTGCTGTTGCTGTGTTAGCTGTAAAAGAGTGATAACTATTATCTGAACCAGCTGTCGCAGCGTCAGAAACTGTTGTCTCTGTACCTGGAGCATATGCTACTTCAAATGTTGTGCTGAATGGTAAAATATCAGGTAATTTGTACTCGATATTTGTCAAGTCAGATATATCAAACTCACCAGCCATTCCTTCTCCGTACTGTGTGTCAGACGGTCTAGAAACTGCAGATTGATCCCAACCTGTGTCAGCTCCTAATCCACCTTCGTCAGAGTTGAATGCGATTGTACCGTATGGAGTTGTTACAGATAATCTTGAATCGTCGATTGATCCTGCTGCATCAAAGTCATTAGCGTATGACCATGCGTATCCATTATCAGTTTCACCGCTTGCTGTGAAGCTCATGTCATTTTCAACACCGATTGATTTCGCAGCATTAATAGCACCACCTGCGCCATCACCAGAAGTGATACCGTAAGTTGCTTGAGCTGTACCAGAAACTGATAGCTCACCTGCATTAGCTGTTGCGAAAGAAAAAGCTGTTAAAAAAACTAAAGCGCTTTTTAGTATATTTTTCATTGTTTTCCTTTTGTTTATGTTTATTTATAAATTTAATTTATAAATTTGAGCAAATATATTACTTTTATTGTTTCTATTTACTAATTTTCTGTTACAAATCGCTGTTTTTTGATCTACTGTTGTATATTTACAACACATCAAAAAACTACTATTTATTTGATAAATATTGATATAATGATGTTTTAAGACCTAATTTTAAAAATAATTAAAAATAATGCCCAAAAATTACAATTATAAAGGTAGTTTTGTTAAATTATTCATAATTTTTCTTATTTTGCTCTATACATCGTCCTGTGGAATTTATCAGCCAGGCGTAGACGCTAGAAAAAGACCTGCCAAAGGAACAGATAGAGCTAGACAAAACATTGAGCAAGGCAAAGGGTTTAAGCTTTCAGAATTAGGAAAAAATAGAAAAACCACATACGAATTTAGCACTTCTAATCCTATGTGGAGATCAAGCCTAGAAGTTTTAGATTTTCTTCCGTTAACAACAGTTGATTACTCAGGAGGTATGATTATTACAGATTGGTATAACGACACCTCTAGCAACAACGACTCGATAAAAATCTCAGTCAGATTTTTATCTAATGAGATTAAGTCTAATAGCTTAAAAGTAATAGTTCATAAAAAAACTTGTAGAACAATTAACAGCTGCACGGTTAAAAAAATTGACTCTAAAATCGAAGAGGAGCTTGTAAAATCTATTCTCAAAAAAGCTGCCAAACTTGAATTAGAAGATAAGAAAAAAAAGAAAAGATAATTAATCATGGAAAGAGTAAATTTTCAATTAATTGAAAAAAAATGGCAATCTAATTGGGAAAAAAATAAGTGGAAAAAAGAAAAAAATAAGAAAAAATTTTACTGTCTAGAAATGTTTCCCTATCCTTCTGGTAAAATTCACATGGGGCATGTGAGAAATTATACTATAGGAGATGTTTTGGCGAGATTTAAATCACTTAATGGCTACAATGTTTTACATCCTATGGGATGGGATGCTTTCGGCCTACCAGCTGAAAATGCAGCGCGTGAAAATAATTTAAACCCTAAGGAATGGACATTAAAAAACATATCAGAGATGAAAAGGCAGTTAAAGATGCTTGGATTATCTATCAATTGGGACAGTGAAGTTTCAACTTGCGATGAAAGCTATTACAAACATCAACAATCACTATTTATTGATTTATTTAATGCAGGGTTTGTTAGTAGAAAGGAAACATATGTTAATTGGGACCCTGTTGAAAAAACTGTCTTGGCAAACGAACAGGTTATAAACGGTAAAGGTTGGCGCTCGAATGCTGTAGTAGAAAGAAAAAAATTATCTCAATGGTTTTTTAATATAACAAAACTTTCAAATGAATTGCTTTTAGATTTAGAAAAACTAAGTGAATGGCCTGAAAAGGTTAAATTGATGCAAAAAAATTGGATTGGAAAATCAATTGGCTGTGAAATTGATTTCAATATAAGCAAAACTTCAAATAAAATTAAAATTTTTACTACCAGGCCAGATACTATATTTGGCGCCACTTTTATTGCTGTATCTGCAGATCATCCTATTTGTCAAAAGTATATAAACAATAAAAATTTCATAAATTTTAAAAAGGAATGCCTTAAAGTTGGTACTACGGAAGAGGCGCTAGCAAATGCTGAAAAAATAGGTTTCAAACTTGATATAGAAGTTGATCATCCTTTCATTCAAAAGAAAAAGCTTCCTGTTTATGTTGCAAATTTTATTTTAATGGACTATGGAACTGGTGCTATATTTGGGTGCCCAGCTCACGATCAAAGAGACTTAGATTTTGCAAAAAAATATAGATTAGAGGTTATACAAGTAGTTTCAAAAGATGGAAATAAAATTGATTTTCAAAATAATGATAAAGCTTATGTTGCTGATGGAAATATAATAAATTCTGATTTTCTAAACGGTTTAAATATCGAAGAAGGCAAGAAAAAAATTATAGAAGAAATCGAAAAAAAATCATTAGGTATTAAGAAAACTACTTTTAGACTTAAAGATTGGGGTGTTTCTAGACAAAGGTATTGGGGCTGCCCTATCCCGATGATATATTTAGAAAATGGAGAGGTTGTGCCAGTAGACAAAAGCGAATTGCCGATAAAATTACCTACAGACATTAATCTAAATAGCTCTGGTAATCCTTTAGACGAGCATCCTGATTGGAAAAAAACAACTCACAAAAGTACAGGTAAACCAGCTATAAGGGAGACAGATACACTTGATACATTTGTCGACTCATCCTGGTATTTTTTGAGATTTTGCTCTCCTAAAAATTCGAAAGAACCATTTGATCTAAATGAGCTAAATTATTGGATGCCTGTGGATCAATACATTGGCGGTATTGAACATGCGATTTTACATTTACTTTATTCTAGATTCTTTATGAAAGCACTTAAACAAGATAACAAAAAGATAATGGCATCTGAACCTTTTAAAGGTCTTTATACTCAAGGTATGGTTTGTCACGAGACTTATATGGATGAAAATAAAAAGTGGTTATCTCCAGATGATATTGAAAAGAATGCTAGTGGGAAATTAGTCACTAAAAAAGGGAAGAAAGAAGTAACTGTTGGATCCTCTGAAGCAATGTCTAAATCAAAAAAAATACAGTGGATCCAGAATCAATGATAAAGATTTATGGTGCTGATGCAGTAAGATTTTTTATTTTGTCAGATAGTCCGCCTGATAAAGATATTCAATGGTCAAATCAAGGAGTTAATTCTGCTTATAAGTTTTTACAAAAAATTTGGTCTTTAAATGAAAATATAAATAACTCAAAATTTGTTAAAGTGAATAAGGATAATGAAATTAAATTAGATAGAGAAATAAACAATTATATACACAAAATCACTAACTTAATTAATGATTTCCAATTTAATGTTGTTATAGCAAATATTTATGAGATGTTTAGATTATTAAGCTCCAATTTAAACAATAATGTTAGTCAACAAAATATGAAAAAAAACTTTACAATTTTTTTAAAGATACTTAAACCGATTGCACCGCATTTGGCATCGGAATGCCTTGAAAAAATTGGAGCGAAAGCAATTAATGAATGGCCAAATGTTAACAAATCTTTAATTGATAAAATAAACATAAAATTGGCAGTACAAGTTAATGGAAAAACCAGATTAATATTTGATACCGAAAAAGATGTAAGCGAAAAATCAATAATGAAAAAAATCGAAAAAGATATTAGAATTATTAAACATATAGAAAAAAAAAAGATCGTAAAAACTATTTTTGTAAAAAATAAAATATTAAATATCTTAACTGAGAAATAATGAGAACTATAAAAAAAATAATATTATTTTCTATTATTACAATACTTTTAAAGAATTGTGGATACAAAGCTCTGTCAAATCTAGAAACGAATAATTATAATTTCACGAACATTTCTTTAGAGGGAGACAGAAGAGTAGGTCAAATTATAAAACAAGAATTGATGGTAAACTCAAACAAAGAAAGCAAAAATAACTTTGATATAATATTGAAAGTAAATAAACAAAAAAAAATTAAGGATAAAGATATTAAGGGAGTAATCAAGGATTATTCGATAACAATAACTGTTGAGCTTACATTTAAAGACAAAGAAAAAATAATTAGCAAAACTATTAGAAGAAGTCTTGATTATGAAACGACTGGAATACATTCTACGACGCTTGTTAGGGAAAGAAAAATAACACAAAGGGTGGCTACAGCTGTTTCAAAAGGGATAGAAAGGTATTTTGAAATATATTTAAGATAAATTCATGATTCTAAAAAGTTTCATTGCTGATAAAAATAAAAATTTATTGTTGAAAAAACAAATTTATCTTATTTACGGGGAAAATGAAGGTCTAAAACTGATATTTAAGAGATATATTAAAAGAGAAAATGAGAAAGCCGAAATACTAAATTTATATCAAGACGAAGTTATCAAAGATCAAACTAAATTAGAGAGAAATCTAAACAATGATTCTTTATTTAGTAAAAATAAAATCATATTTATAAACGAGGGAACAGACAAAATATTTCAATACGCAGACTTTTTTAAAAATGTAGATCAAAACATTAAAATTTACATTCTTGCTTCGAACTTAGAAAAAAGATCAAAATTAAGATCCCTATTCGAAAAAGATAGAAATTATCAAATTATAGCCTGCTACAAAGACAATGAAATCGCGCTTTCTAGCTTCATTAAGGATGAACTATCAAAATTTAAAGGTCTAAACTCTGAAGCGATAAATTTGATAATTAAAGCATCAAATTTAGATAGAATCGAGGTTATGGCAATAATAAAAAAAATAAAAATATACTTTACAGATAATATTATTAAATTAGATCATATCGATGGCTTATTAAACCTAGATGGAAGTGATAATTTTGATGAATTAAGAGATGCTTCATTCGGTGGCGACAAAAAAAAGCTAGAAGAATTACTTGGTCGAACTATATTACTGCAAGAATTTAATCTTCTATATCTTAACAAATTAACAACAAGAATAACACGCTTACTAGAGGCAAATCATATGATGAAAAACACAAATAGTTTAATTGAGACTGTAAACAATATGAAACCTCCGATATTTTGGAAGGACAAGGATATTTTTGTATCACAACTAAGAAAATGGAATATTAAAAAACTTAATGAAGGATTAAAAGAATTAGCAAATATTGAATTAAGAATTAAAAAGGACTTAAGCCACAATAGCCAAAACTTAATTAAAAGATTTTTAATAAACTTTTGCGTTAACGATACTAATCGTTTTTAAGTAATTTTGATATCATTTCAAATTGATCTACATTTTTGTATTCTATAGATATTTTTCCAGAATTGTTTTTTTTGTTCTGAATATTTACCTTTAAGCCGAGTTTTCTCTCTATTTCGCGTTGGGCATCGAAGATATTGGGATCTATTGTAAATGATTTAGTTTTTCTTTTTTTAAGATTTTCTATCGATCTGGCTGACAATTTTTTTGATATAATTTCCTCCGCTATGCTAGACGCATTTGGTAATCCTACCAGAGGTCGTGCTTGGCCAGCGGTAAGTTCTCCATCTTGTAACATCTGAATTATGTCTTTTGACAAGTTCAATAATCTGATCGTATTACTAATATGACTTCTGCTTTTGCCCATCATTTCCGCTACTTTTTCTTGATCATAATCGAAATCATCAATTAATTTTTTGTATGCTTTTGCTTCTTCAACGACATTTAAATCTTCTCTTTGAATATTTTCAATGATTGCAATTTCTAAAGTTTTTTTATCATCTAAATCCAAAATTACTATTGGAACTCGGTGCAAACCTGCCTTTTGCGCTGCTAACCATCGTCTTTCCCCAGCTACTATTTGGTATGTATTTTGCGAGTTTTTTAACGGTCTTACTGCTATTGGCTGAATTATTCCATTTTTTTTGATCGATTTGGCTAATTCAGCTAATTTAGATTCATCAAAATTTAACCTTGGTTGAAAATCATTTCTCTCTAGACTTCCAATTTCTACATATTTTTGTGCAGTGGATTCTGTTTTAGGATCTGTGCTTACTTTTGGAGCTTCCTTATTTTCATCTCCAAATAAGGCAGATAATCCCCTTCCTAGACCTTTTGCTTTTTTATTGTTCAAACTACACTTCCTATTTTGGTTTCTTTATCTTGTTTTAAGAATTCCTCAGTCAATTTAATATATGACTTACTACCAGAACAATTCTTATCGTAAACGACACATGGTAATCCGTGTGATGGAGCTTCAGATAATCTAACATTTCGAGGTATTACTGTTTGATAAACTTTTTCTTTAAAGAAATTTCGTGCTTCAATATCTACCTGGGACGACAGTTTATTCCTTTTGTCAAACATTGTTAATATTATTCCTCTCACTTTTAGATTCGGATTTAATTTTATTTTGATTCTATCAATTGTTTTAACTAATTGAGTGATACCCTCTAGTGCGAAAAATTCAGTTTGCAATGGCACTAAAATTTCGGACGAAGCAACCAAAGCCATAATAGTAAGTAGACTTAATGACGGAGGACAATCTATAAAAATATTATCATATTCTTTTAGCTGGTCATTTAATTTATTTTCTAAAATTTCTTTTAATACAAATGCCCTATTAGAGTCGTTGGCCGTTTCTACTTCTAAGCCAGACAAATCAACATGTGAGCCTATTAAATCTAAATTTTTTATATCTGTTTTTTGTGTTGCTTCTTCCAAATTGATTTTTTGTATTAACAAATTATAAATATTACTTTTTTTATTATTATTTGACTTTCCTAAACCCGTAGTGGCGTTACCTTGAGGATCCAAATCTATCACTAAACTTTTTTGACCCATTATGGACAGTGATGAGGCTAAATTTATTACTGTTGTGGTTTTTCCTACTCCACCTTTTTGATTTATGACAGCTATAATATTTTTTTTCAAGTTTTACCTAATTTCAAATATTAAAATTTTTGAATCTTTATTAGTAATACTTGATTCCATTTTATACTCATAATATTTAGACATGGAAGCATTATTTAATTCTGTTTGTGCATTCTTTCCCTTCATTACTATTAATTTGTGGGGTTTTTTTATTGTTTCACGTGAAATTTTTAGCAAAAAATCAAGCTTTTTAAACGCTCTGGAAACTACATAATCGGCTTCTAAAGTGTGGTTTTTTATATCACCATATATTTCACAATCTAAATTAAGAAGATTCTTAATTTGCTCCAAAAATCTCCTTTTAACTGGTGATTTTTCATATAGTTTCACATGAAACCTAGGGTTTTTATTAAAAATTGCTAAAATTAAGCCCGGAAAACCACCTCCTGTACCTAAATCTATAACTTTATTATTATCAATGAATTTTATATATTTAACTATTTGTGCAGAATCGAGAATATGTCGATGCCAGATATTTGAAATAGTGGATTTGGAAACCAAATTGTACTTTTTGTTGTAAATTAACAGTTTTTTATGAAAAATTATGAGATTTTTAATCGAATCACTACTAAAACCAAGATTATTTTTCAAAATATAGGCTACTTTGCTAAATTTCATCAAGCAGAAGCTTTAGATTTTAACTTCCTGATATGTGTTAGCAATATTATTAGAGCTGCAGGAGTAACACCGTCTATTCGTATGGCTTGGCCAAGTGTCTTTGGCTTCACTAATTTTAATTTAGTTTTAATTTCATTAGATAAGCCACTCAAACTATCGTAATTGAAATTTTTTGGAATAACAATAGACTCATCTTTTTTAAAAGATTTAATATCTCGCTCTTGTCTGTGGAGATAACCCATGTAGTGTGCTTCCGTTACAACTTGCTTGTCCAAACCTGGTCCAAATGAGGGTATGTCATTAAATATCTGCCTTATTTTTGCCATATTTATTTTACGCTGGCCCATGATCTCTAAACAGGATCTTTTGACTCCATCCATTGCAATTTTAATATCAAACTTTTTTGCTTCGTTAGGCGTTAAAGATTTAGATTTTAACGAACTTATTAATTTTAAAATATTATCTTTTTTTGTTAAATATGTTTTTGTTCTGTAGTTTGAAATTAATCCAAGAGACATTCCCTTTTCTGTCAATCTTTGGTCTGCATTATCTGCTCGTAAAGTTAATCTATATTCAGCTCTGGATGTGAACATTCTATATGGTTCTGTAACCCCTTTTGTAATAAGGTCATCAATCATTACTCCAATATAAGAAGTTGATCGATCCAGTATAAACTCGTTTTGGTTTTTGATCTTTAAAGCAGCGTTAATCCCAGCTAATAATCCTTGGGCTGCAGCCTCTTCATAACCTGTTGTTCCATTTATTTGACCAGCAAGAAATAAAGAATTAATTTTTTTTGTCTCTAATGTTGCTTTTAACTCTCTAGGATCTACATAATCGTACTCTATTGCATAACCAGCTCTTTTCATCCTAACCTGTTCTAAACCCTTTATTTTACCTAATATTTTAAGCTGTATCTCTTCTGGAAGAGAGGTTGATATGCCATTTGGGTAAACAGTATTGTCCTTTAATCCTTCAGGCTCAAGGAATATTTGGTGCTGTTGTTTCTCTCTAAACTTTACGATTTTATCTTCAATCGATGGGCAGTAACGTGGTCCTACACCTTTAATGTTTCCAGAATACATTGCACTACGAGAAATATTGTCACTTATAATTTTATGTACTTCATTATTAGTGTAAGTCATTCCGCACTTGATCTGTTTATTATTAATCTTATCAGTAAGAAACGAGAAGTAATAATGATCATCATCGGCTGGTTGCATTTCTAAATCATCATAGTTAATTGTAGTTCCATCTAGTCTCGGCGGAGTGCCTGTTTTCAATCTTCCTATTTGCATTTTATACTTTATTAATTGTTCACTTAAACCCGTAGATGGTTTCTCATCATACCTACCCGCTGGAATTTGTGTTTCGCCAATATGTATTAACCCATTAAGAAAGGTCCCAGTAGTTAATATAAGTTCCTTAGTCCTAACTTCTTTTCCACTTTGACATACAAAACCTATAACTTTATCAGCTTCAAATAGAAATTTAACGACAGGATCAGCAAATACTGTTAAATTTTTGTAATTTAACAAAATTTTTTGCATATGCTCTTTGTAAAGAGCTCTATCTGACTGTGTCCTTGGCCCTTGCACTGCTGGACCTCGGCTTCTGTTTAATAATCTAAACTGAATACCTGATTTATCAGCTACTACACCCATTACACCATCTAAAGCATCAATTTCTCTTACAAGATGACCTTTTCCAAGTCCTCCGATAGCAGGATTGCACGACATTTCACCAATAGTCTCTATTTTATGTGTGAAAAGAGCAGTATTTACGCCCATTCTAGCGGATGCTGCTGCTGCCTCA
>MDSZ01262489.1_pt1 | contig 25648 bp, 28 predicted proteins | sample 811201 | NCBI WGS metagenome assembly MDSZ01 (sample SAMN05326647, study PRJNA326480) | marine metagenome | isolation source: seawater | place: Indian Ocean: North | collected 2010
CACTAAAATATATCTGGGAAAATGCTCAAAATATGAGAGACTTAATGACACGTGCAGCAATTCGTTTTATAGAGATGAATGACAACGTATCAATGGGAGAAATTAATACTGTATTTCCACAATTAGCTAGAAAAATTTATAAAACGATTTTAACAGGCCCTTATCTAGGAAGAGCTCGACAATCTTTTGAAAGAGTGGGTGATGAACCTTATTAAATAAAAAAACCCCGACCGTCGTCAGGGTTTTTCGCAACTCTTAAATAATTTAAAATCCGTAGTTAGTTTCCGTCCTTTGGTTGCGGGAAAAAACTTTCACTAACTTGCAACCGTTCTCAATTATTTATCCGTCTCTTTTTTAGAACTTGAATCCAAATCCTAAAGTAAGGTTTGTAGTTTTCGCGCCCATATCGTAAACTACTTTAGGGTCTACGTATACATTGTTTCTAAAAGTGAACATTTTACCAGCACCTAACACCATGTTATCCGTCGATAAACCATCAGTAGCTACATAAGCGAAATATCCATTCATAAAATATCTTGCGTGAAAATCTAAATCCATATCTACAGTAGAATCAGCTTGGGATACAGATACACCAACCATTAGGTTGTCCATCACACCGTATCCAACAGTAGGTGATACTGCCCAGTCAGTCCAAGCTGTATTCGCGATATCGCCTGTTCCAACATACCAGTCACCAGTTGTTTGTGAAAATCCACACAACGTACCTAAACTGAATAATCCTGCTAAAATTAAATTTTTCATATTAAAATTTTGTTTTTTTTTATATTCTCATTTTTTTTTTCGATGTAAGAGAATTATCTTCACCGCTTTTATTAACCATGTCAAAACATAGTCAATTTTTTACTTCTTGTCAACGAAGAAGGAAGCTACAATTAGTAGGACCACGAAACCTACAAATCCACCATTACCTAATGAAGTAATTAAATTTGTTAAGTTCCCTATCACGTCAAAACTAAAAACTGCGCCACCTGTTAATACGTACCATAAGATTGATAGTGGGATTAAACTTACAAAAAATCCTGTAATTCCTCCTACGAAATCTTTAACGTAACTAAACACTTTTTCCATAATTTTATATTTTTTTTAAGGTTTATTGGTATCCATAAATACCCTTAAATTCATCTAATTCGTCTAATTCGTATTGATTATTTATCGTAAAATACCGTCATAATTAAAAATATCTTTGTATTTACCCTATAAAGATAAAAAAATTAAGCCGCTATTTTTTTAAAAAAAATTATAAATTTTATGATATTAGAGGGTTGTCTCTTAATACAAAACGATATATTTATAATAAAAAAACACTATGAAAGATAAAAATTTAACAATATCGGAGATTGATTCTCTAGTGAAAAAAATAGTTTTAGAAAAAAAAGACGCTAAAAAAGACCTACAAGACACATACCAAAAACTAAAGGATGTTAAAAAAGCACTTAAAGAAAGAGGTAAAAATAATGCTGATTTAAAGAAGTATAAAGTAACGATGAGAGAATTAGCAGATGAACTAGATGAAATGGAAGATGAGGAAAAGACAGAAATGGAAGAGACTCAAGACGATGAAGTTATTAAAAGAAATGAAAATTCCGAAGGTTATGGTACTTTTAAAGGTCTAGAAAAAATCGAGGAAAACGTTGTTAGGTTAAAAAGGTCTGATTTACAAAACATAGTTAAAAGAGTTATTCAAGAAAATAAAAAAAATACTAAAGAGGATTTAGTTGTTGTTAATTTCGCTAATGATGAAACCTACGATTCTCAAAGAAATCTATTCGAACAAAATCAACCTTTAAAAAAAAAACTAAAATAATTAACGAAACCCCTGAAAAAGGTACTTACTACATTATAAGTAAAGCTGAAAGAGAAGATTTATTAGCTATGGGGGGTAAAGCAGAAGAAATAGGAAAGGCTGCTTCTAGTGATTTTTCTAAATACTGTAGATAAATCTTTATTTAATTTAAAATTTAAAAACCCACATATGTGGGTTTTTTTAATGCTGAGTACTAAGTATTTATATATAAAAGAGAATTTATGTCTACACTTATTACACCCGAAAAAAGAGAAAAACTTTTTAGACAAGTTAAACATTTACTAGGTGCTCCTATTAGAGCAGTAGAATTAGAAGAAGAAATGTTAGATTCTGCTTTAGAAATGTCAATCCAAGATTATGGTCAATATATTCAAGATTGGTTAATTGAGAATCAGTGGTCTTCACTATACGGTCAAGACCAAGATGTTATATCTTTAACTAGTGCATTTATGACTAGAGATTTGTCTTTTGAGACCTCTTTCACGTACGCGTATTCTAAAATAGTAGGACTTCAAGCTGGGGGTCCTTATCAACTTAAACAAGATTATGTAACCTTAAGTGCGGGTACTCAAATTTATCAAATTCCTGCGGGAAGAGAAATAAATGAAGTATTGTGGTATACTAGAGCAGAATTAAACGAATCATTTATAGACCCGTTTTTGGGAGCCTTCGGTGGTTTTGGTGGTTTCGGTATTGGAGGACCGGGAGGAATGGCTCAAATGGGTATTCAAGGTTCCTACTATATGATGCCTGCATTTGACATATTACTTAGAATGCAAGACAGAAATCTGAAGAATAGAATTATAGGTGGAGATTTAACTTATAGGATTACCGCGGGTGCAGGGGGTGTAGGTGGTGTAAAATACCTACATTTATATAATGTTCCAGGTGGTAGATTTGATTTCGGGTCTTTAGAAGTAAACCAACACAGATGTTATTACTGGTACTATGATGTTGGCCCAGAAAATAGAAATGATTGTTTAGCAGCTAATAAAGATATTGTTTTATTGCCTAGTGATGTAAGATTAGATGATATTAATTTTGACGAACTTAATCCACCAGCTCAATCATGGGTGAGAAGATATTTTTTCGCTAGAAGTAAAGAAATGTTAGGTAGAGTAAGAGGTAAATTTAGTGGTAACTTAAAAACCCCTGATAGTGAACTTACTATGGAGTATAGTGATTTATTGACTGAAGCGAAAGATGAATACGCTAAATTAATAGAAGAATTAACAGGTAGGTTAGAAAGATTAAGAAATGATAAGATGTTAGAAAGAAAAGCTTTAGAGGCTGAAAGTTTAAATAAATCATTAGGTTATAGACCAATGAACCCAGGAAGTATGTATGTAATATAATATGCCTTTTGCAACTCAAATTAGTTATAATAGACAATTAAGTCAAAATTCAGGCACTACAGAAATTGCAATGTTTTCTGGTTCCACAAAAATCGGTCAAAGATTGTGGGTTGGTTTACCTGATTATTCCTTAGAATATGGAGATGGGGACTATAGTTACAGTGGTAATTCTGGTTACACCTTTGTAGTTCAACAAGCTAATTACTTAGGGGTCGTTACTGGTGCAAATGGAACTAACATCTATGATGATGGTAGAACTAATAGTTATGGGGTTAGTATTACTTCTTACTCTGGATTGACTAGTGGTAATACCGTATTAGCAATTGGACAAGCTCCTCTTCATCCTGTTGATTTAAACGCAGCTACCATAACATTAACTGCTAGTTCTTTACAAATAGCGGTGGATGGTTTATTAACTTCTGGTGGTGATGGAGACTTAGAATTAGACACAGCAACAGGTAATGTAATATATGCCGCTTCTTCAAAAAGATATAAGTACGATATTAATAATATTAATTTTACTAATCTAGATAAACTACTATCACTACAAACAAAAACATTTAAATGGAAATCTAACCATAAAGAGGATTGGGGATTGATAGCGGAAGAAGTAGATGAATTAGGGTTTAAAGAATTAGTTAATTATAGTAATGGTCGACCAGAATCCATAAAATATAAAAAAGTTGCATTAGCTTTATTAGAGTATCTTAAACAATATGGTTCGGTTAACTCACCAACAACTATAAAATGTGAATGTCCTAAAGATGAATTTATAGTGTTAGAAAATGATGTAGATTATACTTTAGATAGTACTAAGACTCACAAAGTCATTATAAAATCTTTAGCTACATGTAATGTTATACCAGATAATGGATTAATCGACACACAGTGGGAATCTTTAGAAATGTTACCCGAAAGTTGTGTGGAATTTAGATATTATGAACCTTTGTCTTCATGGATGATTGTTTCTTCAGACGGTATCAAGGAGTCCTAGTTTCTCTAAAAAGTAGTTTTCACTTTTACCCATTTTTTCTTTCCAAAAAATTTCTTCTTCTCTAGAAAGGTCTAATACTTCTTCTAAAGAATCCTGGTCACCTTCACGACGTGCTATCCCATTAATTAGTTCACATTGTTTTCTAGTAAAATACTGTCTATCCTCTGGTTTTTTAACCAAAATATTGTCCCTAACTTCTGGTTTAAAGCATACTAATAGAGGTTCTATTCTCTTATTAAAGACATTTATGTAACGTGGGACGTTGTATTCTCCTTTTAAATTAGGATTATTTTCCATATCTATAGGTTTAATTCTATAAGAATGTAAAACAATTTGTTCTGTCCCGTCTTTTAATTTTTTTCTTTGTACATCTCCGTGAGACTGAGCTGTACCATTATTAACATAAAATATAGTATCTCCTAAATCTACTTTTAACCCTTCCTTAATAACTAACTCCATATGAGCTTGTCGTGACATTAGATTACCCGCTTTAGTTCTTTGTGTACACCTTTTCTTGTATTCTTCTACCGTCTGTTTAATTCTACCTTTATTAGCGATTTTACTAAGTGGAATTTCTTTATTATAAATAATTTCTAAATATTCGTAATAATATTCTATAAATTCACAACCCTTACCAGCTAATAATAAACGTAATCCTTTATCTATAAAATCTTCTAAGTATCCCTGTAATTTTTTAGATTTAATAGAGTTACCAGTTAATTTAACTTTCCCAGTATCAGTCAGTAATGCGTAATTTTTTCTAGCTACGTTAATACATGATGGCCAGGTCCCATCTGTATCTAATCCCATTTCACCTACCATATATAAATCGTTATACTCCGCTACGTGAGCATCACTACCAGTATATTCTTTACCCTTTTTAACTAACTCATTATTACCAACACCGACATAAGTATGTGATTCTACCCCTTCTGGTGACGAAAAGTTAACACCGTCCGTATCTAATACTAGTGGTTCATAATCTCTATCCATAAACCACTTAATCATATGACGTAAATATTGTCTTCCAGTACATGTAACTTCTTCACCTCTATCCATGTCACCCCACGGAAAAACCTGAGGTGCTGATAATGACCCAAACATAGAATTAATAAAAATTTTAATAGGTAATTGTTTTCTTCCGTAAGACTCTGATTTCTTTTTATCTTTATTATAATACTCCGCTGATAATTGTTTATATTTTATTCTAGTATCTCTAAAGTATTTTAACATACATTTCATCGCTCCAGTAACATCTGAGTCTGGAAATACATCATGTACTAGTTGGATTGATGGGTATAGAGAGCTAAAGTCTAATTTTAAAACTTTTGTCGAATATCCAGTTTTTAATAGTCTTGATAATCCACCCACAAAAGGTCTTTTTTCATTTTTTTTAGGTATCGCTAAATTATTAGAGTATGACCAAGCCAACATCAACATTTTCCATAATGTAGCGGTACCCATAGTAGAAACTCTTTCATATGATGTAGGTACCATAGACGCTAGTAAAAATGAAGCTTGATTAAATTGTGCATCGATTTCCATAGTTTCCCATAAGTCATCCATAAGGTATCTTTCAATAATATACTCACCATTAACTTTTTGATAAACGTCTGGATATCTTTTATCTAAATTTTCTAATCCTGGTTCACTTGTAAGTTTATAATTCCCATTATTTTTATTTAAATAATACTCTTTATTTTCTCTGTACGTAGAAGCGATTTTATCTCCCGGAACATAAACTCTATTAGGTTTTTCTGAGTTAGTAAATTGAGTTATATATTTTAATCCCCAACTTTTAATATCAGAGTTGATTGTTTGTGCTCTTCTTACAGCATGTGCAATATCTATAGAATTATATCCCCATATTTTAATTTGGTTATAATCCTCTACTTCAGCACCTAATTTTAAAACACCTTTATTTAGTTTGTACCCCTCATTAGGGTTTAAAGTTTTAAACTTTGTAGTGTCTACACCAAGTATTTGAGCTCGTTCAAATAACCAATCCCAATCAAAGTTTGCAGAGTTATAACCCCCAATTATTGTAGGTTTAATAACATCTATAGTTTCAAAAAATTGGATGATGGCATCTTTTTCACTGTCGTTATCGTCTTTAACTTCTATAACTCTTTCAAACCCTCGATTATCTTTCATACCAATCATAAAGATTCTTCCGTCTCTTGGTCTTAGGCTAGTGGTTTCTAAATCAAAAACAAAACGATGAATATCATCATAATCTTCAAAACCCTTAAATAATCTTTTTTCTTTCTGTATAAGATATTGTTCGATAGGGGGTAATATAATTATAGAATCCCTACTCCCTTCACCCCAAGGATTTAATCCCCCTTGTCTAAAAAAACTAACTAAATCTCTATAAGTTTTAGTTGTCTTAACTAGATATTTAAGTCCTTGTTCTAATCTTTCATTGTTTGCTGTATCTAAAGGTTCAATTATAATACCGTATTTAGATATGGCTTCTTTTTGTGCGAATTTATTATTTTGATAGAAATTTTTACCTCGTAGGTCACCTACCCAACAAAATGGTACAAAGGTGTCAGTTTCCACAACTTTACCCCTGTCTGGATATTCTTTAACTTTATATATTTTACCAGTACGGTAACCAAATTCTAATGATACTATATATTTTTCTGGGTCATTACCATGAAGAAATTTTTCTATGTCTTGTTGTGAAGGTATTTGCATTAAAGTGTTTTTTACAGTTCACTACAAAAGTAATCATAAAAAATAGAAAATTCAATTAACAGTCACAGGAAGTTTGACCAAAAGAATCAGTTATATTAATATATAGGTCTTCTCGGATAGGTACTTTCAACTCAGTACAATCATCATGTAAGTATATAGAAAACATACCAACGTATCTACCTTTTTTATTAACATTCTTTTTTAACCAACGATAGTAAATATAATATTCGGTTGGGGCGTTATCAGATAATTTAGTTTTTTGTACAATCCCTCCAGGTTGATTTAGAATTTTATAGATACCTGTGGCTTCATCTCTCATAGAAAATTTAATAGAAGAATTTGACAACTTATCATAAAAAGCGTCAAAATCATTTCTACCGTCTTGTACCAATTGCATTTTAAGAATTGGTTCTAGTGAATTTTCTCTAATAAAGAATTCCATATTTAATAATTTATATTATGCACCACTCATTGGGTTCGCTTCATCGACTAGACCTACTTTAGCCCATAAAGTACCTCCAGTCCAAACTCTTATATTACTACCATCCCAAATCATCATACCTTTACCATCTGATGTACTCGCAGATAAATCAGGCCATGCAGAAGTTGAACCTGTACCATAAGGGGTCCCTACTAGTGGTAATTGGAACCCTAGTGGATGAGACCCTGAACCAGAAAATATCGTTAATGCTGCGGCTGGTGAACCGGAATAACGAGATACATTATTAGTGTTAGTACCTGAAGATTGTACGGTGACACCTGATTGTGTAACAGTGAATATATTATCTGGTGTACCCCCTGTACTATTACCAATCGCGAAAATACTTGAGAACGCATTGTAACTTCCAATACTAAAGTCAGTCGTACCACTGGATGTAGTTCCACTTCCCGCAGCAAAAGAATTAACACCACTTGTAGTGTTATCATCACCAATAACGAAAGAATTAACTGCACTTGCTGTATTTCCACTACCAAAAGAGGTTGATAGTACGCCAGAAGATGTATTACCAGAACCAAAAGTAAACGAACCTAATCCTGAAGCCGTACTTGCAGTACCTCCAGCAAATGTATTTTGATTATTCGCAATATTTTGACCTCCGATAGTAACCGAACCTATACCACTACTTGTATTACCGGTACCTATAGAAAAACTTAATAATCCTGATGATGTATTTGCGGACCCTCCCACAAATCCGTATTCTCCACTAGAGGTATTTCCACCACCTATCGCGAAAGCAGTTGGAGCACTTACCGTGTTTCCAGTACCAAAAGAAGTTGAGCCTGTTTGTGAGACCGTATTCCCGGTACCAAAAGCCTGAGAAAACACACCATTCATGGTATTTGCAGTACCATAAGTTAAGTTAGTTGTTCCCGATGTAGCACCTGAAACATTTAACCCTGGATTTAGATATATACCATTAGAGTTTAACCCACTTAATATACCATCTATAACCATTGCAACTTCTGGTGAACCAGACGATGTGTAACCACCAGAATAAACTGTTATCCCTGAATTAGCTTGGATGGTTCCTGAAAATGTTGCACCACTTCCCATTCCTCCAACCTGGTATACGAACCCTTCAGGATTTTTTATATAAAGGTCGTATTGATTAAAAGAAGATTCACCACTTGACGCAAATAGAGCCGTATGGCCCGTTGGTGGAGTGGTTACTTCTGAAGCTTTTTCGGTCAGCAGTCTTAAATATGATGGCATAATTTGTATTTTTTAGTTTTTTATCTTTATATATAATTATTTTGTAGTTTGAAAAACTACTTAATTAAGTTACCAATTAGAGTAATATTAGCATTTAAATTATAATCTCTTTTAGTTATTATGATTTCGAGTGAATCATCACTTCTTAAAATGAATGGTACATTTACGGTTTCTCCGTTCTTTTTATAAATAACTGTGTTAATATTATCTTGGGTTGCAGATTTAAATTTAACATTTTCTCCATCGGTTGAAACGAACACATTATCCGCGTTATACCCAAAGACGGTTTTAATATCTAAAGAATCACCTTCTCGTAAATAAAGTATCTGAGGACTATTACACCCTTTAGACGTACAGTTCTTTTTATGGTCACAATCAATTAAGGAATATCTATCTTTATTAACTAAGAAATTATGGTATACTTCATCTGCTTGTAAAGGTTCAATATAATATCGGAACTGTGATATACCTCCCATCCAAGTTCCAGCAAAATTTTTCTCTATTAATAATCCTAAATCGTCTGGGTCTTGTTGGTAGGGAGGATTTTTACTACATGCACTTGCAGGGGTACCACTGTAGGTCATATTTTCATATAAACCTTGTGAACCACCACCCCAAGACATATTAAAAGGTACACCTACCTGTAAATCTCTATGAGTATTTAGTGCTCGAGGTATTATCTCTTCAAAACTATCAACTTTCATAACTCTTCTACCATTAACATAAAAAGTTAAAGTTCCTTCTCTTAAATATTTTTGTGATAACCACTTACCGTATGTTGTATTTGCCGTGGATGAAAGATACCCATCGGTTGTCCCACTACATTCTAAATCATAGTAAGCATCTTCTGGTATGAGAGGATATTCATTATGACACCTTTTAGTTGTATCCCAACTATATCTTTCGTACCAATATGTGCTAGGAGTATGTAATAAATCATAAAGTCCACCTTCATTATATATGTTACACCCACTTAAACAAAATTCTCTTTCATAAACTACCGCTACATGCATCCACGTATCTTCACATGTTCCTGATTTAATAATAGGTGGACAAATTAAATCCGAATATTGTTCTTCTACACTATACCCACAATTAAAAGTACCCCCGGTATTACAATCTACAGAAGTTCCTGTAGTTACACATGACCCTGTAAATCTTAATGCTCGATAACCTATTTTAAAATCTGGGGTAAGTCGTACACCAAAGGCGTTAGACCACGTATCTGTAATTGCTGAGACTGGTAATGTGTGAGCGGTAGTACTACATGAACTTACCTTTCCACTAATTGTAGTAGGCCCTAATGTATGGGCGGTAATAGGAACATTACAACAATCTACTTCTTGTACTGCTGTAAATCCGGTTACGCCCGTAGTTGCGGTTAAACTACAACTATCTGCGGATAAACCAGTTTCTTTACAATATCCAGTATAACTTGTACACCCAGTTTCTGCACTAAATGATTTCCAAAATTTATTTTCAGCTCGTGTGCCTTGATAATAGAAGAATCCTGAATTGTTATAATAAACATCATTAAGTGTAGTAGTATTATCACAATCATCTTTAACTGTTGAGAAACATGTAGAGGCGGAATCAGGAGTTGTTGTCCCTGTCGCTCTTAACTTTAAAAATGTTTCCATGGTCCACCCACAAGCTGGTCGAGTAGGTAAAATTTCATATGGATAACCATATAACTTCCAAAATCCTTGGTAGAACCCTCCTTGTAATTCCTGATAGTAACCTGAAGTATCTGTGGCTGAACTTATAACATAGGATATGTCGTGAGGACTATATGTAGATGCCGTTACCTGATGCATCTTAAATCTTTTGTCATAAGTTTGTGCACAAAATGTAGTATCTCTAGGGATGTCTTCATATAAGGAAATGGTAGCTGCGGAAGTCATTCCCGTAAATAACCCATTATCTATACCCGTTAAATTTATATTATAAACAGTATAAGCTGAGTTACCACTGGATGTTCCAGTATAAGGACATTCACAAGTGGTGGTTGCACTACACCAAGAATTTTGACTTAATATAATTTGAGGTGTCCCTGTTTGGGAGTCACATGTTAGAGTGGGTGCGGTTGAGCATCCACTGGTGGTTCCAGTTACATTTAAATCAATCCATACTGGTAAAACACACCCATTATTGTATCCAATTATATTATTAGAATATACAACTTCCCTATTAAAATCGTTTTCATCGGCCGCTAAAAAGAAATCATAGTATGAACTATAATTTAGTTTAACATCTAATCTATTAAAATAATAGTTATTTAAATTTTGTGTTCCCATTGATTATAAATATCATTCTATTGTAAGTTAATATTTATAAATAAAGATTGTACAAATGGCAAAAAAACAAAAACTACATATAACAGATGATGAGATGAAAAAACTACACAAAAATGGTACTCTAGAAAAAGAGGATATAACTATCACTTTCGGTACTAAGGATGTGTCTAATGATAAAAATTCTACAGAATCAGAATTAGAAGAATTAGTAGATTTTGATGGTTCTGTATTAGGTAGTAAAGTACCTTTAGGCTATATGAATAACAAAACTATTTCACAAAGAAAAACAACTGACGCTGTAGTTCCAGCTACTAGACAAGGGGGTGAACAAGGTAAAGGATATTTTTATAAAAGATACTGGGGTGAATCTGTAGAAGAAGTTAAAGAAGAAGATATTAGTGGTGTATTAGGTATAGATAGTGATGAAGATGGTGTAGTAGATACTGACCTAATGTCTAGGGATGAAGTAGTAGATATGTTCGAGAAAGTTTATGACATGTCAGAAATAGAAGCTAATGAAAGAGCTGACAAAAGTGGAGCTATAAAAGGGAATAAAAAACGTATTTTTGAAGATGAAGACATTATGAATATGTTGGAGGTTATATTAAATTCTAAAGACGAACCTAAAGAAATTAAAGATAAGGAGGAAGATGAAACTGATGATAGTATGTTAAATAGAAAAATAGACCAACTTAAAAAATATATTACATCTAAAGGTTACTCTATAGAAGATGTATTAAAAAAACTTAAGTAATGAACCAAGATTTAAAAAATGATTTTTATTCATTACCTAATTTACTATTTAAATCTCTAAAAAATAATTTAGAAAAAAGTAGTAAGAGTCAAAGTGGTTATAAAAGACTTAAAAATATTTGTGACCAAAAAGGAATGGGTTATAAACAGGCTAAAAAAATTAAACACGAAATGGAAAATGGAATGGAACCAGAAGTGTACAAATTAGTTGGGGGTGACGATTTACTAGATTGGATTACTGATAAGTTGAATAGTAGGAGAAACGTGGTAGATGGTATAAAAAGAAATAAGATGAAAGCAGGTTTACCTAATCAGTTTAAAAAAACACATACTAAAGATAAAAGTAAGAACAGTACTAAAATAAGAATTCCAAAAATGGGTAAAAATTCTGATGAAATAATGAACAATCGAGCTATTTATGAGAATATAGATAGAATAAATAATTTAATTAAAAAAGTAATTTAACATGCCAAATTATAATGCACCTGATAACACACCAGGTAAAAGATTAACAGAACTTTCTGATACGGAAAGAGAAAATTTAATAAAAAGAAACACATATAATAGCAAAAATGGTTATAGTGCTAACCACCCTAATGCTGTTTCAGATGGGGACCCAAAAGGTAAAGGTAACGCTAAGTATTTAGGAGTTTACGATAACGATAATACTGGAGGGAGTTTAGACATTTTAGGAAATGGCGAACCTAACACTGGGAGAATCGGGAACCTAAAAAACAATTTGTGGCAAAAACAAAATGAATATTCTGCTGGAAATTTAGAAGCTGGTAAAGGTTATACACCAACCGTTGATACTGTATCTTAAATGAATCTTTACAATACCATAAAAGACCTTATAATTGAAGCAGTAGCTACTTCACCTATTGTGGACGCAATCAAAAACAAACATGTGTGTGAACTTAGTTATGAAGATGATTCTTCTATTGGACCTGGTAAAAGAGTAATAGAACCAGTTGCCTTAGGGACATCAAAAAGAGGTAATAAGGTACTAAGAGCCTATCAAACAGAAGGTCCTTCTTTAAAGGTTAATAAAGAAGGTATTCCTTTACCTGATTGGAGGTTATTTAGACTAGATAGGATGAATTATTTTAGTCCTGTTAAGGGTGATGATTCTGCTTTTAAAACTTTTTCTGAACCACCTCTTTATAATCCTACCGGTGATAAATCAATGACCCGTGTAGACGTAAATGCTAAATTTGTTTAAATTATGGATATGAATTCCTTACAAGAAAAATTAATACAGTCAAAAGCTGTAATGAATAAAGTAGAAGGTAAATCTCTTTCACCAAAATTATCTTCTAACACCACCGCTGTATCTCCAAATTTACCACCAGTTAATAATAATTTTAACATGGATAGTATTACAAATACAATAAAACAAGGAAATACTAGACCACCAGTAGTTACCGAAGATAAAATTCAAAATTCTAATTTACCTGAGGATATAAAAAAGTTAATGATTGAGCACCCTATACCTACAGTAGACTTTAATAATAATATACCATCATCTATAATAGAAGGAGCAGCGGAAAAGATGAACAAATTAGGAATGTCTACTAACCCATCTACATCTACACCTAAACCCCAAAAAACCATTAAATCATTAGGTACCCAAAAATTAAGTCAAAAAAATCTTAAAAATTTAATAAAAAATGTAGTTAGTGAATCTTTAGATGAATTAATAGAAAGTAAGATTACTAAAATTATTTCAGAATCTAAAACTGCTAATGAAAGTATCCAAATTAGGGTAGGTAACACTATATTAGAAGGCAAAATAACTTCGACTAGAGATTTATCATAACTTATCGTAACTTACCTTTGACATTCTCTTACTATTTATCTATTCTTTAGTCATGGAGAAAAAAAAGTATAAAATTTTAGTATTACCTAGTGATAGGACAGGAGTTAGTAAATTTAGGTCGGTAGACCCTCATTTACATTTACAAAAAATGTACCCAGAAGAGTTTTGGGTAGACATAGATTACAACCCTAAATTAGAGGATGAAAACTTCCTAAAAAGTTATGATTTAATTCAATACCATAGGAGTATGGGTCCAGACTTTGCTAGGTCAGCTAAAGCGGTAGAATTATGTAAAAAATTAGGCATTCCAACAATGATGGATTTAGATGATTATTGGATGCCCACACCCGACCACCCCGCTTTTGCTATTGTGCAACAAAACAAATTAGACCACATGATTAAAGACAGTCTAAAAATTGCACAAAATGTATCTACCACCACCAAAGTCTTCGCGAAAGAAATTCAATCTCTTAATAAAAATACTTTTATATTACCTAATACTGTTAACCCTAGAGAGAAACAATTTCAACCTAAAAAAACAAAATCAGATTTAATCCGAATTGGTTGGTTAGGTGGTTCTTCTCACTTAAAAGACTTGGAAATACTTAATGGTGTATCACAAAGACTCCATAACACCCATAGGGATAAATTTCAATTTGTATTATGTGGATATGATTTAAGAGGTAGTGTTACTGTAATAAATCCACAAACTAAACAACAACAAACAAGGCCGATTGAACCTCATGAATCAGTATGGTATCTTTATGAAAAGTTATTTACGGATAACTTTACCATCCTACCAGAAAATTACAAAAAGTTTTTACATACTTTTGAAAAAGAGTGTTTTGAAGGTGAGGAACATCTTCCATATAAAAGAGTGTGGACAAAACCTATCACTACTTACGCTTCCAATTATAATAATTTTGATATTTCTCTAGCTCCTCTAAAGGAACACATGTTTAATAAAGTTAAATCTCAGTTGAAGGTGATTGAAGCTGGTTTTCATAAAAAAGCTTTAATAGCTCAAAATTATGGACCTTATCAAATTGATTGTGTAAGTGCAATCGAGTATGGTGGTAAATTTAACTCTAAGGGTAACTCTCTTTTAGTAGATACTAGTAAAAACCATAAAAACTGGTATAAGTATATAAAGAAATTATTAGATAACCCTTCTCTTATAGAAGATTTGGGTGAAAGACTTTATGAAGATGTTCAACAATACCATATTGACGCTGTAACAGAAAAAAGAGCGGAAATTTATAGAGAATTAATAAGAAAAAGTTAAAAAATAAAAAAATATGTATTATTTAGCAATCGTAGCATTTGAAACTGGTGTTATTGACAACCAGGGAAATCCAAAAGTCAAAAAATTTAAATATATAGTAGAGTCTGAGTCAGTATATGAAGCAACTCAACGATTAAGTAAATACCTAACGGGGGATACTAGAGATTCTGAAATAGTTTCATTAGTTAAAGCTCCATTCGAGGATATTTTACATCCACAACTTACCCCGGACTATTACCAATAACATAAAGACATACTTGGGTATATTTATAATAAAAACAATATTATGAATTTTTTCAAGAACATGTTAAGTAGTGAAGGGAAAGTCTCAAGTAAGAGGTTTGTTACCTTCGTATGTCTTTTATTTATGTTAATCGGGTACACCGCTAATCTTTTCTGGGATTTTACAATAGATGATAATTTATTTCAATCACTTCAATGGATTGTAATGGCGGGTCTTGGTTTTACAGCTGCAGAGAATTTTTCACCTAAAGGGGAAGAAACTATCGTGGAGGAGGAACCATCACCTACATCGACTACGGTAACTCATCAGTATGATTACGACGATGAAGACATTTAAAAACAAAAAAACCACTTATTAAGTGGTTTTTTTTATATCTAAATAATTATTTAATTATTATTTTGAAGCGTGAAATCCATCTAAGATTTCTTCACAATGTTTTTTACTATCACACTCTCTAAATATTCCTCCTTTTTTATTATTAAGAATAACCCATTTTCCACCTCTTTTTTTGATACAACCCGAACCACCTTCTGATTCTGCACATCCTTTTCCTTCTTGTTCTCTTAGTTTTTTTCTAGATTCTTTAATTGTTTTTAATTTTTTAAGTTGTGATTCTTTTTTTAATTTTTTTTCTAGCTGGTCTACTTTTTCTCTTAAAGCTTTTACTTCTTCAAACATTCCCATACCATCTGCTGTTGCGGCTGGGTCATCAACAACACTTACTGTTTCTTTACCACCAACGTTAACTTGACTTTCACTACCTTGTTCATCTATTTCCTCTTCCTCATCTTCTTGTATGTCTCGGTGTTTATCACTAGGTAAAGCTACCCCCAAACCCATACCTGCTTGGTTACCAAAACCTAAAACAGCTGTTTGTTCGTTTACTATTTTTTCTATACTTGCCACTAATTCACTTTCAGTCACAGTAATAGTTTTTTTCTTTTTTAATTTTTGTGATTCTTTAATGGTTCTTTTAACCATTCTAGTAATATCTTTTTCTGTTAATTTTATTTTTTTCATATTTGGTTGACTACTTGAAATGTTGTTATTCTCTTATAAATATTAATCTTTTGATTAGAAGTAACCTTAATATCTATATAGTATTCATTAGGTATCATATCTTGTGTGTTTAATACAAAATAATTATGATTAAAAGTCCTATTTACATCTTCCCATGGGTGTGTTTCTACTTCAGTGGTTCCTTGTGTAACATACAATCTATATTCTATATTATCTATAGCAACAAATTGATTTACTGTATATGGAACTCTTACGGAAACAAAAATTTTTCTTGTTTCTCCTTTAGATATTTTTTCATCTTGTTTAATACCATCTACAGAGTATCCGTACTCTTTTGGTATTTGGTCTTCGGGACCTATCTGATAATAATTATCCCCTGCTACTACCGTAAAATCATTTGTTATATTATCTAAGGAGTTAGTGTTAACTACTAAATTAGACCACTGGTCATTAAATATAGATGGTGTACCATATGTACTTCCAGTTATTGCAAATTCTACATAGTATACGCCGCATGTTAAATTAGTCGCTGTCATAGATGTATAGACTACATCATCACAATCATAAATTGTTACTGAGGGTAAATTATCTAAGTTTGTTGGTATTCCTAAGGTGTTAGTATATAAAAATAATCTATTTGTTTTATCTAAATAGAATTTATTTCGGTCATCTTGTATTAAATCATCATATTCAGTTAAAAGATATGGTTCGTAAAAAGTTTGGGTGTGTCTAGTGAAAAAACCTACTGAATAACTTTCTGTTAAACCTGTTAGATTTTCTAAAGTCCCTGTAAAAGCTACACCATAAGTAATTCCCGTATTTGGTGTTCCTCCGGTTAATCTATCATTAATTTCATTAGTCATATCAAAAGATATGTTTTCATCTCCCTGGTCAAAATTTTGAGTATCAATAACTGTATAGGTAGCACTATTAGTATTATCATAAACACCTTCATTTGCCCACGCATTAAGGGTTGTCGCTGAAAACCAATTAGAAGGACGAGTAGAAAAAGTAGTATCATAGTCAGGTTCCCATTTAGCTTCTCTTACGGAATAATCATAACCTACACCTTCATCCCATGACATTCCACTAATTCTAAACAATAAAAGTGTAAAAGAACTTGCTCTTCTCACACCAGTTATTAACTTATCATTAAGTAAATCATCATCAAAAGAAGAGGTGTTAGTCATTTTTAATGTATGAGTACTTCCCGTACCACCACTAAGATTAATACACCCATTGTTAACCTTTCCAAGTACATCATCTAAATTTAAATCAAATATGAATCTAGAAAATTTACCGGTGTTATTTTTTGTCCACCCAGTGGACCCATTACACGTATCACTACTTAAGGCTGTATATATACATGGAGATGGTGCTTTTCCCCCATAATAAATTTCAGTTACAGGGTTTCTACCAGTATTAGTTTCACTTTTAGAAAGTATGGTATTATTTTTTGAAAAGTACGATTTAAAAAATGACATATAATTGTTTATTATATAAATACTAGTTAATACGTATATTGTGATTTAAAACCGTCTCATCAAAATCATCTAGTAATCCTCTAACATCTTTTACGTCTGTATTTCCATCGGTTCCTTTAGTATCAGGACAGGCTCCTGGACAAGTATGGGTGTGACTTTCTAAAAAATCCATCATTTTTTCTAAGAACTCTTTTAATTTATCACCCCTAACACTAGGGCTTGTTTTTTGTTCTACATCATCTACTAGTTGAAATTGGTTCATCCCATAATTACCCTCCATTTGTATTGTAGAACCCGTACCCATAGTAGATAAATGGGAAAATAATATTATTTTTTCAGCTCCTGCGGTTATAAATCCTTGTTGTTTATTTTCCTCTATATTAAATACTTTTTCTTTTTTAGTTTCTTCTTTGGTTGGGACATCATTTTTAGTATCCGAAAAAGCCAACCCAAATCCTTCTCTATTAGAATCACTACCTTTAATTGTTACAGAGGTTACAAATTTATTAATGTTTTCACATATGGTATTATAATTTCCACTATTTACAGTAGCAAAACTAGCGATAGAACTTGCTTCATCTGACCTTAGAAAAAATTGTCTTAAGGTCGGTCCCGGTCTAAAATATAGAGGATGGGGGTTATTCTCCATAGCTTGTTGTAAAGCGTCAGAAGTCATAGGATTAAAATTAACAACTCTTGGCGTTTGTTCACCTTCATAAGGTTGTAAAACTCTACTCCAGTTCTCTTTATTAAAATCTTGGACAAAATAAGTCATCTGTGTTTTTAACTCAGTTGTTGTTTTTCCCGTAAGTACAACTCTCATTAGTTGATTTGCTGTGGTTAAAGGAATTTCGCTATCAACACTTAGTTTTGAAGCTTTTTGTGGTTGAGCCGTATCATTAGTGGTAATGTTGGGTAGTTTAAAGACATTAATAAATCCTGTATAAACATTATTACTAGTTAAATCAACTAGTTCGGGTTGTGATACGTCATATTCTATCATCACATAAACTGTAGGGTCTTCTGACACTACTGTTTTAGTTTCTTCTTTTTCTTCTACAGTGACAGTATTAGGGAACGTAGAAAATTGCATAAAGGTCATTTTATCATTGACCTTAGGTTGTGAAGGTTGTGTAGGTGGGGGATTTTCTATAAATTTACCCGACCTTATTAGAATTTGTGGATATTGTAATGGTAAATTTTGTTGTTCTTTATTTAAACTTTGTTCTTTAGGTCTATCAGGGGGTTGGGGTAGTTTATATGACATACCTAAAACAATGTCTGTGTTTTTCCTACCCACTAAAGCAACATCATCAGGATTTGGGAATGCTCCAACCGAATCTGGATTAGGTGGGCTTGTGTTTGCTGATAAAATAGTACCTAAACTAGTATGTAATCTTCCCGTACGATAATTGTCATCATATATTTTATGTGGTTGACTTGTAAGTGGACCTATATATTCTTTATTTTCACTCCCATTATCTGGGTTATAATATAAAATTTTAACCGCTTCTCCAACTTTTGGTATTATATTCAAACTAAGTGGTAGGAATGGGGAATGAACGTAGGGGTCTTTTTCACCCCACTTTTTATATTCTCCATTTTTAATAGCTAATTCAGTTTCTTCTCTAACTTCACCCACAGGGTCGGGTAATTTCCCACCCCCAGCACCAGCACTTACATCATCTACACACCTAATTCTTCCCGCCATTAAGGGGTCATCATTATCTACACAAACCCCAAAAAATATAATAGGATTATAAACTAATCCAGAACCTCCTCTTGAGGTAACTCCTTGTAAACTACTCATCTCCTAAACGTTTTTTCATTTCACTATTAAGTTTATTATACTCATTCTCCACACTATCTATGTGATGTGTTAAATTTATAATTAGATTTTTGGTTTTATCAAACTCTTCTTTTAGTTTGTTCATTTTTTGTAAAATCTTATTATTAGGTAAATTTTTATAATTTTTAGTTTCCATTTTTTAACAATTACAACCTAAACACTGAGTAGGGGGAACTGCAACAGCTCCTGGTGGTCCTGCAGCGGCGGTTGGGTACGTAGTTCCGTGCATTACCCCATTATTAGTGGTTTCTTCATCTTGTGCTTGGAAAGATGCAAACATAGATAATATCCATAAATTAGGTGCACCACTTGGCATGTCCCCGGTCGGGACTCCCATTTCTTCTAATTTAAGTACGTATTTTTGAAAGGTTCGTGTTGGGTTTGTTCCACTTCTAGCAGAGGCTGCAAATATTAAAAACTGTGGAGGTGGAGCAAATGGTACATCAATACCTGTAGCATCTATTAATTTAAGAATAATATCTAAAATTTCTTTACAATTTTGTGCATTTTGAAGCGCATCAATAAATGGTATTAGAAAAGCAATTAACCCTAGAATTAAAGCTGCTCTCTTACCTACTTTAGTTTCTAATAATTTTTTAGCGAATTCTGTCAATACTTTCATAAGGTATTGTTTTAGAATTTTAAAAAGTTCTTTTACTATTTCTGCTAATATCGCTCTAATTATTCTAATAAATAATCTTTTAAATATTTTTGCAAATTCTGCAGGATTTGAAGCAAGTAGTTGGTTTTCATTAAGGCATTTAGCTACAATCACTATCGGTAGGATAACTTTGGATGACATTATTGCTAACATAATAATCTGTGGAAATTTAAGGATTATTTCTTCAGCGAAATGTATGTTCCAATTCCAATTAAGTTCTCTAAATGCGGGGTCAGGCATTTTAGCAGCCGAACCTTCTACACCATTTTGTAAAATCATATCAAAGGCTTTATACCCATCACCACCTTCTTGTAAAGATGCTATTATTTCATCCGCAGCATCCTCAAACGTGCCCAAATCTAAAGGTATTTCTATATTATCACACGTCTCAAATTTCATCACACCTTTACTTTTTCTTTTTGCTTCATCATATATTTCTTGGTCTTGTTGCATAGTAAAAGAAAAGAAAGAATCATCATCAAATAGTTCAGATAAGTGACTTATAGTATCAGTACTAGTGACTCCTAAATCCATACCGTCACATTGTGCCATTATCTTATTCATTAAACCAATCAATTTATTTATACCTAAAACATCAGCAAAGTTGATTGGTCCATCGTTTCTAAACGAAATAGAAAGTCCTGCCAAAATTTCTAATAAAGCTCCTAGTAAATTAGGTAATTCAAAAACTTTTATGTTATCAAAATAGTCACGTATTAATTCAGCAAAAGTAAATTTTTGGCCACCCCCAGGACCAGAAGGTCCTAAAGCACCTACACCTAGTGCGGTTGTTTGACCAACACCAATAGCGGTATGCCATGAAGCGTTATTAGATTTATAATGAGGACTAATAACAAATGATTCAAAATTAGCGTCATATTTTATAGTAAAAAGAATTAAACCACTTGCTCCATAAGCAGGGTACCAGGACCCAGGATTATCTAATAAATTTTTAAGGAATCTGTTAACAGAAAAAGGTGTTGTTCCCGGAGGATACCCCACATTCCAATCATTAATTTCATAATAAAATTTTCCCACCCCTTCATCAGGTGTTTGTACTAGTTGTTTAAAGAGGTCTATCTGGTCTACTCTAACTACGATATCTGTAGTTAAACCATCACCAACTACCGGGACCTCCATATTTAAATCACAATTAAATGCTCTTAAAATTTCTTCCACTAACATATCAGGAATTTTAGGAACTACTCTTTTTACACATTTAATTATAATATCCCTTAAAATTCTACCATACTCTTCACCTACTACATTTTTTAAATGGCCGTCTAGTTTAGGGTGTTTTTCTGCCATCCACGTCTTAGATGAACCATCTGGAGAATTATTGTCCTCTTTTCTCCTTTTTTTCTTTTCTGCTCTTCTAAATGCACGTTGTTGTGCACGTTCTGATTTTGGGTTTTTGTTAGATTTAGCTTTAAGTAATTTAATTAATCCTAATAAGAAAGGTATAGGGTTGTCTGTTATATTACCAACCGTTTGTCCTAAGTCTCTGAAAAGTTTTTTCCAAGCATCTGCATTTTGACGTTCTTTCTTTAACTGAATGTCAAAATCTAAAGTGGCAATAATTGAGTTTATCTTCCCAATTATATTTTGTCTTTCATTTTGATTATCTAATGCCATAGATGGTTAATTTAATCAGTATCTTTATTACCTAGAAGTTGGTTTAGTTGTTCTCTAGTGTCTTCATCTAATAAATTCATAGGTGTATCACTATCCACGTTCTTTTGTAATAAGGATGATTGTATTTTAGAAAGACTTAATTTTTTTTCAATTGCAGAGTCTATTATTTTTTGTTGTTCTTTTAAAACTGGACCTATAAGGGTCATGTCTGCAGCTTCTTTCATAAAAGCCATCATCTTATTTTGTATCCTAATAGCAGTACTTCTTTGTTCTACCGCCTCATTGTAGATTTCCTGAAGTAAAGAAAGTAAACTTTCTTGGGATAAATTTATATTTTTTTTCTTAGGTCTTGGCATACTAATAAATACCTTACTTATGTATTTCTAAAAGTCTCAGCCAAAGCAGTATAAATTATTTTATAACGTTTTAATGCAATTCTAATTTCTTTAGTTGTAAGACCTGTCATTTCACGTAATTGGTATAAAATAACATTTTTATTAAATTTATTTCCCTCACCCGCGATAAATATTTCTTCAAAATTTTCAAAAATTTCAATTAACGACCAACCAATTTTAGTTTCATTTTCTGTTAACTTATTCTCTTCCATAAATTGTTTAATTTCTATAAGAAGTTTTTTAATTAATTTAGCTATATCTGGTTCATCATCATATATTTCATAGGATAAGTTAGTATGTTCATTAAACCATCTATCATCACCCCTTTCAATAGAAGGTGCAATATCTTCGTAACTAATTTTACGATTACGTTCTTTTTGGTCTTTCATAATTTGGCCCATTAGATAGTTCTTACAAATAGTCCCAAAATATGAATAAGCTTTTTTCCCTTTTTCTGGTTTAAATTTATCTGCTTTAGTAATAAGAAACGATAAAGTATCCGCATGAATATCTTCATATTCCATCTGTAGACGATATAATTTATATCTTCTAATAATACTTTCAATCATTTTATTTAAGGCAAATCTTAAATGTTTATTGTATATAGTATTTTTTTCAGTATAAGTAGAGGCGGTTAAAAAACATCTAACCGCTTCTTCTTGTACCGGACCAAAATATTGTTTTTGTTTTGGCTTGCGTGGCATAGTTAGTTACCTTCATAACTAATTTCCCTATCATATGTGAAAAAATATTCTTTCTTTGCTGCGTCTACCCAGAATTGTCCTTCATCAGCTGCAAGTTTGTCTTGAGGGTTATTTTTGTAATTCCAGAATAAAGAGAATTCTCTCATATTAGCGTGTTTGTATCCAATCTTAGGAATTGTCATAATTTGTAAGTCATTGTATGTTGCTCTCAGTAGAAACTCATAACCAAAAGTTAATTTTAAATTCGATTTAAAACCACCTATGTCTTCAAAAGATTCTTTTTTATAAATAGCTCCAGATATCTGGAAGTTTTGGTAATTTAAAAGTGTGTTATTGTCTAAAAATCCTAGTTTTTCTGAGAACTTCATTGCCCATAATGATTCGTTAGTAAACCCTAAGAAAGTGTTATCTACATTTACATCTACAACTAATGGTAAAAATATTTCTACTTCGTTATATTCTTTGGTGTATACATCAAAGTTTTTAAACCAATTACGAGAATACTCATCATCAAATTCTAGTATGGAAAACCAAGGAGTTTTACAATTTTTAACACCTAAATTAATCTGAGAACAAAAATCAGTTTTTTCTTTATTCTCCACTAATGTAATAGTTAAGCCTTCAGGTCTAGTGAATTTATCTTCACCCATTTCTTTCCCTGATTCCCAATCAGTTAACCATTCTTTAACTTCTTTAGTAGAACTATATACAATTATAAGTTCATTTACTGGTCTTACCTGTATTTCTAAACTTTGGATGGCTCTATTAAAGTATGGTTCAAAATTTGAAGTAATTTCGTTTACAGGTAGGATTACTGTTATATCTTTTTTCATGTTTTTTTAATTTTGTTCTGCTCCCACAGGGGTTAATTTTTCTAAGTTGATTCTCACTTCTTGTGTTTTTCTTTCAAAGATAGAACTAAAAAGATTATTAACTGAATCTTTAAAAGATTCATAACTATATTCTTTAGTAGTATTTTCCATCTCTTGGTATAGTTCACTAGGAACTTCATCTTCTAACCATTTATTCACAAAAGAACCTAAAATATCAACTATTTTATTCATTTCATAAGTCCATATACCATTTTCATCTCTCATCCAACCTGGTTTAAGATTAGGAACTTTACCAATAACTGGAACACCACATTTCATAGATTCAAGTGGGAATGTTCCCCATCCACTTACATCGTCTACCCAAACAGAAATACAAGTTTGTGATAAATCATTAGCGAATTTTTCACGTGATAAATTTCTCATGTCTCTAAATGTAATCCACTTATATTGAGGGAATTTAAGATAAAAAGATTTAATAATTTTCATCGTATCTCTCGCATCTCTAGTGTGGATAGCAATAACTGGTGGTTGTGGTTTTGATGATTTTTTAAAGTAGTCTGGGATGTAAAGTTTTACTTCTTCTACTTGTACAGTTTGCATTAAAGAGGTTACCATTTCTTTTTGTTCTGGAGATGTCGTAATAGCTCTATGTACATTGTAGACAGGCCAAGTCATTCCTGGAGGCATTGTTTCTAAAATATAGTCATAACTTTGACATAATATCATTCTTTCACAAGGCATAGTCTTTGTTTGTTCTAATACGTGCCCGAATACTTCTGGAATAATTACTAAATCTGAAATTTCAACTTTAACATCCTTAGATTCAATACTTGAGTGAGGAACTTCACTTAATTCTTTTCCTAACCATGACTCTACATTTTGATAGTCATCTTTTTCATGCATAATGTATGCACTATACCCTAAATCATTAAGGCATTTTACAATTTCATAATTGTAAGCGACAGCAGCTTTAGCTATCCCTTTAGTGTCCATTGTCAAGAAGAAAATTCTTGACTTTTTACTTTTTAATTTTTCTAACGCATTGGTTAGATTAATAATTTGGTCTTGATTCATTTTATTTGCATTTTTTTAAAATATTATACTCAATTAAAGTGTTAAGTGCAAGTCTAAAAGGTAATGTGGTTTTATTCAAGCCTAAATGGCCTAATTTATCATCAACTTCTTCAGCATAACCTAAAGCTACATCTAACATTAATTTAAAAAACTCAAATTTAGGAAGATTTACTGCTACACTTTCTTCGTCTTCTTTTGTTGAGATTTTTTCCATTCCTATGTGACTTAAAAAATTATCTACATCTAAATACACATATTCACCTCCTATTTTTAGTTGGAAGTCTCTTAGTTCATTTAATTTATTTTTCTCCATCTTTTACTAAAATATCTAAATTTAAAATTTCTTTAATTTTTTTTATTTTAGTATCTACATTTTTAAAGTTTCTACTGGATACTAAAATTTTATTTTCAGGTTTATTTTTAATTATTTTTTCATCATTAGTAATAATAATATCAAAATTTTCCCATATGTTTTTTTTGTCTTTTTGTTTTATAAAACAAATATTTTTAACCTGAGAACCAAATTTAGCTAAAAACCAATAAGTAGCAGGAATTGCTCTACCTACTTCATCAGAAATTAAAGTAATGGAAATATCATTTCTCCTTAAAACTAACTCATTGATACCTCTTATTAGGTTAGGTGAAACTTCTTTAGCGTGACCATATATTTCCATTGGTGCTTCTTCGAATAAAAAATCTAATAATTTATCTTCATTTTCAAAATCTAACTTACTTAACATATTTTTTTCCGTAAGTGAACCAGAAATTTTAGACTCATAATATTTTTCATGTACCGCTTTAATTTTGGTGTGTAAGTCTCTAACTATACCATTTATACTTATTCCTATTTTCATAATCAAAATGTAGTTATCTAGCCTCTATTTGTAAAGAATCAAAAATTCTTTCTATTTTAGCTATTAAAGGGTTTCTCACGACATCGTCTTTATTAAATTGTACACAACCTACTTCCCACATATCCTGAAAGTGGTCCATTAAAAATGTTA
>MDSZ01149519.1_pt1 | contig 25646 bp, 25 predicted proteins | sample 811201 | NCBI WGS metagenome assembly MDSZ01 (sample SAMN05326647, study PRJNA326480) | marine metagenome | isolation source: seawater | place: Indian Ocean: North | collected 2010
TAATGGATTACGAATTTAGACTTGAAAAAATAAGTAAAATAAACCAAGAATCTCTCAAATTTTCATTTCTAAAAGACATTAAAAGAACGTATTCGATGTATGATATTGCAATAATGACCAGATCATCTCCTGCGAAAATTTTGGGATTAAAAGATAGAGGTTCTTTAAGAAGTGGTTGTATTGCTGATATATCAGTCTATGATCCAAAGAAAAAAATAGATCAGATGTTTCAAAGTGCTAAATATGTTTTTAAAAATGGAAACGAAATTGTTAGAAACGGAAAAATTTTAAAATATTTCAAGTCATCAACAATAGCTATTGATATTAAATATGAAAAATCAATTACCAAAGATCTTCAGAATTGGATTAATAGATTTTACTCTTTAGATGTTGATGACTTTAAAGTAAATACAGATTTTTTTAGAAATAACAACTTCAAATATTGTTAATTTTTTTGTCAAATCTTTTAAAGAAATATGGAGTTACATACAAAGTTAAAAAAATTGAAAAAATTATTCCTGATATAAGGACTATACCAATTGTTAGTCTTGATTCATAGCCAGCACCCGAACCAATAACAAGAGGAAATATCCCAACTACCGTCGATAAACCTGTCATAACGATTGGTCGGAATCTTTTTTTGCAAGATGAAACTAAAGCATTATAAGAACTTTCGCCTTTGAGCTTTAATTGTCTAGCAAATTCTACAATTAAAATTCCATTTTTTGCTGCAATACCCATTAAAATTATAATTCCAATTTGACTAAAAATATTTAATGAATTTTCAAAGATAAAAAGTGAAAAGAGTGGAAATATTAAGGTGAGGGGAACAGATAGCATTATTATTAAAGGATACCGAAAACTTTCAAATTGAGCGCTTAAAACAAGATAAACAAATAGAAGTGATACTATAAAAAGAAAATTAAATTGGTTAGTTGATTTTTTATACTCTTTACTTTGTCCTTTATAATCAATTATAAATTCACCTTTTAATTTTTCATTAGAAATATTTTCTAAATATTTTATTGCTTCTCCTAATGCATATCCTTTTTTTAGACCTGCACTAATTGTTATTGACCTCATTTTATTAAATCTATTTAATTCCTTTGCCTCAACAACCTCATTGAAATTAAGGATATTTTGTAATCTAACAAAATTTCCATCGATTGTTTTTACTTCAAATGAACCAAGATCTTTGATATTTTCTCTACTGCTTTTTTTAGCTTGAAGAATAACATAATATTCTTCTCCATCCTCAATAAAAGTATTTATTTTTCTACCTGCCAATAATATTTCAAGGGTTCTACCAATTTCATAATTAGAAACTCCGAGATCGGATGATTTCTCCTTGTTTATTTGAATCTCCAATTGTGGTCTATTTTTTTTGTAATCAATTCTAGAAAACAAGAAATTATCATTGGTTTCAATCTCTTTCATAAGAATATTTACATTTTCAAAAATTTTTTCATATGTATCACCAGAAATAACAAATTGAAGTTGGGAACCAGATCTTCTTTGACCAAGCCCTCTAGGAGGAAAAATAATGATTTTAGAATCGGTAATTTGAGTAGATATATTTTTGATTTCTTCAATAATTTCCCAAATACTTCTTCTTTTATCCCAATGATTTAAAACAATAATACCAATGCCATCGCTAAAATTTTCTGTACCTGAGAAACTTCTGGGGACCCTGAGAAGAATTCTATTAGCTTCGTTATTCGAATTAAATTTCATTAATTTACTCTCAAGAACTAACATTTGATTAACTGTATTTTCATATGTGCTTCCTTCTGGCGATTCCATAATCATAAAAAAAGCGCCTCTATCTTCTCGAGGTGATAATTCTTTTGAAATATTTTTTGCAAGAAAAAAAATTCCAACAATAATTAATACAATAAAAGAAATTATCAAGAAATCTCTTCGTAAAACAAATTCCAGGGAATTAACATAAAAATTTTCAAAACTATTCCCGTCATTTTTTATTTTTTTATCAATAAGTTTTGAACAAAGCATAGGGGTCAAAGTCAGAGAAATAAGTGTTGAAAAAAAAACTGCTCCAATAATAGTTACTGCCAATTCTTTAAAAAGTTTTGCAGTATCTCCATCCAAGAAAACTATTGGGATAAAAATACTTATTAATACGATAGAGGTAGAGATAATTGCAAAGAAAACTTCTTTTGCTCCACTAATCGAAGCATCTAACTTTGTTTTTCCTGCTTCAATTTTTTTATGTATATTTTCTAACATAACAATTGAATCATCAATAACTAGTCCAGTACATAAAACTAGTGCTAGTAATGTAATAAGATTAATTGAAAAACCAAAAAAATTTAAAAAAATAAAAGTTGATAAAATTGATATTGGAACTGTTAGAAAAGGAATGATTGTACTTTTCAAATTTTTAAGAAAAATTAAAATGATTACCGTCACTAAGATTATTGCAAAACATAAAGTAAAAATAACTTCCCTTAAAGCCTCAGCCACAAACAATGATGTGTCATAACTCTTGTAAATTTTTATGTTTGCTGGCAAGTTTTCTTTAATTGAATAAAATTCTTTCTTAACTAAATCTGTCACATTTATTAGATTTGCTGAAGTTTGTTTTAATATCCCCAAACCAATCATTTCTTCTGCATTTCCTCTGAATAACTGTCTGGTTTCCTCAGGACCAATTTCAATTTTTGAAACATCTCCTAATTTTACAAAAGAAAAATCTTCACCTTTTTTGATTACTAAGTTCTTAAAGTCTTCGACTGTCTTAAAACCACTTTCTAATTTAACAGTATAGTCTCTGTATTTTGATTCAAGCCTTCCGGCTGGTATTTCAACATTTTCCTCCAATAATTTTTTTTCAATATCTGTCACAGAAACTTTATATTGTGACAGAGCGAGTGGATCTAACCATACTCTAAGTGATTTTTTTTTGCCTCCTGAAATTCTTACTTTGGCTACACCAGGTATTACTGATAATCTATCTACTAAATATCTTTCAGCATAATCTGTTAGTTCTAATTGATTTATGTCGTCAGAAGTTAAATTTAGCCACATTACTGCATTGCTGTCTGAATCAATTTTAGAGATTTCTGGTGGCTTTGAATCTTTAGGGAGATTTTCTAAAATTCTTGAAACTGAATCCCTAACATCGTTAGCTGCTTCATCAATTTTCTTATCTACAATGAATTCTATTGTGATCTTCGACCTACCATCTCTACTAACTGAAGAAATTGATTCAATTCCATCAATACCACTTATTTGTGCTTCTATTATCTCAGTAATTTTTGTTTCAACTATACTTGAGGATGCTCCAGGATAAACAGTATCAATGGTTATCTCAGAACGTTCAATATCTGGAAATTGTCTAAGAGGTAGTTTTTCAAGAGATAGGTACCCAACTAAAATTAAAAAAATGGAAAGAACTAAACAAAAAACTGGTTTTTTTATAAAAAACTCTGAAATATTCATTTTATTTTTACTTCAACACCATTTTTAATTTTATTAATACCTTCATAAACAATTAGATCATTAGCTTTAATTCCCTCTATTACTTCAATCATTCCATTTACCTTCAAGCCAACCTCAATTTTTTTTTTTTCAACTTTTTTGTTTTTATTGACTAAATAAACAAAACTTATGTCATCTTGATTAAATACCGAGTTTTCTCTTATTAACAAAGACTTTCTTTTTTCAAATAAAAGTTTTAACTTAACTGACATTCCTGGTCTAATAATATTATTTTTATTTTCAACTTTCCCAAGAATCTTAAAAGTTCTTGTTCTAGTATCAATTAATGGATCTATAACTGAAACCTGTCCAGAAATACTTAAACCTTTTATCAAGTCTGAAGTTACAACAAAATCATTATTTTCTTTAAGTTTTGTTATAAAGCTTTCTGGAACAAACGCTTGAATCTTTAATGTTTTAGTATCATGTAATTCCGTTATAATATCGCCAGGTCTTATAAAAGAGCCTTCGCTGAAGTTTCTTACACTTGTAATTCCATTAAATGGAGCTCTTATTTTCAGATCTTCGATTTTTGCTTTAATTTCTTCAATTTTAGCTATTAATTTTTTCCTAATCATAACTCTATTGTCAAGAATTGATTGCGAGATGTTTCCTTTAGATATAAGTTTTTTTGCTCTTTCAAAGTTCAGGTTTGCTTCATCTAATTCAGCTTCAAATTGTTTGAGAACAGCTTGCTCCTCCAGATCTACGAATGCAACCAAAAGTTGACCCTTTTTTATAAACTTTCCTTCTTGAAAGAAAATCTTTTTTATTTTTTCTGATACAACAGATGTTATTTTAACACTTTCATTTGCTATAACTGTCGCAGGTAAGTTTAATGTATCTTCAACAATTTTAGTTGTTGGTTTATTTGCTCCAATGGTAACAATTTGTTGAGTGTGAACGGTGTTTGATATAAAGAAAAATATTAAAAAAATTATTTTCATAAGTCTCTTAGTATATTAATTGTTTCCTGGTAATCTTCTGATTTGAATATGGTTGAACCGGATACCAAAATATTGGCACCAGCGTTTTTGAGCTCCTTAGCATTGTCTAAATTCACTCCACCGTCGACTTCAATATCAATATCTCGATTTCCTATAATTTTTTTTATTTCTCTAATTTTTTCAATTTGACTTTTAATTAACTTTTGTCCACCAAAACCTGGCTCAACTGTCATAATTAAAACTAAGTCAATTATTTCTAAATATTTATTAATAACTTTTGCAGGGGTTAATGGTTTGATTGAAATTCCAACTTTTTTTTTATTTTTTTTTATTAATTCTAGTGAGTTAATTACTTCATCTGAAATTTCATGGTGTATAGTTACTATATCTGCTCCTGCATCTATGAATTGAGGAATGAACTCTTTTACAGGGTCAATCATCAAATGAACATCAAAAACTTTTTCTGTATATCTTCTCAATGACTTTATAACATCAGGTCCGATAGTAAGATTTGGTACAAAATGTCCATCCATAACATCAATATGAATATATTCGCAATTACTTTTATCCAAGACTTTGATTTCTTGTCCTAGTTTCGAAAAATCAGCAGATAAAATTGATGGAGCAATTTTTATGTTGCTACTCATAATATTAGTTTTTCGTCCTCAGAATTATAATTACCTGACGCAGCATCTGAATTTAATTTGCTCCTTTGAAAAAGAGCTTTCTGAGACGATTCAATATTCTTATCTTCGCCTAACCATTTACTCAAAGCAGGTTGTTGCAATGCTCTACCATAAGAAAAACTTAGTTTCCAGGGTAAATCAGTTTTTTTTTTATTCATTTCATTCAGATTCTGAGTGGCTAATTCATTACTTTGCCCCCCCGATAAGAAAACTATGCCTGGAAGGTTGTCAGGTACACTTTCTTTTAAACATTTGATTGTCATATCAGCAACTTCACTAACTGATGCCTGTTTTTCACTTTTTGTTCCGGATATAACCATGTTAGGTTTCAATAAAATACCCTCTATAAGAACTTTGTGAGAGTTTAGGTGTTTGAAAACACTTTTTAAAGTTTTAGATGTAACATTAAAACAATCCTCTATTGAATGGTCACCATCCATAATTACTTCTGGTTCTACAATTGGAACCATCCCAAAGTCCTGGACGATTTTTGCATACCTTCCTAGATTATAAGAGTTTGCTTCAATACAATACTCACTTGGGAATCTTTTGTTTGTGTCAATGTTAATTATTGCTCTCCATTTTGTAAAAGCAGCACCAAAATTTTTATATTCTTCTAACCTTTTACCTAGTCCATCTAAACCTTCTGTTAATTTTTCTTCTGAATTTTTTTCTAATTCAATAGCACCAATATCAACTTTTATTCCAGGAATTATATTTTTACTGATAAGATATTCAGTAAGTAAAACATTATCTGAACCCTTTTGTCTTAGTGTTTCGTCGAATAAAATAACTCCACTAATGTATTTATTAAGCTCTGGTGTTTTAAATAAAATTTCCCTGTAGGTTCTTCTTGTTTCAAAGTTTGATTCTACGTTTATTGAATCAAATCTTTTTTTTATAGTATTTGTGCTTTCATCCGCTGCAAGAATACCTTTTGAGTCTGAACATAATTTTCTTGCAATTATTTTTAAGTTTTCTTTATCCATAATAAATCATCATTCATTTAAGCTATCCAGACCAGGGAGACCCTGGCCTCTGATAAACTCGAGAAATGCTCCACCACCTGTTGATATAAATGAAAAATAATGAAAAGCATTTAGCTGTTTCAATACAGATATAGTATCACCTCCCCCGGCAACAGAAAAGAAATTTTTATTTTTGTTATTCTTTACAGCTTTTACAACAAAATTTGTACCTTCATCAAATGGCTTTTCTTCAAAAAATCCAAGCGGACCATTCCATAGTAGTTTTTCAGAATTTATAATATGATTAAAAAACTTCAACCTTGTTTTAGGACCAATATCAAATATTTTATCATTTTTATCAATTACCCCAGTGGGCTTAGCTTCAGCATTTTTTTTATTTTTAGCTAAAACAATCACATCTTCAGGTAGAAGAATCTTGTCTGTGTAATTTTCAATGAACGAGCCAGCTGTTTTTAACATATTTTTTTCATACAAAGAATTACCAATTTCTAAACCTTGAGCTTTCAAAAATGTATTTGCCATAGCCCCACCAACAATTATTTTTTCAAATTTTTTCAAATAAAATTCTATTATTTCAAGCTTTGTTGAAATCTTAGCACCTCCAAAAACTGCAATAGTCGAATTATTGTTAATGGTTATTAAGTTTTTTAAATTTGAAATTTCGTTTTCAAGCAGTATACCAGGAAAAGAAGGTAGATATTTTGGAATGCCAACTATTGAAGCGTGCTCTCTGTGGGATACTGAAAAACATTCATTAATGTAGATATCACCAAGGCTTGCTATTTTTTTTGCAAAAACATCATCATTTAATTCTTCTTCTGGGTAAAATCTAATATTTTCCAGTAACAAAATATCATCTTTTTCGAAAATTTTATTAATTTTCTCTCGTTTAATTGTCTTTAAATTATCAGCACAAAAATGCACTTGTTTTTTAAAAAGTTTTTCAATTTCATCTTTGATTAATTGTAATGAAAGTTCTTTGTTTTTTTCTCCATCCGGTCTTCCAAAGTGAGAGATTAAAATAATTTTTGAATTATTTTTTAAAAGAAAATTAATAGTGGGAACTATTTTTTCCAATCTAGTGTAATCTGAAACTTTTTCTTCGTAGAAGGGTAAGTTTAAATCAGCTCTAACAATAACCTTTTTTTTAAAAACAAAGTTAGTTATGTCAGAAAATCTTTTTTTAAGAGTAATCACAAAAAATTATTTTTTTTAATTAATTCTACTATATTTTTACAATTAAAACCAAAGTAATTATAAAGATCCTTTGCCTTTCCAGATTCACCAAATTCATCAACACTAACAATTAAATCTTTTTGTTCAAGATACTTATACCAACTATATCCAGATGCTGCCTCAATAACAATTTTTGGCTTATTTCCTAAAATTTTTTTTTGGTAGCTTTTATCCTGACTGTCAAAAAGTTCAAGTGATGGCATAGAGACTAGATTAGAATTAATATTAAACTTTTGTTTTATATGGTTTGATATCTCAAGCCCTAAGCTTACTTCTGAGCCTGTAGAAATAATTGTAAATTTTGAATTAGCATTTGATTTAAGTAAGTATCCGCCTTTTGTTGATTCATTTTTTTTAAAACTATTTCTAATTAGCGGAAGGTTTTGTCTTGATAATATAATTGCACTTGGTCCACTGAAATTATTTAGGGCAATTTCCCATGCCTCGAAGGTTTCTATTGCATCGCTAGGCCTTAAAACTACAAGTCCTGGAATTGATCTGAGCGAAACTAAGTGTTCTATGGGCTGATGAGTAGGACCATCTTCTCCTAAACCTATTGAATCATGTGTTAATACGTAAATGACTTGTTTTTTCATCATCGCAGAAAGTCTTATCGCATTTTTGCAATAATCTGAAAAAACCAAAAAAGTTCCTCCATATGGAATAAATCCTCCGTGGACTGCAATACCATTCATAGCTGCCGCCATTAAATGCTCTCTTACACCGTAATGAATATAATTAATATTTTTATTTGTTCTAGAATTCTTAGTTTTAGTCAAATTTGAGCCAGTAAGATCTGCTGAGCCTCCTATAAAATTCTCAATCTTTGAAGTGAAAAATTCAAGCGAATTAAGTGATGATTTCCTAGTGGCTTCATCTTTTTTACTTTTAAGGATATTTGATAAAAAATTTATTGAATCATTATCTCTAGTAATTTTTTTTTGTTTAAATTGTTTTTTTATTTCAGAAAGATGTCTTGATTTATTGTACTTTTTTTCCCAATTTAATCTTTTGTTTTGTCCATTAATTCCTATTTTTCTCCAGTAGTTTATGATTTTATTTGGAATAAAAAAACTTTTATGTGGCCAATTAAGTTTTTTCTTTGTTAGTTTTGTCTCCTCTGATCCCAATGGAGCGCCGTGAACTGTTTCTTTACCTGATTTATTAGGTGAGCCAAAACCTATAATTGTTCTACAAATTATAAGTGATGGTTTTGATGATTTTAGTGCCTCATTGATACCATTTTCTATTTCTTTAAATGAATGCCCATCAATCTCAATGGTATGCCAATTAGATGCATTAAATCTTTTTTTTTGATTGTCAGAACAAGTAAGATTAGTTGGCCCATCAATTGAGATTTTATTATCATCAAAAAGGACTATTAAATTTTTTAATTTTAAATGACCTGCCAGTGATATCGCTTCTTGTGAGATGCCCTCCATTAAGCAACCATCTCCAGCAATAACCCATGTTTTATGATTAAAAATATTACCGTATTTTTGATTAAGTAATTTTTCAGAGATTGCCATCCCTACAGCATTTGCTAATCCTTGACCAAGCGGCCCTGTTGTTGTTTCAATACTTTTAAGTAAACCAAATTCAGGATGACCGGCAGTTTTACTCCCAAGCTGCCGAAATTTTCTAATTTGATTTATTGTGCAATCTTTATAACCAACTAAGTAAGACAAAGCGTAGAGTAACATTGAGCCATGACCTGCTGACAAAACAAACCTATCCCTATCTAGCCAATCGGGTTTTGAGGGATCAAATTTTAAAAACTTTGAAAATAATACTGTTGCAACATCTGCCATACCTAGAGGTAATCCAGGATGTCCAGAGTTTGCTTTCTCTATTGCATCTATTGAAAGAGCCCTTATTGCATTAGACATTAGTTTGAGTTTTTCGTTATTCATAATCCTCTAAAATAAACTTTCCAAATGATCTTGGTCCACCGGAAACATTAATTTTTTTTATTAAATCATAATTTTTTAAATCTAGTAAAATAATATTATCTTCAAACCAACAAGCAACAACAATTAATTTTTCGTTGTAACTAATGTCAATTCCCTCTGGATATTCACATACATCAAAAAGTGTTTTGATGACTTTGTATTCTTTGGTATCAATAATTGAAATACTATTATCTCTTTGATTGGTTACATATAATAATTTACTTTTTTTGTTGAACGCAGTTTGGTATGGCCAGCTTCCAACATCAACTTCCCTAATCAGTTCTAAGGTTTTTTTGTTTATAATTGAAACTGAGTTTGATTGAACGTTTGTCACAAATAAAAATTCTGTTTGGTAATTGGAAAAAACTCCATAAGGAGCTTTCCCAACATTGATTTTTTTTACTATTTTAAAGGATTTTGAATTTATTACTGTTAATTTATTCTCTCCTTTAATTGCAACAAAAAGTAAATTAGTGTCAGTTAAATACATACCTGCAGGAAACTTTCCAACATTTATTTTTGTAATTATTTTGTTTGTTAATGTATTAACAACAGAAATTTGATTTTCAAACCAGTTACTAACAAATAAAATCTTTTCGGTTTTATCAAACTGAATACCCATTGGACTTTCTCCCGCATACAAGAACTTTTGATCAAGGGTGTTTAAATTAATTTGAGAAATATTATTGCTACCAGGATTTGAAGTATAAATAGTCTTGTTGGTTGGATCTATAATGATACCTGCAGGTTTTTTACCAACAAGAATTTGTGAAATTACCTTTTGGTCTTTTAGGTCAATAATATCAACTTTATTAGATTCCTGATTGGTAATTATAGCTAAATCAGTTTTGGTGTTAGCTTCTGAGCAAACTAAAAGTACTAAATAAAAAAAAAAGAAGGAAAAATTAATTCTCAGCAAATTTTTTTAAACCTTCAAGAGATTTCTTTATGAAATTTTCTACTTTTTTCTTTGAATTTTCGTCGTTTAATTCTTCAGGAGGATCATTTCCCATAAAACCTCTGTAGAAACCAGCTTTATATTTAACTTGCGTAGTATTTTCATCTTTAGAAGTAATAAAAATTTTAGCTGCATAACTATTTACAGGAAGCATTTTATTATCTGTTTCTGTTACCCTCCAGCCAATCATTAGTTTTTTATCATTTAATTTTTCAAGTTTTTGTTTTACTATGCTACCGTTAACAAATTCAATTGTCCTTTCAGATCCAATTTTGTTGTCTGAAGCTGAACAATTCTTAACATCATCATTCCATTTAAAGTCTTTAAAATTTTTTACAATTTTCCAAACAGTTTCAGTGCTTGCATTTACCACAATTGATTCAGACACTTTTTGTCTGGAAGGACCATGTGAATAACTCTCAAAGGGACTTAAAATCAAGATTGATAAAATCAAAAAAATTTTTATAAAATTCATTAGCTTGCTTTCATTGTTATTTAATTATTTTATACTTATTTTTATCCTCTAGGACAGATAATGCAACCAACATTTCTGATTGTTCATCTTTTACATCTACAATCACGGCGTGTATAAGGCCTGAGATAGTCTTTAGACGTCTTATTTTAAATCTTTTTGGGGTAAACCCACCGTCCGAAATTTTTTCTAAAATGTTATTAACGAATAACTCCATAGTACTTAAGTACTAAAAAGATAATTTTTTTCAAACAAAAAAAAAAATATTTGTTATTTATAATTATATAATGAAAAAATTTGTTGATTTTATATTAGGTTTCCCAAGAACTATCATTCTTTTTTTTCTATTCTTAACTTTTTGTTCAGTAATGATTAGTTTGAATTATTTGAAAATTGATACATCGACAGATGGATTAATTAACAAAAACCTTAAATTTAAAATTGATCAAGCAAATTTAAAAAAAGAATTTCAAATTTTAGACAATAATATTTTAATTAGAATATCCGGTGAAAATAAAGAAGATATCAATAGAGTTTCAAATGAAATTTTAATTGATTTAAAAGAGAAAGAAGAACTAAATTTTTTTTATTCACCCCAAATTGACCCAGTATTTAGAAAAAATTTTTTTACTTTTTTGAATTCAGAAAAAAAAAATGAACTAGTTGCTGAACTCTATCAATACCAACCTTTTATTTCTGAATTAAATTCTAACACTAAATTTACTGGATTAAATAACCTATTAGAATTAATTCTTAAATTAGAAAACAAAACAAATGAAGATTTTGAAGGCTTTCAGAGAATTTTTAGAAGCTTTATTTTGTCACTTGATAAAAAATCATACGTCGATTGGACCGAGTTATTAGGTTCTGAATTAAACGTTTATATTATTCTTGGTTTTAAAGAGAAAAGTCTTAATAGTCAGGGTTTTGCTAATTTTTATAATTATTTAACTCTTATTTCTTCAAAATATAAAACTGTTGACATCAATTACACTGGAGGAATTGTAATTGATTATGAAGAGATATCTTCAGTAGCAAACGGTGCGTCCATAGCTGGGATTTTTAGTATTGTTTTGGTAGCGTTAATATTATTGCTTGCCTTTAGAAACCTTAAAAATATTTTTTTCATTATTTTAACAATTTTGTCAGGACTTTTTATAACTATGGCTCTAACGACTATTTTTATAGGCCACTTAAATCTAATTTCTGTAGCTTTTGCTGTTTTGTTTATAGGACTTTCTGTAGATTTTGGTATTCAAATTTATTCGAGATTCTTAGAAAATAGCCCAAAAAAAATTGATTTTAAAAAAAAACTAGATAATGATACTTCCAGTATTTCTCCAACATTATTGATGGCTTCAGTGCCTTCAATGGTTGGTTTTGCTTCCTTTATTCCAACTGATTATATTGGTTTATCTGAACTAGGCATTATATCCTTTTTTGGTTTGGTGGTGGGTTTATTGACAAACATTTTTTTATTTACCTCATTACAAAAACAATTTGGTAGCTCTGGAAAACAATATGAACCAAAAAATATTAATAAATACGAAGAACTATTAAAGTATTTAGAAAAGCATAAAAAATTTATATTTCTGATTATATTTTGTATTTTGAGCTACAATACATTGAATTTTAAATCACTAAATTTTGATTCAGATCCATTAAATCTTAAGGACAATAACTTAAAGTCAGTAAAATTAGCAAAAGAATTAATTGAGCAAAATCCAACTTCAGATTATGTTATTTCAGTTGTATTAGATGAAGAGCAATTAAAAAATAAATCTCTTTTTGAAAATATAAATGCAAAAAAATCGGTTAAATCAACATTTTCATATTCCGATTTAATAGAAGATTATAAAAATGAAGAATTAGATTACTTAAAATTTTTGATTTCATCTCAGAAAAGTAGTAGGTTTTATTCTAATATTGAAGATTTTCAAAAGTTTAAAAGTTTACTTAAATCAATAATTTCTCTAGATGAATTGTCCATTTCATTTGAAGCAAAACTATTGTTGGAAAAACTTGAAAAACAAATTCTTTCAGAGGATGATTTTAGAGACGTTGAGGAAAAATACTTTAGAAAATTTGATGACCTAGTAGTCACTCTAAATGCTCTTGGTAATCAAGATAATTTATTATTAAAAGATTTACCTTTTTTTTATAAGGATAGGTATTTATCTAATGCTGAAAAATATAGAGTAGAAATATTTCCTTCAAAAGATGTTAGCAAAAAGGAAAATTTAAAAGAATTTGTAATTGATGTATTGAATGTATTTCCCAATGCTACTGGAATGCCAGTTGTTCAATATTTTGCTGGTGAGGTTGTCATAGGTTCTTTTATTTTTGCATTATTAATTTCTATTTCATTTCTTTTGTTTTTTCTATTTTTTATTTTTAAAAATTTACAATTTGTTCTAATTACCTTGTCTTGTCTTCTTTTAGGTATAACTTTTACACTTTTTTTTATGATTTTATTTAATTTGAATTTTAATTTTGCAAATATGATCTCATTACCATTATTATTTAGTTTGGGAGTTTCATACCCTGTATACTTTTTAAGAAGGTATAAGGAGTTAGAAAATCTTAATAAAGTTATTAAAAGTAAAACTCCACCTGCAATATTACTTAGTGCATCGACAACAATTTGTTCATTTAGTACTTTAGCAATTTCAAGTCATCAGGGAACATCATCTATGGGTATTCTTCTTTTTATAAGTTTGACAATGACAGTGGTTTCATCATTGATTTTTATCCCATTGATGATAAAGATGTTCAAAGTTTCATCTAGATAATTTTCCAATTACCATTTTCATCTCTACAAGCTGTAGAATCTTCTTCAATAATTTTACCTTCTGAAGAAACAATTTTTTTAAAATCTCTACATGTCTCTTCATCTATATCATATTTATTTAGAGGAATAATTTTTGCTGTCTTCTCTTTATTTTTCTTACTTGTCCACTCTGTTATTTCATAATCTTTATTTTCTTCAAGAGATTCATTTACATTATTGTTTAGATCTAATTGTTCATCTCTGTCTAATGCCTCAGCGATTTTACCTCCAATAAGTAAACCAACCGCACCTCCCAAAATAATTGCTAGATTATTACTTACTCCTGATCCAATTTTGGAACCCAAATATGCACCCGCTGCTGATCCAAGTATTTGGCCAATAAACTTATTGTCCTCTTTGGATGAACATCCCAACAAGCCGGCAGTTAAAAAAACAGCTATATATTTTTTAATTTTTTGCATAAACCTCAAATTTTAACATACTATATTTTTTCTTTTTTTTGAAAGCCTCTGAACGTTTTAAAACGTGGAAATCTCAAACTCCAATATTTCCCATCTTGAGCCTTACTTACTGAGTCTGCTCGAATTTCAATTATTTGTCCTATAAGTTCATCTCTTTTTATCCAAAAGTTTTTTCTTTGAATATCAGAAAAACCTGAACCTACATTAGTTTTAAAATATTTTTCATTATCAGTTCCTTCAGCGATTATAGCTCCTAGTTTACCTTCATTTCTTCCTGTGCCTTCTTCATAGTCTTTTACTTCCAGTGAAACTTCTATAAAAGGTTTAGACTTTAACCAAGTTGTGGACCTTTTGCATTCATAAAAAGAGTTTGGATCTTTAATCATTATTCCTTCAAAACCATTCACAATTGATTCACTATTAAATTTTTTAAACTCGTTCTTTCCAATTTCAGTATCTAAATCTACCTTTAATGAATCCATCAGCTTAATAAGTTTACTTTCTAAAAATGACTTCTCGTAAAAATTTTTTAAAAAATCTATTCTTTCTTCAAAGACTTTTTTGTAAATTCCCCTTTTAAAATCCTCTAGTGGTAAAAAATCAAAAATAAAAAGTTTTGCATCTTTATTTTGTATTGAGTTTTTTCTATGAATTTGTTTCATCAATGATTGAAAATCTTCACTTACAATTTCTCCGTCAAAAATAATGGGTTTTGAAACTAGATTTATATCTAATAATTTATTAATTTCATCTTTCAGATGGTCGAAATTATTTAATTCTTTTCCATTTCTACTAAAAATATCAATTTTACCATTCGGGTATACAACTGTTATTGCCCTGACTCCGTCAAGTTTTACTTCTAAAAATTTTTTTCCACTTAACTTTTTTTTATGAAGTTCACAGTCTTGAGCCAATTGACACGAAAAAACAGGAATTATGTAACTTTCAAAATTATTTTTTTTTGCAACATTATTAATCGTTTTTTCTGAAAGTCCACATCTCATATCCTTTTGAAGAATTCTTTTATAAAAAAAATTCCATTCATCTTTTTTACATTTATCTTTTAATTCAATAATTTTATCTCTCGCAGCATGGCCAGTCAGCTTTCTTTTTATTAATTTTTCACATAATTCCTTAAATTCTAACCAAGTTATTCCAATACCATCAATGTTAGAGATTGGAACCTGTTTGACACCAAAAGTAAGAAGTTTGTTGTAAGCCAATGACAAACCCGAGAAAAGTATATCGTTTTTTAATTTCATTTGTTCAAGAATTACATTTTCCTTAAAAATTCTTGAATTCGAAGATTCAATAAGTTTTATAATCTCTGTGTTATTCATCAATTTTATTTTTTATGTTAAAATAATATTTACAATATTTACAATGGTTAGCACTTTTTGGGATTTGGTTGTTATTTAATATCTTGTGTATGTTTAAAAGTGTTGGTTCAATCCAATCTAGATTAAGTATTTTTTCAAAAATACTTAATTTAAATGATAGATTCTTGGAGAATTTTTCAGCATTATCAAAAGTTTTTATGAATACAATAATTCCAGTTTTAGACATGTCAATTGAGTTTTTTTTCAAAAGATATGTATAGAATGATAATTGCCTCCAATATCCAAACCATATTTGGTCATATGACAGTTGTTCTTTTTTTGATGTACTTTTGATGATTAAGGAAAAATTTTTTTTTGTATTTTTATTTATCCAAATATCATCAATAGCGCCATTAAGTAAAAAATTAGTTTCTTTGTGAATATATTTTACCCCTTTGAATGGATTTTTCCAGTCATTCAAAAGCTCAAAGTTATTAGGAATATAATTTAGATTATTTTCCAAAACTTGAGGGTGAATTTCCCTTTTTTTTCTGCAAATATCTAATTCATCCTTAAGAGTATTTACTATTTTGTTATTCATTACCAAGGGAGTCCCAAAAGGCCTTTTGATTCCGAATTTTTGATCAAGAAAAAAACACCGCTCGCAATCAAAAAATAAATCAATTTTTGTTCTATTTAATCTGAATGGTTGAGCAGAATTATTTATATAAACCTTTTTTTTCCACATAAAATTATTTAGCTATGTTAACAAATTAAAAAATTAATATCAGTTAAAACTTTTTTTATAAAAATCTTTAAAAAAATAATAGGTGCATAGTTTATTAATAAAATTAAGGTGATTATATAAAAATAAAATTGACATTTTTTTTTTTTTTGAAATTATCAAATTATGATCAAGCTGTTATTATTTCTACTTTTTTTTCCTAAAATTTCCTTTTCCAATGAGTTAAATCTTATTTGTACAAATAATTATATAGATGTTCGAAGTCTTGATGTAAAAGATGTTTTCTTAATAATTGATACAGAAAAAAAAAAAATTGATATTGGTGGGTTGAGTTTTTTTGCTGATACATTCAAAAATACTGATTCTAATATTTCCTGGACTGCTAAAGATGTAGTTTTGTATCCTGATTCCAATGGTGATGTTTCAGGTATTATTGGAAGATATAGTGGGCAGCTTGTATTAAATTTTGAAAAACATACAGATGGTAGAATTACATCTTTAACATTTAATTGTAAAAAGTTTAAAGTAAAAGAAAAGAAATTTTAATTTTCATAAATCTTTTCGTTACTAACAAAATTTCTTAATTTTTTTTTAAATAAAATATAGCTTTCGGTTCTGTTTAATTTATTATTTCGCAACTCAAAAAATTCAAGTGAATCATTAGTTCTGATTTTAAGAATTTTTTTAAAAAAATTATTTGGCATCCTAAATTGTCCAATTGTAACTGAATGTAAGATATTTGGATTTATCTTTAAAAAAATATTTTCAAGGAAACGATTATAAATTTTTACATTATTTTGTGATATAAAAATTGGATCAAACCTTATCCCAATCTTCCAACCTAAATTCTGTAATAAGTGCATGCATTTAAGCCTTTTTTTAAAGGTTGGTGTTTTTTGTTCATACTTTTGAATAATTTCTTCTGGATTTAAACTATAAGCAATAACAACATTATCAATTGGTTTGATTTTTTTAAAGACTTCTATATTTGTACTTTTAGTCCTGACTTCTAAAAAAGCATTTTTCCTTTGTTCAAAAAAAATTAAGAAAGAATTAAGAAAATTTGTTATTTTCTCTAAGGCTAGACTATCGCAGTCATAACCAGAGAAAAAGCAGATTTTCTTATTTGGTTTTTTCCTTAAAATATTATCAATTTCTTCAAAAAAATTTTCATAATTAACAAAAACTAGAAAATTGGCTGAATTAAACATTCCTTGTAAGAAACAATATTTACAATCATAAACACAATTAAGCATATGAGAAAAATAATAATTTTCTTTGAATCCAATATTAAAGTTTGAAGGTGTCTTTAAAACAAATTTACCGTATTTTTTTGCTAAAATTATATTTGGATTAATTTTTTGAATACGAAAGTTTTGATTCTTTGGATTAAATATTTCAGTATATTTTTCACAAAAAATAATATTGTTGTATCTAATTTTCTTTAAAACATTTTTTGTTTTTTCCAAATTTTTAATTTCATTTTCTATGTATACATTATCAAATTTCATTTTGTATTTTTTGTTTAATTAATTTAATTTTCTCAACAAAATTTTCAGAAAAATCTATTTTTTGACTTGATTTTTTATCGCAGTTTAGAAAATAAATTTCTAAAATTTTTGTATATTCTTTTTTTTGGAAAAATGAAAGTTTACTATTTTCAAGAATTTTTTTTACTTTTTCATCTATAGTTGTTTTCGAAAGGTAGAACTTTTTCCAAATTTTCAATATATCTTCTTTGTATAAAGATATTTGTTTTACTTTTGGTTTAATAATCTCGTATACTTTTTTTTTATCTGAAAAATCTATTCTTTCTTTTTTATTATCTGAAATAATTTTTATTGAGCTGATCATCTCCTTTGTTGAATATTTCTCCGCACTCATAAAGAAACCGCTAGCTTCCATATCTGATAAATCATTTGTATAAATAAAATTTTGTTTACTATATGTCATACAACTATTTTGATTTAAATTGCAGTTTTTGATTATGTGAGGAAAATAATTGGTATTAGTTTCTCTATCAATTATTTTATTAATAAGAAATATTTTGCCTATATTGTGTGCAATATGTCCAGCTATTCCAAAGTTTACCCAAATATTATTTTTTTTTTTGTCAAATTCGTAATAGGTATGAGTCACACTCATAGCTGCATTTATTTTTCCAATTCCACTGATTGTAAGTGAAATATCATTATTAACAAAAAAAATAAAATTTGAAATTGAATTTTTTTTTTTAATTTAAAAAAATCAATTAATGGTCTTGCCTCAGATGTTGTAGCAACTATGAAGTGTATCACTTTATTTAATAAACTTTAATGTCATTCTATCACTTTCACCAATCTTAACATATTTTTCTTTATTAAGATCACCTAAAACTAATCTTGGTGGAAGTGTCCAAACTCCATTTTTATAATCTTTCGTATCCTTTTTATTTTGATTGATATTAGATTTATCTAAAAGTTTAAATCCTATATCCTCTAAAAAGTCTATGAGAAATGATTCTTTAACGTAACCATTTTTAAAATTAAATTTTGAACTTTCATCAGCTCTATGTTGCACTACACCTAAAATACCACCTTTTTTCATTACATTATAAATGGATTGGTACACACTTTTTGCTGAATTTGAATCTAACCAATTATGTGTGTTTCTAAATGTAAGAACTAGGTCAAAATCTTTTTCTTTTGATTCTAGTTTATTATTTTTCAGGAAATAAATTTTATTAACTAAACCAAAGTCTTTTTTATTATCTTCAAAATATTGATTATATTTTTCTTGGCCTTTTTTTACACTCTCAACTGGTGGGACAAGATACTCAGTTGAAAAAAAGTTATTTGTTTTTTTCATAAAATGTGAGATTATCTCTGAGTAATAACCTCCACCAGGTGAAATTTCTAAAACTTTTTTTTTTCGATCAATTTCAAAAAAAGTCAATGTTTCAAGTGGGTTTCTGTATTTATCTCTTTTAACATTAATTTGATTTCTTTTTTCATTGTTTATTGAACTAACTAATAAATCGTTGCTTTTAGCAGATTTAGCATCAACTATGAAACCAAACAAAAAGATATATATAAACAGATATTTCATATTAAAGAACACTATCTATCATATCATCGATTGAAAACTCTTTTTCAATTGCTTTATTTAGTAAACCCAAATCTTGCTCATTTCTTATTTCCCATCCAGCAGGAGCTTTTTTTGTTAAACCAGATCTACAAGAAAACGAAAAAACTTTAAAGTCTTTTAGTGCAACTTCAGGGTTATACTCTTTTTCAGAGTCACCTTCATATGGGTCTTTTTTAAAAAATTTACCTAATTTTGTTTTCGTTTCTTCTACTAAAGTATACGTAAAATGACTAAGTAGTAAAAAGGGATCTTTAGTTTTTACTTCACCCAAAAATTGAATGAATAAGGTTGTCCCATTTTCTATTTCATCCACAGTCAAATCTTTGTAGTATTTACTAAAAAAACTTTCAAATTTTTTTGTTGATACAAAAATTGCAACATCTCTTACTATATAATCATACACAGTAATAGATATAATAACTTTATATAACCAAAGAGGACAGAACTTATCAATTTTAGTCATTTTTTTTTCTGAAGAAATTTTGTGAATAGGATTTTTTTAGAATTTTTCTTTTACCTGGAATTATTATCTCAAAGCTTAGTTTTTTTTTTTCAGCAAATTTTTTTGCTTCATCTAAGGTTTTAAAAAATATTTTTGTTTGTTTTTCAGGATTTGAACTTCCGTTCCAACAAAACTTGCTACTTAAATAAGACTCTTGCATTTCAGAATTAGAAAGGCACCATTTTTTCGTATTAAAGAGCCCTGATTGCATTGCTGATTTTGCAGGTTGGAAAATTAAAAATTTTTCTTTATTTTTCATAATTTTTAATCGCTGTTTCTAAATCATTAATTAAATCATTAACATCCTCTAAACCTACATGGATTCTAAACCAATAATTTGAATTTGTCGCTAATTTTTTTGACGGTTTTAAATTATTTAAGGGTAAAATTAAGCTTTCATAACCACCCCAACTAAACCCAATTTTAAATAAACTTAATTTGTCAATGAAAGATTCAATTTTACTTTTTTTTTTTAGGGAAAAAGTAATCAATCCATTATTTTTTTTATGATATTTTCTCCATAAGTTATGATTTTTATTTTTTGGGTCAGGTAAATATATTATCTTGTCGACAGAATCCTTTGAATTTAAATAATTAAAAATTTTCTCAGCATTGTCACTGTGCTTACACATCCGAACTTCAAGCGTTTTTAAACCTTTTAAAGCATTAAAACAACTTTCTGAAGAAACGAAATCTCCATTTAATACTGATGTTCTTTTTATTTTTTTCCAAAGATTATTTGATTTTGTAGTAATAATACCCAAAAAGTTATCTGAATGACCAGAAAGGTATTTAGTAGCAGATTCAATAACAATATCAAAATTATAATCAAGAGGGTTACAACCTAAAAATGTTGACCAAGTATTATCAATTACAGTTATAATTTTATTTTTTTTACCAATTTCAGTTATTTTTAATAAGTCCTCAACTTCATAATTTAGAGAGCTAGGAGACTCAACATATAAAATTTTGGTTTTTTTTGATATTAAGTTTTCGAGTGTTTCAAAATTATTTGGATAGAAAGTCGTTTTAATTCCAAACCTTGATAATTCAATTTTAGAAAAATTGAAAACCGGCTCATAACAATTTTCAGTAACTAATATTTGATCATCACTTTTTAATAGACTTCTTAGTGTAATTGTTATGGCTGATAACCCAGAGCTTGTAAGTACAGTATGTTTTGATTTGTATAATGACGTGATAATCTTCTCAAAACTCCTTGTCGAGTATGTGCTAACTCTTCCATAATAAGGAAGGACAAATCGATTTTGTTTTGCTTCAGTAAAATTCTTGTAGGATTCAAAAACTAGAGTCGAGTTTCTATAGATAGGATCATTTATAGAGCCAAAGTGCTTTTTTGGGTTTGATCCAGTGTGAATAATTTGTGTTTTTATTTTTTTCCCCATTCCGCCCAAGAACCATCGTAAAGTTTAACATTATTATAACCTAAAATATCTAAAGCAAAAATCAAATTACAAGCAGTTATACCAGATCCACAACTACAAATAATTTTTTGTTTTTTTAAAGTTATTTTATTTTTAAAAACTTCACCAAGATCTTTATAACTTAAAAACCTACCATTTCTGGACAATGACGAGTAAGGAATATTGATGCTACCTGGAATATTTCCTGATTTTAAATTTTTTCTTGGTTCTTTTTCAATTCCTAGAAATCGCTTACTTGACCTAGCATCTATAACTATAATATCTTTATTATTAATATTATTTCGAATGAATGTCTTGTTTTCTAGTAAATGTTTATTTTCAGTAAGTTTATTGTTTGTAGTTTCCTTTTTAAAATTTTTATTGTCTGTTGGATAATTTTTTTTTTCCCACATTAAAAAACCTTCATTTAAAATCTTTACTTCATTAAAACCAAAATACTTGAAAGTAAACCATACCCTCGCTGACGAAAAAAAACCAATTTGATCATAAATTACAATTTCATCTTCTTTGGATATTCCATTTTCATCCAAGTATTTTTTAAAAGTCTTCTTTTTAGGGAGCATATGAGGAAGACCTGAAGTATTATCAGAAAGTTTGTTTATATCGAAAAAAATTGCAAAAGGAATATGTAGTTTGTCAAATTGTTTTTTTCCTTTTTGGTCATCTTCTAGAAACCACCTAGCATCCACAATTTTTATGTTTTTATTGTTTAATTTTTTTTTTAACTCTGTAGCGTCAATTAAATTCTTTTTTTCTTCGTTCATAACCAATCAGGAATAGGTAATTTTTTTTTTGATAAAAACTCTTTATTGAAAATTTTGCTTTCATATTTTGTTCCATAATCACATAGTATTGTCACAATATTTTTATTCTTCCCTAAAACTCTTCCTAACATTATAGCACCCATAATATTGATCCCCGACGAACCTCCTAATATTAAACCTTCTTCAGAAATCATTTTAAAAACAGTTTCTAATGCGTCAAAATCTGAGATCTGGAAGCTTTCATCAATTTTAATATTCTCTAGATTTTTTGTAATTCTTCCTTGGCCAATTCCTTCAGTGATTGAATCACCTTCAGACTTTAGTATTCCGTTTTTAAAAAAGTTATACATTGCAGACCCAAATGGGTCTGCAAGTCCAATAGTAATATTTTTATTTTTTTCTTTAAGATATTCAGAGGTACCAGCAAGCGTTCCACCCGTCCCAATTGAACATATAAAACCATCAACTTTCCCATCAAGTTGATTCCATATTTCTGGACCAGTAGAGGTATAATGAGCTTTTTTATTTGAAAGATTATCAAATTGATTAGCCCAAAGTACACCATCATTGTTTTTAATTTTTTTTGCTAATGTTTCTGAATACCTAATATAATTTTTTGGGTTTTTATATGGCACTGCTTCTACCAAATGGAGATTTGCTCCACATATTTTAAGCATTTTTTTTTTTTCTTCACTTTGTGTTTTTGGCATTACAATTTCTGATTTCATACTAAATGTATTTCCAACGAGACATAGCCCTATACCAGTGTTTCCAGCTGTACCTTCTACAATTGTTCCACCATTAGTTATAATTTTTTTATCTAATGCATCCTTAATTATTTGAAATGCCGCTCGATCTTTAACTGATCCTCCAGGATTCAAAAATTCACACTTTCCGTATATATTGTTTCCAGATAGTTCGGATGCCCCTTTAAGCTTTATAAGAGGTGTGTTACCTATACATTCATTAAAATTTTTTTTAAATAAAAATTTTTTCATTTGATTGATAGTTTTAGATTTTTTTTAATTGTAATGTTATTGCTTCATAATGATATATAAAAAATTATAATTATTTAAATAGTTAAATTATAAAAAAATTAAATAGACCAATAAAAACTATGTTAAAAGTTTCTAAGCTTTTTAAAAGCTTTAATAATAAGCTGATTATTAAGAATATTTCGTTTGATGTGGATGATGATTCAATAGTTGGGATTTTAGGAAAAAATGGGGCAGGAAAAACTACATTGCTGGGAATGCTAATGGGTCTTATTTCACCCTCATCTGGAGAAATAAACATTTTTGGGAAAAATCTCAAAAATTATAAAAATGAAATACTTAAAAAAGTAAATTTTCAAAGTCCATACATTGATCTACCTAAAAAAATGACTGTTGAACAAAATCTTTTTTTTTATTCTAGGTTATATGGAGTAAAATATTTCAAAGATGTGATTGATGATTTAGTAAAAAACCTTAAGATGGATGATTTGTTGAAAAAAAACTATGGATCTTTGTCTGCTGGACAAAAAACAAAAGTAAATTTGTGTAAAGCTCTTTTAAATACTCCAAAACTATTGTTACTTGATGAACCAACAGCATCATTGGATCCGGAGACTTCAATTTTTATTAGGAATTTTTTAATTAATTATAAAAGATCACATAAGTCGTCAATAATTATCACATCTCATAATTTAGATGAGATTCAAAGTATATGTTCTGAAATTATATTACTAAAATCTGGAAAAATTAATTCACAGGGTAATCTTGAATTTTTGTTACAAAAAAACAATTACTCTTCACTTGAAGATTTTTTTTTAGGTCAAAGCTAATGTTTGGAAGAATCTTTGCTTTAATAATCAGATATAAAACTATATCTTTCGGATCCTTTCCAAGGTTATTGAGTATTTTTTACTGGCCATCAGTACAAATATTATTTTGGGGTTTTTTTAGTAATTTTTTGATTCAAAATAATTCTTCTTCTGTTTTTAATGCATTAAGTATTATTTTATCTGCAGTTGTTCTCTGGGATGTTTTGTTTCGAGGACAATTGGGTCTGACGATGTCTTTTTTAGAAGAAATATGGTCTAGAAACTTAACCAATTTATTTATTACTCCACTTAAAGAGTATGAGCTTGTTTCAAGCCTAATAATTATAAGCGTACTAAGAACTTTCGTTGGCCTCACTCCAGCAGTTTTTTTAGCAAATTATTTTTTTAATTTTCATCTTTTTGAAATGGGTTTTTATTTGATTTTTTTCTTTTTTAATCTTATAGCTATAGGTTGGTCTATAGGCTTTATAGTATCTGGTCTGGTGCTAAGATATGGTCATTCTTTTGAAGAATTGGCATGGGCAATAATCTTTATTTTATTACCTTTTTCTTGTGTTTACTACCCCTTAGATTCACTTCCTCCATTAATGCAAAAAATTTCTCAAATTTTCCCTCCAGTTTATGTTTTTGAATCTATGAGAATGATTCTTATTGAACAAATAATTGATTTCAAAAACTTAACTAAAATTTTATTTCTTAATTTTTTATATTTGAGTTCTTCAATTTTCTTTTTTATGCTGATGATTAAATCTTCTAGAAAACACGGAATTTTAATAAATCAAGGTGAATAATTAAGAAATTTTATATCTTATTTTTTCATCGTTAAAGTCATTATAAAAAAATAAACACGACATTTTTAGGAATCTTATATAATTTTTATCACCCAGATATAGTTTAAGTTTAAGAAGGTTCATTTTATTGAAAAAAGATTGATTTTTTGTTCTTCTTGCCCATTTATCTGCTCTTCCGATAGCCTTAAAACAAGCTAATCTTTTAAGTTTTTCAGGTAATGAATCATTTTCAATAAAAAAGTAATAGAGTGCTGCATTAAAGTCATGAATCAGTTGAGTTTGTTTTCCTAACATGATTCTATTTGGATCGTTAGCTGGACCAATTGAAGTAATATTATCAATAAAACTAAATTGCCCAAATTTTGAAAGTCCCAGAACCAAAGAGAAATCTTCAATAAAAATTTTTTGATTACAACCACCTGATTTTTCAATTGTTTTTTTACAATAAAGATTGGGTGAAGTGCCAGAATAACTAGATAAAATTGTTTTTTGGAGAGGATCTTTTAAAACCCTTAAATTTTGTGAAGGCATATTAACAAAATCAAAATTTTTTATATTTTCAACTAATTTGTAACGACTAAAAACAGCAACAGCATTACTTTGTATTAAAACATCTAAAAGTTTATCAGTACAGTTAGGTGACATTACATCATCTCCACCTAATAATTTAATATAATCTCCTGTAGAAATATCTATACCTCGCTGAGTAGCACTAGCAGGACCTTTATTTGTTTGACTTAAAATTTTTTTATTTTTCCAATTTTTTGTTAAAGTCTTGAGTAGCTCTAATGAATTATCTGATGAACCATCATTTACAAAAATAAACTCTTTCTCAAAACTTCCTGTCTGTTTTTTAAGTGCACAAAGAACATCTTCTAAATATTTTGATTTATTAAAAACAGGACAAACGAAACTGACTTTAACCATAAACCTTACTAAATTACTTTTCTATGTTTAATAAATGATGGCTCCGGCGACAGGACTCGAACCTGTGACCCAGCGATTAACAGTCGCTTGCTCTACCAACTGAGCTACGCCGGAAAATTAGAGCTATAATAGTGTAATTTTTTAATTTGTAAAAACATTTATTTTTTGGAGGTGCGGACCGGATTCGAACCGGTGTACTCGGCTTTGCA
>MDSZ01206019.1_pt1 | contig 25642 bp, 28 predicted proteins | sample 811201 | NCBI WGS metagenome assembly MDSZ01 (sample SAMN05326647, study PRJNA326480) | marine metagenome | isolation source: seawater | place: Indian Ocean: North | collected 2010
GTAACTGTACAAAAGGATGGGCTCCACGATCACGGACAGCACGCACTAGAGCAAGAACCATGTTCTCAGGAACATCAAAAGCATGTAAGAGGATTTTTTCTCCGGCTTGCAGGTCAACCGAGTGAGATACAAGATTTTTGGCTAATGTATGATACCTGGGATCCATGGAATGAAGAAAACTAGAAACTGGGTGGATCAACCACGACGGATCTTAGAACCTGGGAAGTTGATCCGTACACGGTAAACATTCTTTACCCGATTGATAATTTCGTAGGATTTGGGATCGATCCGAGCTGGAACTTCCATTTTTCGGATATCCACTACTGCAGTAAATCCACGCTCAGTAAAAACATCAATCAACATGGTAATTGCCAAAGGATCGTCCAGGACTGCATCTTCGGAATTTATATACGCAAGTCCGGAAATAGAATGCTTTTCGACAATAGGTATAAATTTCGATTTAATGAGTCCAACAACTCGCTCAAACAATTCGCAGTGGAACTTCTCGTATGAATCAAGCCGATTGACCAGTAATTGCCGGGCATGCAAAGAAAGTTTTTCTGCCAATGGAATGGATGAAATCCGGTCATAAGTCGGTTGGTCCAACTCCAGCGAACTCTGATATTTCAACTCACTGATAATCCTCTGCTGAACTTCAATTATAGTTCCATGGGCATTAATGAAATGGTAATGAAAGACCTCTCTTAACGTCGTCAGCGAATCATAGGTCGATTCCTTGAATGTTTTGTAGCGCTTGTGAGCAGAGGCATCATCCAGGTCGGTCTTACGCAACTCCCAAGCTTCACCCACCCCAGAGGCCTCCACTTCCTTGTTGTGGGCAATGGTACGCTCACCACGTAAGAGTTGGCGCCGAACGCTCTCGTCCTCATCGATAAATAGCATAATGATATGAAAGCGAGGTTTGGGGAATTGTGACTCTTGAAATGTACCTAAGTATTTGCTACGCAGGTCACTCAGTAAGCGATGGAACCGCTTAAGGCACTCTACCTGAGTCTTGGTTCGAGGGTAGCCATCTACCACTGCACCACTTTCATACTTTGGATCAAGCAATTCACGCAAAACAAGTTTTGTAACCTCCCGGTCACCTGCAAGAAGACCGGCGTCCATCTTTTTTTTAGCCTCAGGAGATTGCAATAGTTCACTGACCACAATTGGTTTTTCCGTGAGATCACGAAACTCCATAATGAAGGCTGTTTGCGTACCTTTACCTGCGCCAGGTGCTCCATTTAACCAAAATATTTCCGCTGGAAATTTTAGGTTTTCTGCTCCCACTTCTTTCTCCAATTCATGCCAGACGGAATGAAAGATCAACTGAGCATCCTTTACTTCAATGTCTTCAACTGGCTTGGAGGATTTTGCCAAATTTGATTTATTTTCCTCAAAAGCAATTACATCAGTGTTGGGATTGTCGGCCATATGTTATGTTCTATTACGACGATGAGTGCTCGTCAATAGCAGGGGGGCAATTGTTGCTGAAATAGATTAAATCCCTCCACCAGACTCATATTCTTTCATATTAGCCAGTGTATGATCCATCCCCAATGAAGGAGCTGACTCATCCATAAATGACCCAAGGATTTTAGAAGGAACACCAGCCACCGAAACATGAGGCGGGACATCGGCAAGTACTACACTGCTCGCTCCGACACGTGCACCTTCGCCAATTTCAACATTTCCGAGAATTTTCGCACCCGCCCCAATAAGTACACCCGATCGAATCTTGGGATGCCTGTCCCCACGTTCTTTCCCTGTCCCACCAAGAGTAACCTCATGCAGAATTGAAACATTATCCTCAATTACTGTAGTTTCACCGGCGACAAAACCTGTGGCATGATCGAGTAATATTCCCTTGCCGATTACAGCTGCAGGATGGATATCAACGGCATAGACAACAGAGATCAAGCTTTGCAGATACATGGCAAGATCTTTACGACCTTGCCCCCATAGCCAATGGGAAGCACGGTAGGCTGACAGTGCTTGAAATCCTTTAAAATATAAAAAGGGACCAAGGAAATCATCGCAGGCAGGGTCGCGCTCCTTGACCGCAGTAAGGTCTCGCTCAATGGCAGTCACAATCGAGGGGTCGGAACTGTATGCAGTATTAAAGAGTGAGCGCAGGTCGCTTTCTGGTACAGTGCCTTTGGCCAACCTTGATGACAGTCTCCAACTTAGTGCACTCTCTAAGGATGAACGTTCCAACACATATTCGGTTAAGACCTTGGCGAGAATACGCTCACGTGAGGCCACCGCAGTGGCTTCGTTCCGAAGAGATTGCCAGACTGAAGAATTTGTCATTCTCCAAAAGTTAACTGAGAAGGGGATGCATTACGAGATTGATTCTTCCTTGCCATTCATACCGTAGAAATTTTTGCCGATTTCAATTTCTTTTCGCCCTTTTGATAATCGCCATTTATTGGTGTCGCGCAAAGAGTATACGCACCCGCAATATTCCTGCTGATAAAAGTTTTCTCTCTTTGATATTTCAAGCATTCTTTGAGAGCCACCAAACTTTCTCCAGTTATATGTCCAGTAAGTCATGCCCTCATAGCGGGAAGCTGCCCGTTCGCCACATCCATTAATTTGATTCATGTTTTTCCAGCGAGATATACCCAGGCAACTGGTAAAAACTGTAAAGCCGTGCTCCCTGGCAAAAAGTGCGGTTCTTTCAAATCGCATGTCAAAACAGGTCGTGCAGCGAATCCCGCGTTCTGGTTCCCACTCCATCCCTTTTACTCGCTCAAACCAATTTCTGACATCATAGTCTCCATCGTGATGTGTCAGTCCCAGTTTTTCACAAAACTTTTTATCCTCAACCTTGCGCAATTCATACTCCTTTTTAGGATGAATATTAGGATTATAGAAAAATACTGTCGGGACGATACCAGAGTCCAGCAAAGTTTCTAGCACCTCCCCTTCACATGGGGCGCAACAGGAATGAAGCAATATTTCTTTTACTCCCCCTGGAGCCTCCAGCTTGGGTCTTTCAGAAGTATTCATAACCTCGATTATTTCAATCTGCCCTATCCTTCTGCTTTTAAATCACGGGCCATTAATTCAATCACGGCTGCCCTGGGATCACTACCTTGGTATAAAATGCGGTGTACTTGATCAAGCACCGGGGCGGTTGCTCCTGATTTTGCACTCTTTTCATAAAAACATTCGGTTGCCCAGTACCCTTCCACTACCGTATTTTGAGCTTCAATTATCTCACTTGCTGTTTTTCCACTGGCAATAGCCTGCCCAAATGTACGATTCCTGCTCCACTCTCCGGCACAGGTGGCAATCAAATCTCCCACCCCACTGAGGCCAATAAAAGTATCTTTTTTTCCACCCAGATGGACGCCTAACTCGATCATTTCATTCAAGCAACGGGTAATGAGCGCAGCTCTGGCATTGTCCCCAAGACAGAGCCCATCCGATATGCCCACTGCAATCGCGTATACATTTTTTAAGGTCCCCCCAATTGCGGCTCCTATCTGATCCTCGGATCGGTAAATCCGCAGGGTGGAGGAACTTATTGCTTCTTGTAATACTTTAGTTTGATCTTCAGGGGAATTGATAGCCAGGCACATCGCGGCGGGTTTACCTTCAGCCAATTCCAAAGCATGGGATGGTCCCGTCAGGTAACCACACTTTACATCCCCTAAAGCCTCACTCATTACTTCATGGGCATATTTATTGGTTTTTGGTTCTAACCCTTTGCACAGAGCGAGAGCGCCTTTTAGCCGGGGAGAAGTTGATAAATGTACAGCTGCAGTTTCACTCGTAGTTCTAAGAGCATGGGAAGGGCATGCAAAAAAAACATAATCTGCCTCCATTAAGGCTGGACCCACTTCTCTGCCAATCTGTAAGTCCGAAGGAAATTCCACTTGTGGCAAATAATCTAGGTTTTTACGCTCGGAGGAAAGCTCAAGTGCGTGGTCCATGCGCCGAGGACAAAGGGTGACAACATGGCCTCGTTTGGTTAAATAAATTGCCATGGCGGTTCCCCATGCCCCAGCTCCAAGTATACAAAGATTCATCCTTTCAGCCTGGGAACTTCTTTTCTCTCACCTCACTGACATACTGGCTGAGTGCCTTCGAGATTATCTGGTTTAAGTTGGCATAGGTTTTAACGAAGGATGGGGGTTTTCCCACATTGTACCCAAGTAGGTCCGTACTGACCAGTATCTGCCCATCACAACCTGCTCCGCTACCAATTCCGATTAGTGGGGGCAGAATTTGCTTCGATAGTTCCCTTGCCACTTCTGCCTCCATCATTTCAGCAATCACCGCGAAACAACCAGCCTCCTCCAGGGCGATCGCGTCGGTGTATAAATCTTCGGCTTCCTGTTGATCCTGGCCGAATTTTCTGTAACCACCAATTGCCTTGACGGTCTGAGGAAGAAGACCGATATGCCCAAGTACAGGGACACCAGTTGCGACGAGTTTTTCAATGTCATCAGCAACATCCCGACCACCCTCAATTTTTACAGCATCTGCACCACCCTCCTGCATCAACCTGCGAGCAGAATCGAGTAAGCGGTCAAACGAAAAACTTGCCTCACCAAAAGGCAAATCTGCAACAAGTAGACAATCTGGTTGAGCCCGCCGAACTGCTGCAGTGTGTCGTATCATATCTGTCATATCCACAGGGATAGTGGTTTTGTGCCCTAAGAGAGTGGTGCCTACGGAGTCCCCCACCAAAATAAAGTCTGCTCCGGCATCACAAACCAATTTACCCAGCACTGCGTCATACGCAGTCAGACCTACGATAGGACGTTTTGCTTTCAGGGCGATTAAGTCTTTCACATTGCGTGCACGATCTTCAAAAGCCGTTTTTTCATCAGAAACCTTTCTTGCCTTTGAAGTGGTTTTACGGGGAAGTTTTTGATCTCCCAGTTTTTTTTCTGCACCCCTTGGACCACCAACGGATCTTTCTTTAGGTGCTGTGCTTGGTTTTTTACTTTCTTGCTGTGAAAGTTTTTTTCTTCTGGCAGGCCCAGTCCTTTTGGCTTTTACATTTCCGGGGGAAGGATCTTTTTGGCTACTAATGGAAGTGTCTGTTTCTTCTTCAGGCATAATGGAATTGGAAATGTTAAATAAAATGGTTGTGGGAGATGGATAAACTAAGTTTCCTCCATGATTCTAATACTATAATGAACAAATCCTAACATCCATCACCCTTTGCGTACAGAAGGAAAGAAAAGCTCAAAATATTAAGATGAAACTTGAGGAAATGAGTATTCTCAAATGCGAAGTTACTGAAATGGGTTACAGGTTAAGCATCCGCTTGCCTCCTGAAAACTTTCAGTCTTTATAAGAAGCTTCAATGAATACAATATTTATCAGTGGTGCAAGTCGAGGGATCGGACTGGAGTTGACCAAACAACTACTAGACCGTGGAGATAGGATCATTGCGGGTTGCAGAAACCCAAGGGAGGCAGGTCAGTTATCCTTGCTAAAACAAGCACATGTAAACCTAAAGGTTCTCGATCTTGATGTGGATGATGAAAATTCAGTAAAAAACTGCTTCAATCAATTAAATCGTAATGAGGAATGCATTGATCAATTATTCAATAACGCTGGTATAATAGACTGGAGGGATTTGCATGAGATCACCCCGGATTCCTTTACCCAGGTATTGCGAACCAATCTCAGGGGCGCCTTTCTTGTTATGCATCATTGCCTTCCCTGCCTTAAAAGATCTAGTAATCCATGGATCTACAATATGTCATCCCGCCTTGGATCCATAGAGCTCCGGGGAAACACCCAATTGGGAGGTGCGATTGCTTATCAATGTTCAAAGGCTGGATTAAACATGCTTACCAAGCAGGCAGCAATTGACCTAACCGAATACGGCATAAAGGTGGCATCAATTAGTCCGGGCTGGGTAAAAACAGAAATGGGCGGGGAAAATGCAAAATACGAAGTTTCTGAATCAGTAGCAAAAATAATTAAGGTCACCGACCAATTAAATCCAAGTCAAAATGGGCGATTCTGGGGAGAGGATGGTGCTGAAATACCATGGTAGAATTAAGCGGAAAAAAGAAGAAACAGGTTCGAGCAATTCTTAAAACCAGGCCAGTCGATCTAAAAATTGGCAAGCGTGGATTAAGTCATGAATTTATCCGTGAATGCAGTAAGATACTAGCCAAGGAAAGAATGATTAAACTAGGACTACCTGCCGACAAGGAGTTGCAAGAGAAATTGATGGATGAGTTTTCACAAGAGACTGCTGCATTATGCATTGCAAAAGTAGGAAAAACTGCAGCTTTTTACCAACCTGATGAGTAAACCCTGCCCATTGCAACCGGGGCATAAGGTACCCGAATTCAACACCTGCGACCAGAATGGGAAAAAATATAATCATTTATCGCTCCTTGGTTCTCAGTATCTTATCTTTTTCTACCCACGTGACCTTACCCCTGGGTGCACCACCGAGGCATGTGAACTAAGGGATTCCTATCAAGACTTCAGGGTGCATAAAACCCTTATATTAGGGATTTCACCAGACGGAGAGAAATCCCACCAAAAATTTATCAAAAAGTACGACCTGCCCTTTCCCCTTCTCATTGATGAGAGTCATGCAATCGCAGAGGCGTTTGGTGTGTGGGGAGAAAAAAAATTTATGGGTCGCACTTTTGAGGGAGTCCACCGCATGAGTTTCCTGATTGGTGCAGATGGAAGAATCAAAAAAACTTACAACAAGGTAAAACCTGCCGGACATGCAAAGCAGGTACTGGCAGATCTGTGTAAGGACAGATAAAATCCCGAAACTACTCTAAAGGGAAGAAATAGCCGCTTCCACAATATCACAAAAGGGCTTGGCGGAGAGGGATGCCCCACCGATCAAACCACCATCGACATCAGGCTGGGCAAGCAATCCAGCTGCATTTTCTGGCTTCATTGAGCCACCGTAAAGAATACGGATAGAAGATGAGGCGGAATCGCCAAACATTTCCGACAAAACCTTACGAATTCCCAAATGTGCCTCCTGGGCCATTTCGTCTGTTGCAGTTTTGCCCGTTCCAATGGCCCAGACAGGTTCGTAGGCAATTACCAATAAATCAAGTGCGGAGGAGGGGAAATTCTCTAACCCCTCCCGTACCTGGGATGACAAAATGTCCATTGTTTTGCCTGAATCCCGTTCTTCCAAAGTTTCACCAATACAATAGATCGGCTTAAGGTTGGCATGAATAGCGGCCAAAATCTTTTGATTAATTGAGCCATTAGTCTCCCCGCAGTATTGGCGGCGCTCGCTATGCCCAAGGATGACATGAGAGACATAAAGAGAACGGAGCATTTCAGCGGAGATTTCACCAGTGTAGGCACCAGATGGTTGGGCATGCATATTTTGAGCACCCAGTAAAACTTCAGTTTGCTCGACCTTGTCCGAAACCACCGGCAAGGAAGTGAAGGGTGGACAAACACAGACCTGCACACTGGTTTGATTGCCCGCTACCGCGTTAATTTCCTCCACCAGGGAAGTTGACTCGTCAGGCGTAAGATTCATCTTCCAGTTGCCCGCTATAAGAAATTTCCGACTCATATTATTATAGTTTTTGTACAAGTTGTCTATTATTGGTCGAGTACGGAAACACCCGGAAGTTCCTTGCCCTCAAGGAATTCAAGAGATGCACCACCACCAGTACTCATGAAACTCACTTGGTCAGAATAACCGCTTTGTTTGATTGCTTTAACACTGTCCCCTCCACCTATTATGGAGAGGGCATTGCTTTGAGCAACCGCTTTGGCTATAGCAAATGTACCCTTGCTCGCCCCCTCAATCTCGAATACTCCCATTGGCCCATTCCAAAGGACGGATTGAGCTCGGGAAACTTCCTCGGAGTACATTTCGATGGTTTTAGGCCCGGCATCAACACCTTCCCACCCATCGGGAATGCTCCCTTCCACCACCTGTGTAGCCCCGAGTGTCTTGTTGCCAAAGTCAAGGGCATCCGTGACTAAGTAATCAACCGGCAACATAAACTTTACCCCTTTATCCTCCGCTTTTTTCATTGCCTCACGAGCAAGCTCAACTTTATCGGGTTCGCATAGGCTATCTCCCACTGTCTGGCCATTGGCCAGAGCAAAGGTATAGGCCATACCTCCCCCTATGATAATCGTATCAGCTTTGTCTAGAAGCCGGTCGATCACCGTGATTTTATCACTCACTTTGGCTCCTCCGAGAATCACAATAAAGGGGCGATCAGGAGACTGTGTCTTTTGCCCGAGGAATTCGAGCTCTTTTTGTATAAGATAACCAGCTGCACGATGGGGAATCAATTCTGCAACACCAAAAGTAGAAGCATGGGCACGGTGGGCAGTACCAAAAGCATCATTAACATAGACATCCGCAAACTTTGCCAGTGACTGAGCAAACAGAGGGTCGTTATCTGTTTCGCCATTGTAAAAACGAAGGTTTTCCAGCAGGGCAATCTGGCCAGATGTCATTGAATTTACCGCACTCTCAATCTTCTCTCCTTTACAATCATCAAGAAACAGAACTGGTAAACCAATAAGCTGTGCAAGAACTGGAGCAACTGGAGCAAGGCTCATCGATGCAACCTTTTGCCCCTTGGGCCGCCCAAGATGACTTGCCAGCACCACCTTTGCTCCAGCCTGGGAGAGTTTGCGAATGGTGGGCAGTGCTGCATTAATCCGAGTGTCATCGGTAATAGAACCATCTGAATCCAACGGAACATTGAAATCAACACGAACAAAGACGCGCTTATCTTCTAACTCTAAATCGTCGATAGATTTAATCATAATTCGGCAAAGCAAGTGAAATAAGAGCGGGAAACGAGGCACCCGTAATGTGAGAAAGTATGGATTGGTTGATTTTAAACAAGTGCAGCTACGCGCTTGAGTAGATCGACACAACGATTACTGTAGCCCCATTCGTTGTCATACCAAGAAACTAACTTAAAAAAGGTGTCACTAAGCCCAATACCAGAGCCCGCATCGAATATTGAAGATGCAGGACAATGAATAAAGTCAGCTGAAACGACTTCGTCTTCCGTGTACTCAAGAATACCTTTAAGTGGTCCCTCTGCAGCTTCTTTCATTTTGGAACAAATTTCTTCATAGGTGGTCGACTTTTCTGTCTTTACCGTAAGATCAACCACAGAAACTGTGGGCGTAGGCACACGAAACGCCATGCCGGTGAGTTTGCCCTGCACTTCCGGAAGAACCAGCCCGACTGCTTTTGCCGCACCGGTAGAGGATGGAATGATATTGATCGCAGCCCCACGACCACCCTTCCAATCCTTTACGGATGGCCCATCAACAGGTTTCTGGGTAGCAGTATAACTATGCACCGTGGTCATAAGACCTTCAACAATGCCAAAGTTTTCGAGAACAACTTTAGTGATAGGAGCAAGGCAATTGGTCGTACAGGATGCATTGGAGAGAATATCGTCATTCGCTGTGAGTTCATCATCGTTCACTCCAAGAACAATAGTTTTTACATCTCCCTTTGCGGGTGCGGAAATTATAACCTTTTTGGCACCTGCTTCCAAATGACCGGCAGCTTTGTCGCGATCAACGAACAGTCCAGTGGACTCAATCACCACATCAACACCGAGGTCACCCCAGGGCAGAGCAGAAGGGCCCTCGCGAACAGCCAGGCATTTGATGGTGTGACCATTGACCATAAGCGAGTCATCAGTAGGAGCTTCAACCGTACCGTTGAATCGACCCTGAACTGAGTCATACTTTAATAGATATGCGAGGTTATCAGCAGGTACAAGATCATTGATAGCGACAACTTCAAAGTCCTTGCCGAGCAATCCCTGATCAACAAGTGCGCGAAAGACTAAACGGCCAATTCGACCGAATCCGTTAATTCCAATTTTAGTAGACATTTGTGTAGTTTTATTGAGTGAGAAAAATAGATTGCAAAAAAATACACATGAGATTTGACCGGCAAATGGCAAGGCAAAGTTTATGGCAGTGCAAGAACAACCCGTAATATTATCGAATACTTAGTTTAGAGAATCCTTCGGCTTTGAAAATCGAAAATACAAAGCAATAGCGATGAAAAAGAATGTGCAAAAATAGGCAAAACGCCCGCCCATGGAATATTGCATGCTAGAATCCTTTCGCGGAACCCGTACCTCCATTACCTTGGCTCCCTCAAAGTATATATTGTCATTCTGGTCTTTTAAGACATCTCGAATGATCCCGTTTCCATCAATCCATCCTGACCATCCGGCATTGCCACAACGGACAATGGGTAAATTATTCTCCACCGCACGCATCACAGAATGAGCAGCATGCTGCTGGGCACACCCCTCTTCTTCGAACCAGGCGTCATTAGTCGAGACGATTAATAACTCTGCACCCTGACTGACTGCAGTTCTAGAAAGAGCGGGAAAAATATCCTCATAGCAAATTAACAGACCAGTTCGCACACCAGAAGTGGAATTCCCATCACCAATAGGAATGTCGAAAACATGGGCTCGGTCACCCTCAGAAAAATTTCCTACTGCACCCACAAATTTCTCCAATCCTGGAATCCAATGAAAGGGCCAAGGAACATATTCTCCAAACGGCACAAGTATCTGCTTGGCATACCATTCCGGATTTAACCCCGACACTGGATCGATGTAAGCCATGACATTATAGGATGACTCTTCCTCGCGAACCACAGAGCCTGCAATAATCGGTACGCCGGTCTTTTTTGCCAATTTTTCCACCCATAAAGGATCAAGGTTGATCGGATAGGGAGTCGATGCTTCAGGCCACACAATGACATCAGGTTGCATAATGGATAAAAACTCTGTTTGCTTGCGTAATGTTTCCTTGTGCAGTTTTGCCCTGCCCTCCAACCACTTGTCCTTGAGGTAAGGCTGGCAGACACCAATCCGCACAACCTTAAAATCATTGTCCATCATGATCTCCCGCTTCTGAAAATAGGGGTAAACCATAAAAAATAGTAGCAACAAACCAAGGTACAACTCAGGGCAGATTGAGCGGTTAAAGAACCCATTTGCACGTTTTCGCCGGACCAGTAAATGGTGAAGGTAAGAACCTAAACACAAATTAAAAAAGACCAGGAAAAAAGATACCGTCCATGCCCCTCCCAAATAGGCAGTTTGCAAAAGAACGGGGCGTTGCCACTGACTTGCCGATAATGGGCACCAAGGAAAACCTAACGTAAAAAGGGTTCGACCCCACTCAATTACCACCCATAAAGCAGACAGACCTACTATAGTAAGTAATCGAAGGGAAAAAGAACCATTGGTAAAATAAGCATACCAGGCACGAGCAAAGAGAAACCAGACTGAATTGTAACATGAAAGCAAAAAGGTGGCAGTGACCATGCCCCCAAAGGAGACGTGCCTCATCCATCCGACCATTGCAATCTGATAAATCCAACCTGCAAGCAGTAAACAAGCCAGGGTCTTACGCAGAGACGGACGAAAATAGAACCATATAAGAACGGGGAATAAAAAAAAATAAGCGAATTCGGGGCCTTGCCTTGGCGGATACGCCCCCCACAGCATGGCATAGCAAGATAATGAGGCAAATAAAGCACCGCCCCAATATTTCACCCATGCGAGGATGCTCAACCTTTGCGAATAAAACATGTTTTACCCTTGGCAGGAACTCCCCTCGCTACTAGGCCGAGCAACCAAGCCTTGATAAGGAGTCACACTCATTAATTCTTTGGCTTTACCCTGTTTAACTAGATATTTCTGGCAGATGTTATTCAGTTGCAACCGAGTTTTGGCACGTCTCATATCATGCAGAAAACAACCATCCTGATCCACCGAAAGACCTACAAAATTAAGGAATTTCTTCAATCGAGCGACCTGTTTTTCTTCCGGTATTCCTTCCCTGGACAGTGCCAAGTAGAGTGCCTCGACATAAAGGTACACATCCATGAGGGTTGGGTGGAACATTTCCTGTCCGTTCTGTAGTTGCCTGATTTGACGAAAGATCCAAGGGTTACGAATGGCACTCCTTCCAATCATCACACCAGCGGCCCCGGTTTCCCGGACCAGTTTGATGGCAGAAAAGGGCGTGTTTACCTCCCCATTGAGAAGGACGGGGCAATCAAGTCTCCGCACCGCCTGATTGACAAACTCATATTGAGGTGCAGAACGGTAGCCACCACGAACTGTACGGGCATGTAGGCTGAGCAGTTCTATTTGGTTGGCTGCAAAAATATCCAGTACCTCCGAAAAATTAGTGGTGTCCTCAAAACCGATTCTTGTCTTTACTGTGAGCGGACACTGACAAGTGTCCCGTAGAACCTTTAACACCTCATTAATGCGGGCGGGATTACGCAAAAGTCCGCCACCTACATTTTTTCTGTAAACTCGCGGAGCAGGACAACCAAGATTTAAGTCTATCCCAGCAAGGGGGTATTTCTGCAACTCAAGGGCAAATCGAGCAATATGCTCCAGGTCCTCCCCGATCAACTGGGCGAAAACGGGTTTCCCTGAATTGTTTTCAGTGATTGAAGAAAGTATAAATGGATCTATCCGGGCACTACTATGGACACGAAAATATTCAGTAAAAAACAAATCTGGCGGGCCGTACTCAGCAACAAGATTCATAAAGGGAAGTCCAGTCACATCCTGCATAGGAGCCAAGGCTGTGGGAAACCCCAAGGTGGGGAACAGTTCTGTGACCGTATCCGGCAATGTACCGGAAGGTGAAGTATTGAGCATCTTAACAGGTTATTCCTGTTTTCGAAGGATACGCTCGAGAATTTCAGTCATGTCCTCGACATTATCCAAAACTTGCTGGGAAACATGGATTGGCTGGTCCATTTGTAGGGCAAGCACGATGGAGTCACTCGGGCGGGCGTCCAATTCAATGATTTTTTTCCCCAGTTCGTTTTCCATGTGTAAAATAATTCGAGCAAAAAAGGTCCCTTCATCCACATCGTTAATCAGTACACGTTCAATCTTGGTCTCCAATCCCTTGAGGATCAATCCGATAAGATCGTGTGTGAGCGGGCGCTCCTTTTTTACTTTATTGATTGTCATATTAATGGCATTCCCAATCGCGGGATCCACATAGATGACAAAGGTTTTTTCGTCATTACCAAGAAAGATTGCACATCCATTAGATGTGGGCATAACTCCTTTAACAGTGACGACAGAAGAATCGTGATTCATCCACCCATTATCGCTTTCGTTCTCTTGCTTCGCAAGAACTTATCCCATTTTTCAATCACCTTAGTATGAATGCACAAGTAAATGATGACCAATCAAAATCAAATATTTATCTCGTCGGACTGATGGGCACCGGTAAAAGTACCATTGGGCAAAAACTTGCTCTCCGTCTTGAAATGACATTCCTGGACTCCGACCGTGAAATCCAGGAAAATACGGGCCTCAGCATTTCAGAGATTTTCGCCAAACAAGGGGAACCTAATTTTAGGACGATGGAGAAAGAATTTATCGAGCAGGGGCACCCTCGCCGAAACTGCGTGGTAGCCTGCGGTGGCGGTTTGTGTATACCTGCTGGCATGATGGAAGCACTCAAAAGTGCAGGAAAAGTAATCTGCTTGTGGGCAAACCCTGATACCCTGGTTGACCGGACCAACATGGATAATTCCCGCCCACTTTTACAGGTGTCCAATCCTCTCAAGGCCCTCCAATCCTTACTTGCACAAAGGGAGGATCGTTATCGAGAGGCAGATATTATAATTAAAACAGATGAATTATCTCCCGAAGAGGTGGTCGAACAAATTGTAGCAAAACTACTTAAGCGACAGGACTAAAGGACCTTTGCCTTTGCGTCCTGCACAGACCTTGAAAAACTGACAGGTGGGCGAACGGGCTTACCTCTCTTATCGATAAATGCATGGGTTGAGTTGCCGGTGCAGAGTAGTTTCTCCGATCGATATACCTCATAATTGATTTTTATGCGGGCAGCAGGGGGTTCGTTTATAAAAACACGGACGATTAGACGGTCATCAAAGTGTGCTGGCTTGATAAATTTTGCCTCACAATGAAGGACGGGTAAAAAAAAGCCTTCTTTTTCAAGCTCCCGGTAGGAACAACCCATACGGTCAAGCAACTCGATTCTTGCGGCTTCAAACCATGTAAAGTAATTGGCATGGTACACCACAGACATTTGATCTGTCTCCTGATACCTTACCCTGATGTCAATTTCAGCCAAAATCATATATTTAGTTTTGCCCAATCGGGCGTTTTCGCCAAGCCTGATCTAATCCTATGGTACTTGGAACAAAAGAGAGAAGAATAACTATCGCGATTGGTTTAATAATTGGGGTGAGTGTCTCCTCCATGCTAGTCAAGCATGCACTGGAGGTAAAAGATGAACAGGCAGCCCAAAAACCAGGAAACTACGATTCTTTGCATAGTGCTGTAGGAGGGGTGAAGTTCCCTCCCCTCCCTCAATCGATCAAGCAAGCAATCCCAAGGGGAATTGTGGTATTTTTTGAGGGCAACCGGACAAGCCTATGCCTGCCTGAGCACCAAAAGGTAAACAGTTGGGTGATTGAAACTACTGGATCCTTCCGTTCCGAAAGACTCTTCATTCTCGCAGAGGCGGACATAGAAAATGGTGGGGAAACACGATTCTTACGGGCTTCGGAAATTTATGTGAAATTAAATTATTTAAACCAAGAGCAATCCTTTAAGAATTTACTGAATGATGAACAGTACCGAGTGATTGGATTAAATTCATCAAGCAATGAATATATAGTACAGGTAAGGAAAATCTCCCCAACTGACCTGACTGAGGCAGAAATCTTCCTGAAGTCTTTGTCCATTGTTAAGTCAACCCGCTTCCCTTCCTGGACACCGCTTAGATAGATTATTTCTATCTCGTTGACCCAAGCTGTTTTTTAAATATTTTAAATCCTTTCAACCAGCACGATCATGATCAAATGGCAGTGCCTCAAACATCCAAAATTCAATAGTACTTATTACCATCGTGAATGTAGATATCAAGGACGCGGGTGTCGCCCGCAAAATAGCAACGGTTAACTTCGATTCAGACGAAGTCAGTAAGCACGAGTCCAAGGTCTGCCAGGAACTAGGCAAGCTGGTCAGCATTCCTGGGTTCCGTAAAGGGAAAGCACCTGCTAATGTAATTCGAAAAAAATATGCCAAAGAATTGCGTGAGGAATTAAACCGTAAAGTCTCCACAGCTGCCTACGAAGCAGTACTTGAGCAAAAAGACATCAAAATATACTCAGTTCTCAAAGTTGACGCGGGTGAACTCGAGCCATCCCAATCTGCATCGGTGGAAGTGACTGTCGACATTGAGCCAGAATTTGATCTGCCTAAGTACAAAGAGTTCGAACTCACAATTGAGCCAACTGAAGTCAAAGAGGAAGACATTACCAAGGAATTGGATGCGATCCGCGAACAACGAGCAAGCTTTGATGTGGTCGAACGGGCGGCAGAGAAAGGAGATTATGTGAAATGTTCTTACGAGGGCACGCTCGATGGAGCATCTGTTGCCGAGCTTATTCCAGAAAAGCCAATGTATGGCAAACAGGCAAACACCTGGGAGGAGGCAGGTAACCAGACAGGCATGGGGGTGGATGCAATCGCAGATGGCGTCCTTGGTATGTCAACTGGTGACAAAAAAGAACTCAATGCTGATTTCGCCAAGGATTTTGAAGTCAAAGCATTGGCAGGTAAATCAGTCACCTACCAACTGGAAGTTCATGAAGTGCGTGAAAAAAAGGCACCAGAGTTAGATGATGAAGAATTTTTAAAATCTCTCAAGATCGAGAGTGTTAATGAACTCAAGGAAAAGGTAACTGAACAAATCAAGATCCGTAAAGAACAGGAAAACGAGAACTTAAAACGCAAACAAATCACTCAGAACATCTTAGACCTGGAGGATTTCCCCTTGCCCCAGCAGGCGGTTGAGGAAGAAGCTAAAGCAATTTTCCAGAACCGCATTCAGCAAGCATCAAGGCAAGGTGTAAATCCTGAAGAGATTGAAAAAAACCGGGATGAATGGTGGAATGAATCACAAACTCAGGGTCAATCCAGGGTAAAATTGACTTTAGTACTTTCCAAAATCGCAGAGGAAGAAAAAGTGACTGTGGAAAAAGAAGATCTTGCACAAGCAGCGACTCGGGAAGCAATGATGCGAAGAGAAGACCCCACTAAATTCATCAAGGAGTTATCCCAGGACAGAGCCAGACTTAACCGATTGCGCGAAGATATAGTCTACGACAAAACCTTGATCAAAATTTCCCAGTTGTCCAAAGAACTGATTTGCGACATCGAGGGTGAGCATACACACTAATTAAATCATGGGTGCTTATTTACCACTTCCATATGTTTATGAACGCGAGGGCCGTCAAGAGCGAGCCTGGGACATTTACAGTCGCTTATTGCGTGACCGCATTGTTTTTATCGGTACTCCGATCGATGATTATGTCGCAAATTCAATCATTGCCCAGCTTCTATTCCTGCAAATGGAGGACCCTAAAAAGGATGTACATTTGTACATTAACTCGCCAGGAGGCAGTGTTTCGGACGGCATGGCAATTTATGACACCCTAAATTTCATGCAATGCGATGTGGTGACTTACTGTATCGGGATGGCCGCCAGTATGTCCACGGTACTCTTGGCAGCAGGGACTCCAGGAAAGCGTTATGCTTTGCCCAACAGTCGTGTAATGATCCACCAACCCAGCGGGGGAGCAGGTGGCCAGACTTCCGACATTTCCATTGCCGCCAAGGAAATTCTTAGGTGGAGAAGTACTATAAACGAGGTACTCTCCAACCACAGCGGTAAATCAGTCGAGCAAATTGAAAAAGACTCAGATCGTGACTACTATATGTCTGCAGAAGAGGCCAAGGCTTATGGGTTGGTAGATGAAGTAATCTCAAAAAAACCAAACGATTAACTCATTTGATTTTTCTCAATGGCTAAGCCAACCAAGATAAATTTTTGCTCCTTTTGTGGGAAACCACAGGGTGAAGTACGCAAAATGATTGCTGGTCCAGCAAGTGTGTTCATTTGCGATTCTTGTGTACGTGTTTGCAAAACCATTATCGATCGAGAACTGGGCGAAAAAGAACCTGCCAAAAAAGGTTCTGCTAATCGCCCTGTTTTCAACCTGGTAAAACCAAAAATTATCAAAGAACATCTGGATGAACATGTCATTGGTCAGGATCACGCCAAGAAAGTGTTATCAGTTGCGGTGCATAATCACTACAAGCGACTTTCTGCTGAGCTAGGCGCAACAGACAGCAAGAAAGAGCCTCATTTTTTGCCCGCTGAATTGGAAGATGTTGAAATTGAAAAAAGCAATGTTCTGTTAATCGGCCCTACTGGGAGCGGCAAAACATTCCTGGCCCGCACGCTGGCCAAATTGCTCGATGTGCCCTTCGCCATTGCCGATGCTACGACTTTGACTGAAGCTGGTTATGTGGGGGATGATGTTGAAAATATTGTACTTCGCCTCTTGCAGGCCGCAGATCATGATGTTGAACGTGCCCAGTGTGGAATTGTCTATGTGGATGAAATAGACAAAATCGGCAGAAAAACAGACAATGTATCCATAACCCGTGATGTTTCCGGTGAAGGTGTGCAACAAGCACTTTTAAAAATCCTCGAAGGTACAGTTTGTAACATCCCACCTCAGGGAGGAAGAAAACATCCTAACCAAGAATATGTGCAACTGGACACCTCAAATATTTTGTTTATCTGTGGTGGGGCATTCGTTGGACTGGATGATATTATTGGCCAACGTAAAGGAAAACGTAGCGTAGGATATAACACTGAAAAACCAAAAGATTCATCTGAAATTCTTGCCGATGTAATGCCAGAAGACTTGGTTAAATTTGGATTAATTCCTGAATTCATTGGCCGATTGCCAGTCATTTCAATTCTCAAAGAGCTCACCCGACCTCAACTGGTTTGCGTATTGGAACAGACTAAAAATTCCCTACTCAAGCAATACCGCAAAATGTTCATGCTTGAAGGTGCGGAACTCCGCTTTACGCGGGAAGCAATCATTGCAATTGCAGAACAGGCCTTGGTTATGAAAACTGGAGCCAGAGCCCTTCGGTCTATTATGGAATCAATCATGCTCGATGTGATGTACGATTTGCCCGCAATAGATGAACCTGTGGAAGTGGTTGTAAATGCCGGAGTAATTCGCGGAAAATCAAAGGCAAAGATTATTCAACTCGCACAGAAGAAACGAAACGCAGCCTAATCCCAAAATTCTGCCGGGCTATTTTAAAACTTCAGCACACTGGATCTTGAGTTGTTGTCCATCCGGTCATCCTTCACTCTCGCTGGAAGATTTACTTCTGCACTAATTTCAACCTCTCCATCAATATCTGCACCCTGTAAATATAATTTCTCTGCACGTGTATCACCAGGAGCAAGATTATCGATGCGAACTTTTTTTCCTATCCCAAGGTAGTTTAACTCCAGGGTAAGACCGTGCAGCCATGTATTACCCTGGTTTTGTACGATTGCTTGAAATGGCAAAGTTCCAGAATTTATGGCGTCCAAATTTTCAAAATGATAACCCACAAAAGCAGCGTCCGTGTAGTTTGGGTTATTTTTATTCTCCAACCTTGCCAGGCTTAGTACTCCATGTCCCGCGATTGAATCAAAACCAGGAGTTTCAGATTCATTACTAAAGCCCTTAAGTAATAGGTCAATTTCACCAGGAGTAAGATCAGGTCTGCGAGCGAGCTCCGCAGCGATTGCACCAGTTACTATAGCAGTGGATATCGATGTTCCGCTTAAATGTGCCATATTTTCAGACGCCGAAGCAGTCAAGACACCAACCCCAGGAGCAGCCACATCCACGCCCTTTCCATAATTGGAAAAATTTGCAATTCTACCATTCGTCCCTACTGCGGTTACTCCAATAACACCATCGTAAAAAGCTGGGTAATTGACTAGGCCCAGCCCCTCATTTCCAACTGCGGCGACCAGGGGCACTCCATGCTCGAGAGCATAGGAAACGGCGTTCTGTAAAACCGTACTGCCCTCAGTTCCCCCAAGGCTAAGATTAATAATATCAGCCCCGGATTGAACTGCAGAGACAATTGCTGTGGCAACAGTGAAGGAATCGGTAGCGCCCATCTTATCTGTGACCGCGTATGATAGAATTTCGCTACCTGGCGCAATTCCGGTATAAGTATCAGTTTGCCCGGCAATTACTGAAGCAAGTGCAGTCCCATGGTTAGTAACTTGTACATCTCCGCTTTGTGGCTGATTAGGCAGATTCATTTGCCGTACCCTTGTATTTGCCAAAACAGGGTGAGAACGATTTACCCCAGAATCGATTAAAGCAATCTGGACTCCCTGCCCAAGTCCCTCCCTGTCAGATTTGCCGCCCATCCAATTAATAAAAGATCCGGAAAACTCAATCTCCTCAAATGCCTCTTCATCCCTTGGGGGCATGGGATGGCGAAGCGTATAGTTAACACTGAGGCTTTCCCATTCCATAAATTGCTGAAGTACTGGTAAAGCTCTCTGCAAATCGAAGATGGAAAACCGAACCACTCCAAGTTCCGGTATCTCGTCGAGCATACGAAGACCAACCGATGAAAGATCCTTAAAGATTTTTTTGGATTCCCGTGAACCAAGGAAGACAAGCCAATCATTTCGAGGATTTATTTTCTCAAAAAGCGATGATATTTCATCTAACCTGGATGAATTCGAGTCATCCATCCCTGCACGACTTAAGGAAACAGATAAATCACGGACAGGCTTTGGAAGAATTATGGGATTTGAATCGGTTTCTCCTGCACGGTCCAGTTTAAGAAATTGAGGTTTTGATGAGGTTTGCACACTTAGCCGGTAAATTGCGAAAGTGCCCATGAAAAATAGACAAAGTAACAGCACGCGATATACAGGCATATGCTACATGATTGATGTAAAAATGATTGCCCGCAAACTGATAGAGCATTGAGATTGTATCCTTGAGCAAAAAAATTGTTATTGTTGGGCATGGACTAGCCGGTTCAGTGCTAGCACATACCCTGTTAGGACTGAATCAGGATGTGGTAGTGCTTGAAGCAGACCTGCCCCATGCTGCGACCCAGGTATCTGCCGGTTTAATAAATCCGTTCATTGGTCCAAAATTAAATATCCCTGAAGATTTCCTCCCTTGCATGAGGGCAAATGAAAGATTCTTTGATAAAATCGAGTTAAAGAGCTCAATCAATTTCCTCGAAAAAATTCAGTTGATCCGTGTTTTTCAATCGCAAGAACAGAAAAATAAGTGGAACAAAAGCAGCGAACTGTTCAAAATCAACACGATCACTCAAAGCGAATGCCTGGAGATGGGGATCGATTCAAAAAATGGAGCAGGGATTACTCGTGCTTGGAAATTAAATTCTCAAGAATTCATTTCATATTCACGGCAGTTACTTAGCGATCAAAAGAGATACAACACCGAATTATTCGACGCCACAAAATGGCAGCACTGTGAGGTTGTATTTTGTGAAGGATTCCGGGCAAAACTTAACCCATGGTTCAAAGATCTCCCCTTCTCTCCAGCTCAGGGAGATGTACTCAGGATTCAGTCAAATTATCGCTTCAATGCGAGTAACGGAACCTGGCACCTCCCCGAGAACCAATCCAGCCAAGCTATTATTGGTTCAACCTGGAAACATGAAGATGTTGAGTCTGGAGCGACTCTTTGTGCCCGAAATGAAATTCTTGAGAAATTAACCTTTTTACCTGATCTCAAATATGGAGAAATCCTGGATCACCAAAGCGGAGTACGTAGCGGCACACAAGACCGCCAGCCAATACTTGGCACTCATCCAGTAATCAAGAATTATCATATTTTCAATGGGTTTGGGTCCAGGGGATGCACTACTATTGCTCTGAGTGCGAGGGAAATGGCAGATTTAATCATTCGCAATACCCCGCTCCCCATTCATAAAGACATGGTAAGGTTTTTGGGCAAATCATAAGCATGAGATTGGTAGAACTTGCTAATTTAAAAATACAGGAAGTATTAAAACCTGGTGATTCATGCATAGATGCAACCGCTGGAAATGGTCATGATTCTTTGTTTTTAGCAAAACAGGTAAGTCCGAACGGAAAGGTTTATGCCATAGATGTCCAAGAGATTGCTCTGGCCAACACTGCACAGAAACTAGCAGCCCATGGTTATTCAAATCTACTTAGTACCTTTCATGGATCGCATTCACAGATCGATAAATTCCTTGGATCTAAGGAAGAGGTGTGCTTAATGGCTGCAATGTTTAACCTCGGATATTTACCAGGTGGCAACCGCCAGTTGGTAACCAGCCCAGATAGCACCACTACTGCATTGGCAAAAACTTATAAAATAATCAGACCTGGTGGGATAATTTCTGTATTATGTTACCGTGGACACCAGGGTGGGACTGAAGAGTCAAATGCAGTATTGGAGATTTGCCAAAAGAAGAAATGGCAGATTGAAAAAATACCGGGTAATGATCGCGACCACTCCCCACTTTTGATCCTTATTACAAAAGCTAGAATGGATTGACTGGGTCTACATCCTGTTCGTAGTCCACCCCATCAATACCAAAACCAAAAAGTCGTAAAAATTCTTGCTGGTATTCCTTAAAATTAGTGATGTCCATAAGATTGCTTGTGTCCACCTTAGGCCACAACTCCATGATCTTTTGCTGTACCTGATCAGCCATTTCCCAGTCATCAAGGCGGATCCTCCCTGCACTATCTAAATCGAGACTGGAAGACTCCCCGAACAGACGGTCCTGGAACAAACGATTAGTCTGTTCGATGCATCCTTCATGAGTGCCCAGCTCATGCATGACCTTAAAGAGCATCGATACATAAAGTGGTACAACTGGAATAGCTGAGCTAGCTTGGGTAACAACTGCTTTATTAACTGAAACATAAGCATTTCCACCACATGCATTCTGCATGGCCAGATTTAGTTCTTTGCCAACTTCCTCCAGATGTGCTTTAGCCCGTCCGATTGTCCCATTCCGATAAATTGGCCGGGTAACTTCAGGACCGACGTAGGAATATGCCAAATTTATACAACCTTCTGCGAGTAAATCTTCATCCACTAGCCTTCTCGTCCACAAAGCCCAGTCCTCACCGCCCATGACCTTTTCAGTATGGGCAATTTCGGAATCATTGGCAGGATCAATTGTTACTTCTTTGACCTCTGCCCGGTCGGTATCAAGGGTCTTGTTCTTGTAGATCATTCCAATTGGCTTTAGACATGCCCGGTAAACTTGGCCGTCAGTTGGATCAGTGCGACGAGGAGAGGCAAGGCTATAAATTACTAAATCAAAACCGCCACCCATTTCTTTGGCCTTCTTAATTACTTCCTCTTTACATTCATTGGAAAAAGCATCTCCATTGATATCCTCTGCAACCAATCCTTTGGAATGGGCAAGTTTCTGAAACGCAGATACATTGTAATGACCGGCACTGCCCGGCTTGCCCTCCTTTGGCTCTCTCTCGAAAGACACACCCAATGTAGCTGCGTTGTTGGAAAATGCAGCAGATATGCGACTGGACAAACCATATCCAGTTGACGAACCAATGACTAAAACCTTTTTTGGGCCTTTCCCCTCAGGGAAGGAAAGTTGAGAAGCAAGCTCAGCTTGCTGGCGTACATTCTCCATGCAACCCGCTGGATGTGAGGTAATGCATACAAATCCTTTAATTCTTGGCTTGATAATCATAATCTTTGGCTAAAAAATGACATGAGTGATTGGGTCATATAATATAGTTACATAGCAGTATATTCCTGCCTAAGAAAGCTCAATTCATTGAAAAATAAGCGAAGAAAGCATTCAATTATGCGATCACATAAAGAAATGGATTTAGTCTCCAACTTTATGGGCTTACCCAGTGACCGGGCGGAAACCACCACTCGCCCACCCCTTTCAATGGAAAATTTGGTGGAAAAAGTCTGGGAAGATTGGGGAATTGGGGAAGAGGAGACCATTGAAAGTATAATTTCTGGAAATTGGCAAAAAATTGTCGGGCGTAACTTGAGTGGTAAATGTGCGCCTGTAAACCTTTCAAAAGATGGAAAAACCTTACTGATCCGGGCTGCAAGTAGCACCATCAAGCAGGAACTCAGTTTTAGGAAGATTGAAATCCTCAAGAAAATCAACTCCCTAAAGGACTGCAGGGCAGTGAAAAATTTGAGAATTAATTGAAATTAGTTTCAAGTACTAAGCAGACTTGTGCAGGAGTTCTTCAGGCTTGTAAAATCTGGAGACGAAAAGATAAAAGAAAGCACCCACAGCCATCAATGCAGTCCAGAACCAAAATTCATCGGCAGCACTAAATACGGATTTCCCTAGAGAGTCAGTAAGGATAAACTTCACCCCAGAGGTAAGGTAGTTCCCCAAAGATACAGTCAGTAAAAATAATGCCATTACTAGGGACTTCATTGCTCGTGGTGCCTGAGTGTAGGCAAATTCCAAACAAGTAATTGAGACCATTACCTCCGATGCAGTGAGGATAAGGCAAGCCAGGATTTGCCAGCCAATGTGAAGGCTTTCACCCGCCTCCAAGAGTTCCTGTATAATTGACGCAATCAGAAAAGCCAAAACCATCAGCCATAACCCAATGCCCATCTTTTTAAGGGCTGTAAGCGAACTAAATCTACTGAGCAAAGGATAGATATACGCATTAAAAACGGGTACAAGAATGAGGATAAAAAGAGGATTGAAAACAGCAGAAACTTGAGCAGGCAACAATTCATAACCACCGAAAAAAGGAAACCAAGAAGGAAGCTCACGGACAAGCTGCCGTGCCTGAACTTGCCAGAGCGTACCAATTTGATCAAATAATGCCCAGAAGAGTACAACAAAAGAAAAGACGATCCACAATTTGGCCAAAGCACGGAGATTTTCTTTCTCAGACAACTGCTTGAAATAGATCCTTCCTGATGGTGGCACATGTGTAAATTGCTTGCGCCCCATCCAAAAAAGTAAGGTAGCAATTGCCATTAATACCCCTGGCAATCCAAAGGCATAATGATGACCAAAAAGCAATTCCCCCTCGGCTTTCTCTCCTATCAACCAGATGAAATACGGATAAATTAAATCGCCTATGGAGCCTGCCTGTCTCTTAGCCTCAAGTAAAAAAGGGGTAAGAATACCAGAAAAAAAAGCTCCGACATTGATCGACAAATAAAACCAACCAAAGACTTTGGATAAAAGTGTTCGGTTGGCATGACCGAACTGATCGCCCACATGGGCTGAGACACAGGGCTTAATTCCGCCAGAACCAATAGCAACCAAACTCAGTCCAAGCAGAAGCATCACCCGGGTATCTCCCACCGATTCCATGCAGGCCAGAAATCCATGCCCTACACAGTACACCACAGATAGAATCAGGATGGTTTTATACTTCCCCAAGAAGGCATCCGATAAAATTCCGCCGATAACGGGAAATAAATAGGCAGAGGCAACAAATAAATGTATCCATGCCTCTGCTTCTTTGTCAGGAAACACATTTAGCTCTCCTCCGGGTTGGCAGAGATAAAGAGTCATATAAGCGAGCAAAATTGATCGCATTCCGTAGAACGAAAATCTCTCCGCTAATTCGTTCCCAACAATAAAAGGGATTCCGGGTGGCATGCCCGGTGTGCTAAGAGGTAATGTTCGATACACTGAGATAGAACTAATTCTTGTTAAATTGCTCCACTTCCCGGCGGCGGGCAGCCTCCCTGTCTAGGTCTTCCATGATCATATTTTTCTCGGTGAAATCTGGCTCAGATGCACCTTCGATTGAAGGACTGCTCTTTGCCCGAATTGCAAATTCTTTGAAAAAATAAAGTAAGTTTAGAAGAAGACCGAGAACACAGAACAAGTAAACCAAACCAGTCTGAAAATATATCGCAATGATCAAAGAGGCGAAAAAAAGGATATTCAGGGTGAAAACAAATTGCCTATGGAATAAATTCATCAGAATTGCTTCAAATTCAAAAAACAGAAAATTGCAACAACAGGAAAAACAAATGGACTATTGGAAATTAGCATTCTAAAGATAGAGGGGTGAAAATTTTATGCCTTCGTCCGCAAATCATCCTGGCAAGCTTACTTTTGAGTGCCTGTGATAAATTGCCCATTCCAAGCGAGATAAAAGATTCCGTGCTCGAACAAAATGTCTCTAAAGCTACCGAGCCTTATATCCCTGAAACAGCTCCAGCTGCACCGGTAGAACTCGCACAAAAGATACCGGAGGAAAAAGTAACCAAGAAACCGGAACTAAGTCAGGTTAGAGAGCCCCTCCCTCCAATTGCCGAAGAACCTGCGTTTTCCAAGGAATTGCTTGCTGTTGTGCAAAACTGGGAAAAAGTCCCCAAAAGTGTATTCCCCGCAAAGCCCGTAATTATCTCAGTCCCAGTTAACTTTGAATTCAAAACATCAAGTGGTCAGGTGATAGGCAGTTCCTTAACTCCTGCCGGTTCGGAGGTACAAGTACTAGCCAAACAAGACTCAACCCTCATTGTTGCCAACATCAACAACAATAAGCTAAGAGGGACAGTTGACATTGATAACACTGATTTTAAGCAACTCCTTGCTTACCGTTTTGAGATGTATAAGAAAAATAAGGAAATCCGACTGTCCAAAGAATCTCAGGAGCCAGTCAGGTCAAAGATTAATAGTACAACCAAAACAGTTCAAAGCACTGAGGTCGTAGAGGA